>Ga0116138_1000060_pt1 | contig 76053 bp, 63 predicted proteins | sample June2015DPH_20_1_2_FD_88971 | JGI IMG/M metagenome (GOLD analysis project Ga0116138, IMG submission 88971) | Peatland microbial communities from SPRUCE experiment site at the Marcell Experimental Forest, Minnesota, USA - June2015DPH_20_150 | ecosystem: Environmental > Terrestrial > Soil >... | reverse complement strand
CGCAGACCAACGCGTGCGGCAGCTCGGTGGCGGCCGGAGCCAACTGCACGATCAGCGTGACCTTCACGCCTTCCGCCTCCGGGACCCGCAGGGCCTCGGTGAGCATCACGGACAATGCCAGCGCCAGCCCGCAAACGGTCAGCCTCTCCGGGACAGGCACAGCCCCTGCCCCCGTGGTGAGTCTGTCACCTACACAGCTTAGCCTCGGCAGTCTGAACGTAGGTACGGCCAGTACAGCTCAGACCGTCACCCTAGCCAACACGGGCAACGCTACCTTGAGCATCACCAGCATCGCGGTGACGGGGAGCAATGCCGGTGACTTTGCTCAGACCAACACGTGCGGCAGCTCGGTGGCGACCGGCGCTAACTGCACGATCAGCGTGACCTTCACGCCCTCCGCCTCCGGACCCCGCACGACCTCACTAAACATCACGGACAATGCCAGCGGCAGTCCGCAGACGGTCAGCCTGACGGGCACGGGCAACGGTCCCGTGGCCAGTCTTTCGGCCACGAGCCTTTCCTTCGGCAACCAACCCTACGATGCGACCAGTACGGCGCAGACCCTTACCCTGAGCAACCCCGGCAACGCCGCCTTGAGCATCACCAGCCTCGCGGTCACGGGCACCAATGCCAGCGACTTTGCTCAGACCACCACGTGCGGCAGCTCGGTGGCGGCCGGAGCCAACTGCGCGATTGCCGTGATATTTACGCCCTCGGGCCTCGGGACCCACACGGCCGAGCTAAGCATCTCGGACAATGCTATTGGCAGCCCGCAGACGATACCGCTGTCCGGCACGGGAGCCCACTACATGGTTCTGTCCTGGACCGCCAGCACGACTTCCGGCGTAGTCGGTTACAACGCTTACCGTGGCCCTGCCTCGAGTGGGCCATTCTCCCAACTAAATTCCTCGCCTGTTAGCGGTACGACCTTTACCGACGCGGGCGTGCAGGCAGGGCAGACGTCCTACTATGTGGTTACGGCCATAGCTTCGGATGACGTCACCGAGAGCGCGAACTCGAACGTAGCTTCAGCGACCGTGCCATCACCTTAGCGCCATCTCCTTCATGGTCGAGTTTGAAGATGGCAATACTTATTACTCACCCCATTAGTGCCGTTCCAACTTGTCTTGCCTAGCCTTTCTACGAAAGGTCATCTTTCGGGTCGCGCAAAACGAAGCTGCCACAGACTGCGAGACGAAGTTGGAACGGCACTCGCGGGCGAATCGCAGTCAGCTCGGTCCCCGGCTGCGGGGTCATGTATCGGATATCCCTGAGACGCTTGGAAACTGGAGCCTCTGGAAGCTGCAGGCCGTCGTGCCTTGACGATGATTTGAGCTCTCGTCCTCGATAGAAATGTCCCCTAATGTGATTTCCGAGAGGAGGTTAGATTGGGGCGAACCAAGATAAGCAGGAGGGAGTTGCCAGGATCGAGGTCCTAGCGCGGGTGGGGATCTGTGGGTGGTGGAGGCGGCCCGGCTGCTGCGCCTGAGCTATCGGCAGGGCAAGCGGTATCAGGATGAAGGCGCGGCGGGTCTGAACCACCGGAGCGCGGGGCGGCGGCCGAACCACGCCCGCCCCGAGGACTTCCGGTGAAAGGTGCCGCGGCGGGTGCGGGACCAGTATGGCGGGCCGGTGAGGGCGCGCTTCGGACCCACGCTGGCGGCCGAGCATCTGGCCTGAGAGGATGAGCTCCAGGCCGATGCGCAGAGTCGCCGGGGCGACCGCCGATGGGCGCTGGCCGAGGAACTGTGGAGCCGGGAGCGGAAGCGGCGGCACCGGCGAAGGTGCCCGCGCAAAGAGCACTCTGGGGAGATGGTGCAGATTGACGGCAGCGTTCCCCGTTGGCAGGAGGAGCGCGCCCCGGAAGGTTGCTTGGGGGCTTAGTCGATGACGTCACCGCCATGACGATGTTTGGAAAGGTCCTGATCCGAATGCTTGGCGTTTCCCCTACGTGCCGTCGCTCGCTATGCCGTCGAGGCTCGTGACGACCACTTCATGCAGGGGTATTAGGGTGATGGCACGGTCGCTGAAGCTACGTTCGAGTTTGCGCTCACGGTGATGTCATTCGACGCTATGGCCGTAACCACATAGTAGAACCTCTGCCCTGCTTGCACGCTCCCATCGGCATAGGTGGTACCGCTAATAGGCGAGGAATTCAGTTGCGAGAACGGCCCACTCGAGGCAGTCCCGCGGTAAGCATTGTAGCCAACTACGCCGGCAGTCGTGCTGCCAGTCCAGGACAAAGCCACGTAGTGGCCTCCCGTGCCGGACAGCGGTACCGTCTGCGGGCTGCCGCTGGCATTGTCCGAGATGCTTAGCACCGCCGTGCGGGTCCCGAGGGCCGAGGGCGAGAACATCACGGCAATCGTGCAGTTGGCTCCAGCCGCCACCGAGCTGCCGCACGTGCTTGTCTGAGCAAAGTCCCTAGCATTGGTGCCCGTGACCGCGATGCTGGTGATGCTCAAGGTGGCGTTGCCGGTGTTGCTCAGGGTGACGGTCTGCGCCGCACTGGTCGCATCGACGGTTTGGCTGCCGAAGGAAAGACTGGTGGCTGAAAGGCTGGCCACGGGGCCGTTGCCCGTCGAAGCGGGAACGGCCCCGCTGCTCCCTGCCCCGCAGGAAGTGGTCAAGAATGCAAGTGCGATGCAAGCCGTGGCGAGAATCGCTGTGTTCACACGTTGTCGTTGCAGCCTGGTTTCCATACAAGATGCCTGGCTTGCACGCGTGTTGCCAATTTCGGCTCGAGTTCTTTCCCTCCATGCCTGTCCCAGAAAGGCTGACCACCTGCGGGCTACCAACGATGGCGTCCGTGATGGTGACTGCTCCGCGTCGAGTTCCGGTCGCGGCGGGCGTAAAGGTTACACTGATCGTGCAATTGTTTCCCCCCGCGACGCTTGTCCCACGATTGTCTTTCTGAGCAAGTCACCACTCGCCGCGACACAGGAAATCGCAAGCCCTGCGTTGCAGTTATGGTCAACGTGACGGACGGAGCGCTACTGGAGATCCTTTGTGCGGTGCCGTGCAAGGCTCTGGCTGATGGGAGATAAGTTCACAGCATCTTGCGCTTGATGGTTGGCGGCAGGCCAGCGGTTTGCAGTTTGTCAGCCGAATCCACCGGCTCGCTGGCGGTCCTGACGACAGGAATGCTATAATCGAGCGCGTTTGATCGACTAACCCCATACAGGCAAAGGAAACCATGAATGTGAACAAAGGGACCGTTGTGACGTGCGAAATCCTGGCTACTTTCCAGTCCAAGGTCGAGGCGAAGACCGCCCAGGTGGGCGTCATCGGCCTGGGCTACGTCGGCTTACCCCTCGCACTCTTGTTTGCTCGAAACGGATTTGCCGTGTCAGGCTTCGACCTTGATCCCAGCAAGGTGACAATGCTCCAGCGCGGCGAGAGTTACATTCGTCATATTTCTGAGAGCGTCATTGCGGAGCACGTGGATAAGAAACGCTTCAAAGCCACGACGGATTTCTCCCACCTGCGGGAAATGGATGCCATCCTCATTTGCGTCCCCACTCCCCTGGATCACCACCGCGAGCCCGATCTTTCCTTTGTGCGCAACACCGCGGAGGTCATCACTCCTTATTTGCGGCGTGGCCAACTCGTGGTGCTGGAGAGCACCACGTACCCCGGCACGACCGAAGAGGATGTGCTGCCGATTCTGGAGAAATCAGGCTTACACTCCCCCATCAGCCCTTATGTCACGGATGGGCGCAACGTTACGGGTAGCGAAGGGCAGGAAGTTGAATTCCTTCTGGCCTTCTCCCCCGAACGTGAGGATCCTGGCAATAAGCAATTCCAAACTCAACAGATCCCAAAAATCATCGCAGGAGTCAACGCGTCCAGCGCGCGGGCGACGCAGGCGCTCTATTCACGAGCTTTCGAACAGACACACCTGGTTAGTTCCACGCGCGCTGCGGAGATGACCAAAATTCTGGAAAACACTTATCGGTGCGTCAACATCGCGCTCGTGAACGAACTGAAGCTGCTCTGCCTACGGATGGGCATCGACATCTGGGAAGTGATCGAGGCCGCCAAGACGAAACCCTTCGGCTTTACCGCCTTTTATCCGGGTCCGGGCTTGGGTGGCCACTGCATCCCCATCGACCCTTTCTATTTGACATGGAAAGCGCGCGAATACGAATTTCCGACGCGGTTCATTGAATTGGCGGGAGAAATCAACTCGTCCATGCCCGAACACGTGTTAGCATCACTGGCGGACGCACTCAACCACCGCAAACAGTGTTTGCAGGATGCAAGGGTGCTCGTTCTGGGGATCTCCTACAAGAAAGACATTGACGACCCGCGCGAGTCACCCAGCCTGAAGATCATCGAACTTCTTCAGGCCAGCGGAGCCCGCGTCGATTACCACGACCCTTACTTTGCGCGTCTCCCTAAGATGCGCAAATACCACCTCCAGCTCGAAAGCGTGGAACCCACACCTGAAGCCCTGGCGAAATACGACGTGGTAGTCATTGCCACGGACCATTCCACCTATGATTATCCGGCCATTGTGCGGCACGCGCGCTTGGTCGTTGACACTCGCAATGCGACGCGCGAGGTCCGAGAGCATCGCGAAAGAATTGTCCGGTGTTGAACACGGCAACGCGGAGAGACGCCCGTCCTGAAAACCAATCGTTCCGACGTGAGTGAACCAAAGGACCACGGCAGCTCGGCATGCCACAGACGTTATTCTACTTACTTAAGCTGCCTGGATACAGCGCTCCCGGGCCGGCCAGGCTGCGTTTGATCTGTTCGATGCGTCTTTCCATCTGGGGAGGAGTTAGGACCCGACGCTGTGCCGGTTGTGTTTTCTGGGCGCCCATTCGAAATGACGTAGTCGCCAGCCTCCTCCTTCTCCCACAACCGCAGCAACGAATCTCGGTGCCGGCTGAAACGCCCGCAAGCTCCATCGCGCGCAGTCCGAACTGTGCAATTCTGCTGGGCGGCCTGGTGTGAGTGAGACATCAAAACTATCGAGCGGAATCTGGAGACCGTCACCGAGAGCTTTCACATAGGCCTCCTTCCGCGTCCAGCACGCGAAGAATCCCTCCGCTCGCAATTCCGCGGGCAGTGCGCGGAGTTCCGTAAGCTCAGGGTTGGAAAAAAAACGTTCCGCCACCGCCTCGCCGCCGAAATCGGGTTGGACCAATTCCAGATCAATTCCCACTTCTCGCCTGCGGGCAAAGGCATACAGCGCGAGACCATGCGAGTGCGAAAGGCTAAAACGGATCGACACACTGGTGTCTCCCGCCTGAAGAGCAGGCTTCCCGCGAAGGCCGTATTCGAACTCCAGTGAGGCCGGAGGCCGCTGCAGGTACGCACCGAGCAGCTCACGCAGAATGCCTCGAGCCGCGATGAAGTCGCCCCGGCCTTCTGGGAAGACAAAGCGCGCTGCCCGGGATTTTTCATCAGGTTTAAGCGTTGCATCGAGACGCTGAAGAACCTCCGGCGCAAGGCGGAGGGAGGCGCGCCAGACGTGAACTTCGTCCTCTGATAGTTCGGGCTTTGCAGGTGCAGACGACCAGACGGCCAAGGTAGGCAGAGTATTAACCATAAGTACGCTGTCGTGTAAGACTGGGGTTCCTCTTCGGATTCGCCCTTGAAAGTCTACCAGAATTGAAGGGGACACCCTGTTGGGAATTTTCTCCTGGTATTGTCCAAACTCGTCTGGAACCGGCGCCGTACTTCCCTTCTCTGCGCCTGCGGCTACGCCGACTCCCTGGCCTGGATTGAAATCGCCACATTTCACTGATGGATTCGCCAGCGAGAGGGGCCAAATGGGTCGAAAGGACGATTGTGCGCGACGAGGAGATCCGGGGTCAGTAGTACAGAGGGGGAAGGCTTGGGTAGAACAGATCAGGTGAGTAGCAAGAAGAGGATGGCAAGGGAACCATTAAGGACGTATCGAAAGTGCAGGGAGGCGGCCAGAACTGCGGGGAATCGTTACTGCGAGACGACCTTCGGCGGCGCCTGCCCACGGAGCGAAGCGGCAAGGAGCTGCTGCCGCAGCAGCGCCACCAGGTGTGACAGGCTCCAGCCAAAGGAACTGCGCAACTGCAAGTATCGCAGCGACAGGATAGCGATTCGGAGGGAACTCACAGTAGAATCTGTATCAGCCGGAATTACTGTTCGGGCAAAACGATCGGCTGAGTGGGTTTGCGCAAGTAGCTCAAGAATTTCTTCCATACTGCGGCAAATACCATCGGAGCCATCCCCAGAAGCAGTCGAAGCGCCAGTTTTCGGTGCCCTCCCCGCCAGCAGTGACTGATGGCATATGACGAGGCGACTCCGCCGAGTATAGCGTATCGGGCCCAGCGGCGCTCGCTCCCTCCAGGGTATCGTCCCTGATTTTCGAAGCGAGCCAGACGAAGAAATCCGTCGGCCACCGCCTTCAGATTCCGTATGGTGTTTGTCTCGTGTTCGCGATACCCAACGGTGTAGGGTTTTTGGACGACAAGGCACGGTCCGTAAGTCCCGATTTTAAGGATAAGATTGAAGTCGTCCGGGGGAAAGGCTGCGACACCCCTGTTTCCATAGCCCCCTACCTCGTCGAATACCGACTTCCGGATGACAAGTCGGCTGTTGGAAAGGCCGATTGGCACATCCTTCGATAGATAGTCCGGATACCTTAGAATCTCCACCGGGCGCGACGCCTGTGCTTCGGCTGGGATGGATTGTCCGTCTCGAAAAAATTTCATGGACCCGATGATCAGGGGTGGTGAATCAAAGGTCCGGATGATCCGATCGTATGTCGCAAGTGCGCAGGGCAGAAGAAGATCGTCATGGTCCAGCATGGCAAGGTATTCCCCATGAGCCAGAGCAGCCGCCTTGTTCCGAGCGGCCTCTGGTCCTCGATTAGGTTGTCGAACTACCTTGATCCGTGTTCCGTACGATTCCAGCACTTGCGGCGTCTGATCTGTCGACCCGTCGTCAATCACGATCACCTCATAGTCCGTGAAGGCTTGGGATAGGACCGAGTCGATCGTCTGGCGGACATATTTCTCTATGTTGTGAACAGGGATCAAGACGCTGAATCGAACTTTCATTCCATCCCCAATTTCGGATTGACTTCTTTCATTCGTACTCAATAAGTGTTTTCACAGTTCCCCGAAATGCCGCAACTTAATTGCGGTACATCTGAAATGCTAAGACAATTGAAAAGGTAGAGCCGATGCGTCCGCCGCCATGCAGTCGCCTTCACGATTGAACAGGAGCAGCGGGCGGTAGCAGGTGGACTCGAAGTGGCCGTTGTAAGCGCTGTTTTCCTGCTGGCCATAGACCGGGAGCTCGGAGCTGTCCACGTCCAGCACCACCCGCTGCGGAGAATCGATGGTTTCCGCCTTCGCGAGCAGTTCTCGATTGATCGAAACCAGACCGGCAAGGTTTCCTTCCTGAATATTGGTGACGACAACCGTCCTGGCGATATGAGTGCCGCTGCGCTATAATCACGCGCTACTATGCCGACCGTTACCTACCAATCCCCCTGGATGAATGACGAGCTGCGGATGTTCCGCAAGACGGTTCGCCGCTTCATACAAGAGGAACTCGCGCCGCACCAAACTCGCTGGCGCCAGCAGCATCGCCCCGATGCGGAAGCCTGGACAAAAGCAGGCGCGACAGGCATCCTGCTCACCGACGTGCCCGAAAAATACGGCGGAGGGGGAGGAACCTTCGCCCACGAAGCCGTCGTGACGGAGGAACTCGCTCAAGCAGGAGTGCACTTCGGTTCCAGCGTCCAGAGTATCGTGGCGCACTACATCCTCGCCTACGGCAGCGAGGAGCAGAAACGCAACTGGCTTTCCCCCATGGCGCGCGGCGAGTCGGTGGGCGCAATCGCGATGACCGAACCCGCCGCCGGCTCCGACTTGCAGGGCATCAAAACCACCGCCCGCCGCGACGGCGACCACTATGTCCTCAACGGCTCGAAGACGTTCATCACCAACGGTTGGCACGCCAGCATCATCTGCCTCGCCGTGAAGACCGACGCCAGAGCCGCCGGCTTGAAAGGCATCTCGCTGATCATCGTCGAAACGAAGAATCTTTCCGGATACCGCATCGGCCGCTCGCTCGAAAAAGTCGGCATGCACGCGCTGGACACCTGCGAGCTTTTCTTCGACGAGGTGCGCGTCCCGGTCTCGAATCTGCTCGGTTCCGCCGAAGGCCTAGGGTTCTCCCAGATGATGGAGCAATTGAGCTATGAGCGCCTCACGGTCGGTCTGGGCGCAGTCGCAACGGCGGAACAAGCCGTGGCCATCACAACCAAGTACGTGAAGGAGCGCATGGCGTTCGGCAAGCCGCTGATCGATTTTCAGAATACGCGCTTCAAGTTGGCCGAATGCAAGACGGAAGCTCATATCGGCCGCGTCTTCCTCGACAACTGCATCGAGCGTTTCATCGCCGGCCAGCTCGACCCTGTCACCGCCGCCATGGCGAAGTATTGGCTCACCGACTGCCAGTGCCGCATCGTCGATGAGTGCGTTCAGTTGCACGGCGGCTACGGCTATATGATGGAGTATCCGATCGCCCGCATGTGGGCCGATAGCCGCGTGCAGCGCATCTACGCCGGCACGAATGAAATCATGAAGGAGCTGATTGCTTGGTCGCTATGAATATCGCTTCCGGCCGGCATTGCACGGTGCAAAGCCGTTTGCTTCTCAAGCCATGTGGGCAAGCGGATGCAGAGCAGCGCTAGCGCTTGCGCCCTTGGCTCTGTGCCGTTGCTGGGCAGCTTCCAACCGAGTGGTGAGTTCCTGAGCAAGCCGTGAAACATTCGGTTCTAGCAACAGATTTTGCTGATGCCCGGGAACTTCACGAACATCCAAATTGCCTTGGAGAACACGTTTCCAACCCAAGTATTCATCAGCCATTAATCCAGACAACTGTTTGCTGGCACGAAATAGAAGAACATCGCCTCCATACGGACGTGGCACGTATTTCGCCATAGCTTTTCCGTGTTCAATCGCAAGAGCCTCAAGAATATAACGCATAGGCAACCGTGATGGATCTGCTGGTTCATTATGAGTCATATTGTCGAAAGCAATTGCCGTCCTGGCACGAGCGCGGCCCCAAACATGCCAACACCTCTCCACAACGTAATCCTTCCCTCTGTAAGACAGATTCTCCAGCTCCAGATTGATTCGCTTTGTTGTGCGATACCACCAACGATGGAACACCGTAGTTCCCGGTTTGAAGCGCATAGAGTCTGGATGCATCGACTGGATCAAGACGACTAACGCGACTTCTTGTCCTGCCGCAGCGAGTTGTCGAGCAGCTTCCAAGGCCAGGAATCCACCAAAGCAAAAGCCCCCTAGAAAATACGGACCTTGCGATTGAAGACTTCTCAATTCATCGACATAAGCCGAAGCCATCTCTTCCAATGATGAATCCTTCACAATATGGCCATCGAGACCTCTAGCCTGAAGAGCATATACAGGCTGATCAGGTTCCAGACGGTTCCCTAGAGGATAGTACTCCAGGACATTGCCGCCATGCGCATGCATAAGAAAAAAGGGTGGCTTGGACCCGCCCGGCCGTATCGGAACCAGCGAGGACCAGGAGGGCGCCCAGTGCTTCCTGCGAAGCACCTCTGCCAGGCGAGCAATTGTCGGAGCCTGTAGTAACATCGCAAGCGGCAAGCGTGTTTTCGAAAGCTTCTCGACCTCAACAATGACGCGCACCGCTAGAAGGGAATGGCCTCCCAACTCAAAGAAATTATCGTGTAACCCTACACGTTTCACTTTCAGGACGTTCGCCCAAATCTGGGCAAGCAACTGCTCCAGCGGATCGCGGGGCGCAACGAACTCACTTGTGACCTCGAGGCGTTGTTTCGGAGCGGGCAACGATTTGCGATCGAGCTTGCCATTCGGCGTCAACGGCAACTTCTCCAGACCCACGAAGAGCGCAGGGACCATATATGCTGGGAGCTCTTTCTCCAGGTGCGCACGCAGATTGCTAACAGTCGGCGCTCGCCCTGTCTTCGCCTCAAAATATGCAACGAGCTGCTTGTCACCCGGCACGTCCTCACGGACAATCACCGCGCATTGCCTTATCGCTTCGTGAGAGCTGAGGATCGTTTCAATCTCGCCCAGTTCGATGCGGAACCCACGGACCTTCACTTGATTATCAACACGTCCCAGGCACTCAACGGTTCCATCGCCAAGCCAGCGCGCTAGGTCGCCGGTGCGATAGAGGAACGCGTTCGGTGTAAAGGGGTTCGGGACGAAACGTTCCTGCGTCAGCTCCTCGCGGTGCAAGTAGCCTCGCGCCAAGCCGTCGCCTCCGATGTACAGCTCGCCAACCGGACCGGGAGGAACGAGGTTACGATGCCCGTCAAGCACATAGATTTGAGTGTTGGCAATCGGCTGGCCGATTGGCACTTGACAATCGGCGGAGGTGACCCTATGGACGGTCGACCAGACAGTAGTCTCCGTCGGGCCATACATGTTCCACAACTGTGCGCACCGCGGGAGGAGTTCCTTTGCCAAGTCCCGGGGGAGGGTCTCGCCACCGCAGAAAATCTTGAGATTTGCCGACCCGCTCCAACCTGCATGGATCAGTGCCCGCCATGTAGCTGGGGTAGCCTGCATCACTGTACACCCCGAGTCGTGTATTCGTTCCAGCAGTTGTCCAAAATCGTTGGTGTCTTCGCGGCTCGCGATCACGATCCTTCCGCCGCTAACCAGAGGTAGGTAGAGTTCGAGACCAGCAATGTCGAAGGACAGAGTCGTCACCGCCAACACTGTATCGGTTGCGCTGAAGCCAGGCGTACGCTGCATGGAAAGGAGGAAATTCACGATTGCAGAGTGCGGAATCCCTACCCCTTTCGGCTTCCCGGTTGAACCGGAAGTGTACAGCACATAGGCAAGATTCTTCCGGCTCATGCTTGGCAGTTCCGCGGAAAGGGTGCTCTGCTTAGCAAACTCACTCCAATTCGAATCCAGGCGGACAACCACGGGTGGCCGGACCAGCAGTTTCTCCTCAAGACCGTGGTGTGTCAGCAGCACATTCATCCTGCTGTCCTCCACCATATAAGCGAGGCGGTTTTGTGGAAATGAAGGGTCCAGAGGGACATATGCGCCACCAGCTTTCAAAATGCCCAGCAGGCCCACCAGCATCTCCAGTGAGCGCTCCACGAAAAGCCCTACGGGCACATCCGGCCCAACTCCCAGTCCCCTCAGGTGATGCGCGAGTCGGTTAGCGCGATGGTCGAGTTCGCCGTAAGTCAACGTCTGTTGCTCGAACACCACAGCCACCTGATCGGGAGTTCGCCCGGCCTGCTCTTCGATCAACTGGTGCAAACAGAGATCCTTCCCGGGATACGCCGCTGCCGTGTTGTTCCAATCCACCAGCAGTTGCTGGCGCTCCGCAGCGGTGAGCATCGGCAACGTAGAAATGCTCTGGCCCGGATCGCGGGCGATCGCTTCCAAAAGAGTTCCGTAATGCCCGCACAGGCGCCGAATGGTAGAGGCTTCGAATAGATCGGTGCTGTATTCCATCAACCCTTCGAGGCCATTTTCGGTCTCGGAGATGAAGAGGGTCAGATCAGACTTTGATGTCCCGGTCTCCAGTTCCCGGTTGCCGGACACCTTCGACACCTGCGAGACTCCCTCGGAGTCGTGGAGAATGAACATCACCTGAAATAGGGGCGTGCGGCTCGGATCCCGCTCCGGCGCCAATTCGGCAACGAGATGCTCGAAGGGAAGATCCGGATGAGCATAGGCACCGAGGGCCCGCTCGCGCACTTGTTGCAGCAAGGAGCGGAAATCCAGATGGTCGGTGAAGCGCGCGCGCAAGACGACGGTGTTAAGGAAGCAACCGATCAGCCCTTCCGTTTCGCTGTGCGTTCGGCCGGAAATGGGGGTCCCCACCAGGATGTCGTCCTGGCCCGTATAGCGGTGCAGCAGGGCCGCAAAGCTGGCCTCTAGAATCATGAAGAGGGTGGCTTGCTCCTGTCTACCCAGAGTTTTCAGCCGCTCCACCAACTCCTTCGGCAGCTCAAAGATCTCCGTCCCGCCACGAAAGCTTTGCACGGCAGGACGCGGCTTGTCGGGGGGCAGTTCCAGAACAGAGGGAGCCCCCGCTAGTTCCTCCTTCCAGTACGAAATTTGCCCCTGCAGCACTTCTCCCTGTAACCAGTTTCGCTGCCAGCAGGCATAATCTGCATATTGGATCGGCAGCTCCGCAAGGAGGGACGGCTGGCCCTGAGAAAACCCCTCGTAAAGCCGGCTTACTTCCTGGTGAATCACCTCCATTGACCATTCGTCAGCGATGATGTGATGGATGGTCAGCAGCAGTTGGTGTTCTTGATGACTCAGATGAACCATGGTCCCGCGAAGCAGCGGGGCTTGAGACAAGTCGAAGGGTTTTCGCCCTTGCTCACGCACCACGCGCATCCATTCGCGTTCCCGTTCCGGCTCCGGCAAAGAACTCAGGTCGAGTTCTGACAGCACCAAGTCGATCGTCGGCGAGGCGACCTGCAGGAGTTGTCCATTACTGTGAGAAAAGGCGGTGCGCAATATTTCATGGCGACGCACCAACTCCTTCATGGCTCTCCTCATCGCTTTCGCGTCGTACGTCCCGTCGAAGCGGATCACATCCACCATGTTGTAGACAGGACTGCCGGCTGCCAGTTGGTCCAGGAACCAGAGCCGTTCCTGCGTAAAGGAAAGCGGACATGGTCCGCCCTGCTTGCGCGGCTCGATCGGCTGGGTATCTCCACCAGAACCTCTGGCTTCTGTCAGGGCATGGGACAAACCGGCAATTGTGGGGTTGGCAAACAAGGTTTGAATCGGTAGACCTACCTCGAATACATCCCGGATACGCGACACGGCCTTAATCGCCAGCAAGGAATGCCCGCCCAAGTCGAAGAAATCGTCGTTGATCCCGATGTTCTCCGCCTTCAGCAGGTCGGTCCAAATGGCAGCGAGTGACCTCTCGGTCTCAGTGCGTGGCCTGACGAAATCGCGAGCGGGCTGTTGACTCTCGTGGGGAGGAGTCGGAAGCGCTTCGCGATCACTCTTGCCGCCCGACAGACCGGCAAGAACCTGTTCGAGCGGGTCCAGCGGCGCAACGAACTCGGCGGTCTCTCTAAGGCGCCTGCTCGGAGCGGGTAAGGCCTTGCGGTCGATCTTACCGTTGGGGGTAAGAGAGAAGGACTTGAGAAAGACAAACTGAGCCGGCACCATGTAATCGGGCAGCCTCTGCCGCAAGAATTGACGGAGTTCTTCAACCGTTGGCGATTCGTTCTCACTGGGGACGACATAACCCACCAATTGTTTGTCCCCGGGCTCATCCTCCCGCGCCAAGACCACGCAGGACTTGACTCCAGAATGATCCGCCAAGGTCGCTTCGATCTCTCCCAATTCGACGCGGTAACCGCGTACTTTCACCTGGTCGTCGATGCGGCCCAGAAACTCCAACGTCCCATCCTGGCGGTAGCGGGCCAGATCTCCGGTCTTGTAGAGGCGCGCTCCACTCCGGCCGGAAAACGGATCAGCAAGGAACTTCTGCTGCGTTAGTTCGGGTCTGTTCAAGTATCCGCGCGCCACACCCGCCCCGCCGATGTACAACTCACCCATGACCCCAGGTGGCACTGGATTCATGTTGGGGTCCAGAACATAGAGCTGCGTGTTGGCAACAGGGCGGCCGATGGGAACGGAGCCGCGGCGCGGATCGTCCCCCTGCACCTCATAAACGCAGCAGCCAACCACTGTTTCCGTGGGCCCATACTCGTTGATCAGGCGCGTCCCTGGAGCAAAATCCCTCCACAGGTGAAGGCTTTCGGCCAAGAGGTTTTCTCCGCCAATTACGAAGGTCTTCGTCATCCCGGCCGCTTGGTCGGGTTTGAGCTGCTGGCTCAACAGTTCCAAATGAGCGGGAGTGATCTTGACCAAACTGCGGTTTTTGCCTTGCCGGAGCGCTGCCAGTAGATTCTGCGCACCCACATCCTCCGGCAGGAGCTCAACTTGTCCTCCCGCCAGAAGGGGCGTGTACATGCTCGTGACCGTCAAGTCAAAGGAAATTGAACTGTGCACAGGAACGGATCCGCCCTCTTCCACCGAATACGCCCGGATGGCCCAGCACAGATAATTCACCAGGCCGCTGTGCAGAATCATCGCTCCCTTCGGCTCTCCCGTCGATCCCGAGGTGTACATCACGTAGGCCAGGTTCGAGGGCACTGCGCCCGAGTGGGGATTGCCGGTGCTTTCCTCCGCGATGGCAGGCCAGTCAGAATCCAAAAGGATCGCCTTGTCGCTGGCGGAGGCAAACAAGTGCTTATGCTTCTTGGTGGTCAGCAGAAGCTGAGCCGCCGAATCCTTCACCATGAATGACAGCCGTTCCTTCGGATACGTGGGATCCATGGGTATGTAGGCGCCGCCTGCCTTCCAAATGCCCAAGAGCCCGATCAGCATTTCCGGCGAGCGTTCCATAGACACGCCCACGAGCAGCTCAGGTCCGATCCCGCGTTTCCGAAGGTAGTGTCCTAACTGATTGGCGCGTTCGTTCAGGACTCGATAGCTGAGTTGCTGACCCTGAAAAACGACAGCGGTGGCGTCCGGAGTTCTCGCCGCCTGCCGATCGAACAATTCATGGACACAAACGTCGGGGTACTCCCTGCGGGTGTCGTTCCACTCGTACAAGATCCGGTTTCGCTCAGCTTCGGTCAGGATCCGCGCCTCCGCAATGGACTTGCCGGGATCTTCCCAATGGGTCGCATCACTCTGCGTTTCGTTGTTGCTTCTGTTCGCCATCCACAATCCTTCACTGGTTGGATTCGTCTCTCTGGTGGTGAAGTGTTCGCGACGTGTCGCACCTCAAACGGAGAGAGCTATGGCGAGCCGGCTGCTGCGTTGACTGCGCACCAAGTTACGAGAGGGATTCCCGTTCACCTCTGCTGCCAGCGCTCACTTGCCATACTATCCATACTTGTTGGAATAGAGGGGATTGAACCCTTGGGCGCCGTTGAGGATGATACCGAGTGCGTGCTCAGCTCCGAGCAGCGTCAGCGCTTCCCGTCAGACGGGAGGTCCTATCTTTCAACACACTCACGCCTACAGCCTCAGGGTTGATGCCGGAGAGGGCTCAGGGATAAGAGTGAACGAGCAACCCACCCGCCGCTTTCCGCCTGGAAGCGCCAGCGAGTAGACGCGGTGCAAAGTCAATTCGTTTTCGCGCAGCAGCGGAAGCTGCAGGCGGACTGGGAAGTTCTCTGGCAAATCATCTTCGTCTGCCAACAGACAGACTCCACCGGGGCTCACGTCCAACACTCTGACGGTCCTGGTTTTCACGCCTAAGCGGACAATGCCCAGCGCGGGTGTTCCTTCCAGCCGGATCCGTTCACACCTTCGCCCGTTTGGGCCGGAATCAGAACCGCGAACTTCCTCTCCAGTCCTTGCGGTAGCTGCAAGAGCAGACGGAATGAGAGGGGGACGACCTTCGCTCAGACTCGCTTCAGCCTTGACCGGACGCGTGACTTCTTCGATGTGGGGCGCCGCTACGAGCGGCGAGAGCGTACGTCTTCCTGACTGGTCGTATGCCTTCTGTTTGCATTCATAAAGGCTCTTGTCAGCAGAAGCGAACAGGCTGGCCGCGTCATGCCCATCCTCAGGAAAAATGGCAATTCCATAATCCATCCCGGTCGGCGTACTTGGGGCGAGGGGGCGAGCATACTCTTCGAATTTCCCCGCGATTCGTTCAGCCAGCACCTGGGCACCGGACCGCCCAGCTTCGGGAAGAAGGATGGCGAACTCATCCCCGCCGGTCCGACAGGGTATGTCAGACCCGCGAATGGTCCCGATGCTTGCACGGGCAACGCTGCGCAGGATTTCGTCTCCTGTGGCATGCCCGTAAGTGTCATTGGCCCCCTTGAATTCGTGGAGGTCTAGCAAGAGCAGTGCGAACGAAGATCCGTAGCGAGTGCAGCGGTCGACCTCTTGCCCCAAATATTCCTCAAACATGCGACGATTGTTCAAGCCAGTGAGTGGATCGGTCGTAGCATCGTGGCGCAATTTCTTAAGTTCCGCGTACTCTAAGAGGACCGGGTTCCGCAACATGCACAACTCCCCGAAGTAATCCACTGACGCCGTCCTGAGCGTCACCGGACGACCCAGTATCTCAGTTAGCTGGCTCCGGCGAGTTAAGATTCCTTGCCAATGGATAACGCTTTCTTTCGCGCAAACGTCGACGCTGGCCAAGCTCATGAGAAACCTTTGCAGGAACGCGCCTTGGACAGTTTGGTCGAGCTCCTTCAACGTGTCGACAAAAAGGTCGAGCCAGTACTCCGGAGTTCCTTCTTTGCCATTGGACATAACGCCTTCCGGTTTCGGATTCTGTTCAATCCACTGCAGGCATCATTGAGGATATGACGCGGTACTACTACCACCAAACAACAATCCGCTCTCCAGGGCTGAATTGTGCTCTTCAGCCTTACCGCACTCACGGGTCCGGAATCATCCGCTCCGCGAAACAACCACCTTCGCGCCCCAGTTTGAAAAGCGTTGCTTGAAAGCTGAGGCGATTGAACAATATCTCTGAATGCAGTCGTTAGAGAGAAGGAATCCCCAGGAATGACTTCCCTGCACGGGCCAGTCTACGCCGATGCGACACCAGCCCCGCGATCGCCGATGCGATAAACCAACTCATCGTCCTCTAATGAGGCGAAAGCGATCCTTGCTCTCTCTCTTCCCTCACCGAGAATCTCCCATCCGTCTCCGCTTTCAACGAGTTTCATTCTGCTTCTTTGACGCCACCAGTCGTTGACATCTCCCGGAAGTGTTACCCAAAGACCAGCGGTCTTCCGAAGCTCAGAAAGGTGTTCCAAGAGCTCTCGGTAAACCCGCTGTTCCCGCTTCTTTGTGATGTAGTCAGGATGGATGATGAAACTCATAAGGCCATGCCTATCGAGTATCATCGCGATCTGGGTCTCCCACAGATCTAGGGAGTATTTACGCAGGATGTAAAGCAGGGAGTAATCCTGAGTAGTCGTCACAGGGATTTCGAGGACATTTCCAATAAAGTACGGGAAAACAGTACAGCAACCGCCGCGCTGGGGATCGAGGTGCGCGACATTGGGTGTTGACATGTCGTACTCGAAGTCCAGCAGGTTCAACCAATCGGGGTTCCGATAGAGGACTGCAGACCTGAAACCACGTGCCTGAAACGCGGCACCATGCTGGTTGATGGCTTTCGCCCGCCGTTTGAATTCCGCAAAGTCCTTGAACAACAGGCCATCGTGGTTCAAATCTTGGACATCTACCTCGAACCCTCGCCGCCGAATCTCTCCAAGGTAACTCTCCGGTACTGCATAGCGCTCTTCAGGCACGACCTGAAATGAGGCCTTGATACCATAGTTGTCGTCAATGTCCATGAGCTGCGGGCAGAAGTCTCTTCCCGCCGCAGTCTCAACGTCATGCGTCACTACCGCCGCAGCCAGCGCCCCGTCAGGCCAGAACCAGATGAACGGCAGCCTGTCCAGACCCCGGCTCTTTAGTGTAAGCTTCACGAGGTTTTCCATAATCTGTTCGACGCTCGTGTCCAATGGCCACCGGGGAAAGGCCCTCTTGTTCCAATCACGGAGAGACAATCTCTGCAAGTGTCGGCGCACGGAAACCGGTAAAAACGGCCGGACCGCGTAATAGGCAGTTCGTGCGATCGGCCCAAACGAGAATGATTTCGCGGCGACGTCTTCCGAACGCATGTACCTTTCGCAGCGGATCGCTTCAATCGCTTCAGAGGGATTAAAGGGGAGTTTGATGATACCGCCGTCAGACTGGATGTGGTGAGAGACGTCAGGCACTTCTTTTGTGATTTGAGCCGTCGGACTAATTGCAGAGCACCTGGCGAAACAGGTCGCACCACTATCCCCAAATTGGAAGAAACCCGGCTTCTCAGATAATTCACCCGCCACCTCCATCCGCATCATGTCTTCGGGGCATTTGAAATGGGCGGTGACTGCTCGGCTTATATCCGACACGGTGAATTCCGGTTTCTGCTGCTCAGCTCTCGCCTGCGGAAGGAGAGCCTCGATCAATTCAAGGTAGATCTTCCTCTTCTCAGTCCAACAGTTACGCCGAGAGTAAGCCAGCCCCTGTTCGGACAACCGAGTTCTGAGCTGGGCGTTGCCCACCATTTCCTCCATTTTGCTTGCGAGGTCATGCTCATCACCCGATCCGAAGAACAGCAGAAGCGAATCATCAAAGTAGTATCGGTCAATCGGGGTAGCAGCAGCGATAACTGGAATTCCCATGGCCATGAACTCTAAGATCTTCGTGCTGAATGCTTCTCCCCCAAAACCCTCAGCGCGCTTGGGTACAACGCCACAGTCCGCACTCGCGACAACCTCAGGTAGATTCGTGAGTGGCACCGAATCACGAATCTGCACCCTTCCCTCCAAACCCAAACTCGTGATCAGGGCTTGAAGATCATACTTGCTCGGTCCCACCCCCAAGATGTCGAACCGGCAGCTGTCAGTTTTCTTGGCCAGGATGGCGAAGGCTTTAATTGCTATGTCGAGCCCTTGGTGCCAGTTCAGCGTTCCTGGATAGATGAAAGTAAAACCGCTTTTTTGATCCCTGCCCCGGCGAGGGAAGAACAGTGCAGGATTTGGAAAGTTCAGGATAACGGAACACTTCTCTGGCCCGGCTGACCTGGACGTGTAACGGGAATACCAAAGGTGATTGGATAGAACGACTCGGTCGGCAAACTTAGCTGACCACCGCTCCAGAAGAACCAGGGCCCGGAAAGCTAGGGACTTCTGGTTGCTCTTGAACTTGCTGGCATAAAACTCCGGGAGAATATCGTGGATATCGAGAATTATCTTAGAACCAGTCAGTTTCGGTATCAAAGCGGCAAACACCAAGAAATCAGGAACATTGTGAACGTGAATGATGTCATAGCGCTTCCTGATCTGGAGTATGGACAGGAGCACAGTAGCTTTCAGCAGGAATAGGGTCAACTTCAACAAATATGAAAACTTGCTCCTTTCAGTGCCGGAACGCTTTTGAATTCGAATTATTCTAACCAGATTTTCCGACGTGATGAATGACTGCTGAGGCTGTTTCAGGACGATAACATCGACTGAATGCCCTTCTTGTGCGAGCGTATCAGCGTACCGCATTACCCGGTTGTCAAAGTCATAGAACGTGTAGCCCAGCATGCAGACACGTAAACTGCCATTATTCGCTCTTTTGGCCTGTGACATGATCGTGTGTATTAGCCTTTGCCTCCTGAGGTTAAGGTCGCATAATGGATCACTCTCGTAATCCGGAGACCCCTCGTCTTTATCCGAAATGCCGATACAAGAGTCTCCCTGTCGCAGCCAGCAGTGGCTGGGGCGCGCTCCGGATGATTCGCCCTGCCAGCCTCTTCATCCATGCAAACGACTCAGATTGTGGCTGTGGCTTGGGGTGCCTCCAGTAGGTCAACGGTTGTCGGGAGGCGCCGAGGCGGTCTTTAGACACAATCAAGCCGGGGTTATCCCAGTCTGACCGCCCTAGGTCGAGTTCCTTTAAACCCACGCTCTTTGCTTCTTGGATGGTTTTCCAGAAGAGCCACTGCGTGCCACCCAGATTGGTGAATCGAGGATCCGAACAACCGTACTTATAAACCTCAGTGTCCCGGAACCGCAACGTCAGGATGCTTGCCACCGGCCGACGCTCACGCGAGGCAAGGCGGATCCTGAGGCTGTCACCCAAGGTCCGGCTCAGATTCCGAAACCAATCGAGCGGTTGAGGCGGCAATTGATGCCGGCGGCGCGTCAGGACCATAAGCTGGTAAAACTTACGCAGCAGCTCCTCAGAGTTTCCTTCCTCGTAGATAACGCCTTCCCGTTCCGCCTTTCGGATTCGCCGCTGGACGCAGTCTTTGTGAAGTCCCTTGAATACCTGCTCAATTGCAGGCCGAAGATCGAGTCGATGAGAACAGAATGATTCGCTGTTTCCGAAATCCGTTTCGCTTTGAACCCCACGGGTGAGAGGACGAATCTCAATGTATTTCCAACGCTTGCGCGCAGAAGGTTGCGACAAGGACGCCAGAATCGCCAACAGCTCTTCTTCGTTGTTGACCAGTGGTTCACAGTGATCCGAAAAAGGCAACGAGACCAGTCGATTCCCCGTAACCCAACTATTTACGTTGCAGAAAACCATGCCGTTCGTGAGCGCTTCGTGGGGGGACGAGGTTGTAAAGACGGTCGGCTTGTACCCATAGGTTCGCCGCAAAGCCTCCAGCCAACCCTGCGTGTGGAAAACGGAGGACCGCGCATGCTGGAGCACCAACTCTGACCATCGCGTATCAGTGAGGGGATCCAGTTGGAATACAGTCATACGCCGTCCGCAGGCAACGCCTTCTACAATACCGCACACACCGCGTTCGATGTCCTTTTCGCCAAGGCGCCCTAATCGAACCGTGTTCCGTAAGCGTACCTGCTAATCGGCCGCCTGATCGTGCAAGGTGCTTAGCGGAAAACGTGGCCTTGACCATCGGTTACGCTGCGGAACGGCCTCAACTTCCACCGGGTCCCCATGTGGGCCCGGTGCCGCTGAGGCCGTCCGCAAACGGTACATTGTCCAAGCATCAGAGGTTCTCTGCACTCCACCTTCGACCTTCCAACTTGAGCATTTGACCTCTGAAGCGCGAATCGTGAAACCGCCTTCTCAGTTCACCTTCAGCGTCAGGGTGATGTTGCGGTGAACGGTTGTTGTGCCCGACGTGTAGGTCCCAGTAACCGTCAGGCTGTAGGTTCCCGCAGGCGTTCCCCGGGGAGTGGGGGTACCCCCGCCTCCGCCGCCACCGCACCCCGCCCAGAGAGCGACGCTAAGCATCGCCACTGCCAGGGGAGCCCAGGCGCGGTTCCAGGCGAGACGCCGCCCAGCCATCAGACGCACTCCCACCGCTGCCAGCAGCGCCCACATCCACAACCAGATCCAAGGCCCGGTGGGCGGCTTCGGCCTCATCAGAACAGCCGAGCGCGCCGTCGTGCTCACCGTGACCGTGGTCGACCCAGGAATGCTCACGGAAGCGGGATTCACCGTGCAGGTTGCCTCCGAGGGAGCCCCACTGCAAGTGAAGCTCACGGACCCGGTCAGGCCGTTCACCGAATCAATGCTGAGGTTATAAGTCGCCGTCCCTCCCGCGGTAACGGTCGCCGAATTGGAAGCCGGCGCCACCGAGAAGTCTGCGAGCGTGAAGTTCACCGGGCTCGAAGCTCCACCACCCGGCGCGGGGTTGGTTACGACCACTGGGAAGGTCCCTCCAGCCGCCTGATCGGCGGTGGTAAGGGAGATAGTCAACTGCGTCGAGCTCACGAACGTCGCGGTGTGCGCCACCGCATTGTAAGTCACCGCCGAGGTGGAAACGAAGCCTGTGCCAGTGATGGTGAGCGTCTGCGCCCCTGCCCCGGCGATGCCGGAAGACGGGGAAAGGGCCGTGACGAGCGGCACGGGGTTGTTCACTGTGAAGTTCACCGGGCTGGAAGCGCCACCACCCGGCGTGGGGTTGGTAACTATCACTGGGTAGTTCCCTCCCGTGGCCTGATCAGCCGCGGTCAAGGAGATAGTCAGGTGCTGGGAGTCCACAAACGCAGCGGTGTGCGCTACCGCGTTGTAAGTCACCGTCGAGGTGGAAAGGAAGTTCGTGCCGGTGATGGTGAGCGTCTGCGCCGCCGCCCCGGCATTGGCCGAAGACGGGGAAAGCCCAGTGATGGCCGGTATCGGATTGCCCACCCCGAAGTTCACCGGGGTCGAAGATCCCCCTCCCGGCGTGGGGTTGGTTACTATCACGGGGTAATTCCCTGCCGTGGCCAGGTCACTCGTGCTCAGGGAGATAGTCAAGTGCGTCGAGTCCACGAACGTCGCGGTATGTGACGGTGATGGCCCGTTGTAAGTGACCGTCGAGGTGGAAACGAAGTTCGTGCCAATGATGGTGACCGTCTGCCCTGCTGACCCGACAACGGCCGAAGGCGGGGAGAGACTGGTGATGGTCGGCACCCCATTGTTCAGCGTGAAGTTCACCGAGTTCGAAGCGCCACCACCCGGCGCGGGGTTGGTCACTACCACTGGGTAGGTCCCTGCCGTCGCCTGATCAGCCGCGGTCAAGGAGATAGTCAAGTGCGTCGAGTCCACAAACGTCGGGGTGTGCGCCACCGCGTTGTAGGTGACCGCCGAGGTGGAAACGAAGTTCGTGCCATTGATAGTGAGCGTCTGTGCCGCTGCCCCGGCAAGGGCCGAAGACGGAGAAAGGGTCGTGATGTTCGGCATCGGATTGTTGACCGTGAAGGTCGCCGGGGTCGAAGGTCCACCGCCCGGGGTCGGGTTGGTTACCACCACGGGGTAGTTCCCGCCCGTGGCCTGGTCGCCGGTGGTCAGGGGAATGGTCAACTGCGTGGCGCTCACGAACGTCGGCGTATGCACCACCGCGTTGTAAGTGACCGTCGAGGTGGAGAGGAAGTTCGTGCCTGTGATGGTCACAGTCTGTGCCGCCGCCCCAGCATTGGTCGTAGACGGAGAGAGGTTCGTAATGGTCGGCACGAGATTGTTCACCGTGAAGCTCACCGGGGCCGAAGATCCACCGCCCGGTGTCGGGTTGGTTACCACGACTGGGTAGTTCCCTGCCGTGGCTTGGTCAGCCACGCTCAAGGAGATCGTCAAGTGCGTCGCGTCCACGAACGTGGCCGGATGCGCCACGCTGTTGTAAGTGACCGTCGAGGTGGAGAGGAAGTTCGTGCCATTGATAGTGAGCGTCTGTGCCGCTGCCCCGACGAGGGCCGAAGGCGGAGAGAGGGTCGTGATGGTCGGCACCGCATTGTTCGCAATGAAGTTCACTGCGCTCGAAGTTCCCCCTCCCGGCGTGGGGTTGGTTACCAGGACCGCGAACGTTCCTGCCGTAGCCAGGTCGCTCACGCTCAGGGTAATAGTCAACTGCGTCGGGCTCACATACGTCGGGGTATGCGCCACCGCGTTGAAAGTGACTGTCGAGGTGGAAACGAAGTTCGTGCCCGTGATGGTGAGCGTCTGCGCTGCTCCCCCGGCGGTGCCCGAAGCCGGCGAAAGGCTGGTGATGGTCGGCGCCAGATTGTTTACCGTGAAGTTCACCGGGCTCGAAGGACCACCGCCCGGCGTCGGATTGCTCACTACTACTGGGTAAGTCCCTCCCGTCGCTTGGTCAGCCGCACTCAAGGAGATCGTCAAGTGCGTCGCATCCACAAACGTCGGGGTATGCGCCACGGCGTTGTAGGTGACCGTCGAGGTAGAGAGGAAATTCGTGCCTGTGATGGTCACGGTCTGCGCCGCTGCCCCCGCGCTGGCCGAAGCTGGAGAAAGGCTGGTGATCGTCGGCACCGGATTGTTCACGATGAAGTTGAACGGAAGCGATGTTCCTCCACCCGGCGGAGGAGTCGTCACGACCACCGGGAAAGTTCCTGCCGTGGCCAAGTCGCTGGTACTCAAGACGATAGTCAAGTGCGTCACGTCCACGAACCCAGCCGGATGGTCCACTGCGTTGTAAGTGACCGTCGAGGAGGCAGTGAAGTTCGTGCCGGTAATGGTCACCGTCTGCGCTGCTGCCCCGGCTGTGACGGACGCCGGAGAGAGGCTGGAGATGGTCGGCACGGAGCTGTTCACTACGAAGTTCACCGGGGTCGAAGATCCCCCGCCCGGCGTGGGGTTCGTCACTACCACCGGGTAATTCCCTGCCGTGGCTTGGTCGCCGGTGGTCAGGGGAATCGTTAAATGCGTCGCGTTCACAAACGTCGGGGTATGCGGCGTCCCGTTGTAAGTCACCGTCGAGGTGGAAACGAAGTTCGTGCCGGTAATGGTGAGCGTCTGCGCCGCTGCCCCGGCGAGCGCCGAAGACGGGGAAAGGGTCGTGACGGTCGGCACCAGATTGTTTACCGTGAAATTCATCGCGGTCGAAGATCCACCGCCCGGGGTCGGGTTGGTCACCACCACGGCGTAGTTCCCTCCCGTGACTTGGTCGCCCGTCGTGAGGGCGATAGCCAACAGCGTCGAGGTCCGAGGAGGCGACGCCAGCACGGTATGCGTCACCGCGTTGTAAGTGACCGTCGAGGCGGAAACGAAGCCTGTGCCATTGATGGTGAGCGTCTGCGCCGCTGCCCCGGCATTGGCCGAAGCCGGAGCGAGGCTCGTGATGGTCGGCGCCGGATTGTTCACTACGAAGTTCACTCCGGTCGAAGATCCACCGCCCGGGGTTGGGTTGGTCACCACGACAGGGTAATTCCCGGCGGTGGCTTGGTCGCCCGTCGTAAGGGCGATCGTCAAGTGCGTCGAGTCCACGAACGCCGGGGTGTGCGCCACCGCGTTGTAAGTGACCGTCGAGGTGGAAACAAAGTTCGTGCCGGTGATGGTGAGCGTCTGCGCCGCTGCCCCGGCCGTGATGGAAGCCGGCGAAAGGCTGGTGATGGTCGGCGCCCCATTGTTCACCGTGAAGTTCTGCGCGCTTGTCGTGCCACCGACCGGCGTCGGGTTGGTCACCACCACGGGGAAGATCCCCCCCGTAGCCAGGTCACTCGTGCTCAAAGTGATCGTCAAGTGCGTCGAGTTTACAAACGTCGCGGTGTGTGCCACCGCGTTGTAAGTGACCGTCGAGGTGGTAACGAAGTTCGTGCCCGTGAGGGTGAGTGTCGCCGCCGCTGCCCCGGCCGTGGCCGAAGTCGGAGAAATGCTGGTGAGGGTCGGCACCGGATTGTTCACATTGAAGTTGAACGGGGCCGAAGGTCCAATCGACGGATTCGTCACGATCACCGGATAGGACCCTCCCGTGGCCACGTCACCCGTCGTGAGGGCGATAGCCAACAGCACCGCGCTCCGAGGAGGCGTCGCCAGCACGGTCTTCGGCGTCCCGTTGTAAGTGACCGTGGAGGTGGAAAGGAAGTTCGTCCCATTGATGCTGAGCGTCAGCGCCGGTGTCCCGGCATTGACGGAGGCGGGGGAAAGGCTCGTGATGATCGGCGGCAGCAAGGTCGAGCTGGGCAGCAAAGGGAAGTTTGCGTTGGTGTAATCGACGATGAGGTCGTCAAAGTAGGCCGTCGTCCCGCTCGACCCTAGGGTTCCTCCGGTCGTCGCTTGCGCATTGCCGAGAAGGATCGACTGCACATTCACGTTGCTACCGGCGTCAACGAAAGTGAGATTCCCCACCAGATTCAACGACGAATCGTACAAACTGAATGCACCCGTGCCATTCTTGACCCATTTCATCGTGCACCAGTACCACGTGTTGTCATCAACCGGAATCTCATATGCTGATCCTGCAAAGGGGCTTAGACGAATCACACGATCGTCACTCGAACTGTCGCGCTCATCCGCAAGCGCCTCCAGTCGCCCAATGCTTCCGTTGTACAAGGTGATGAAATGCGGCCCTTCTGTAAAAGTAGTAGGTTGCGCGGTCCTGTACCAAAGCCCAAAAGACAAAGCGGTGTAGTCAGAGGGAAGGTCCAGTTGGGTATAGCCCACATCCCCGAGCACCTTGGTTAGGTTAATGGCCATCCCCTTAGTTCCTGTGTCGCCGGTCGGCTTCGGTGCCTGAGCTGCCGTCTGGATGGTGAGAAGGGAGTTCGTGTCGGCTATGCTCCACGTACCTGCAGCCCCGTGCGTTGAGTTGGTCAGGCAGGCCACGGTCGGCGCTGCCAAGGCCGTGCACTGCGTCGCCTCAAAGTCAAGCCACATGTCATAGGTGATATAAGGGAAGGTGGTCGAGGCCGGCACGGTAGCGTCCATGGTGAATTGCCGCACCGCCGCGACCGACAGGCCCGTGGAACTGCTGATCGGGCCCGAACTCGCCTGAATCGTCGTGTTGCCCGTGCCCACACCGGTCGCCAGGCCGCTCCCGCTGATCGTTGCCACCCCGGTGTTCTTGGAAGTCCACGTCACCGAGCTGGTCAGGTTCTGGGTGCTGCCGTCGCTGAACGTCCCCGTGGCCGTGAACTGCTGCGTCCCGCCGGGCAGAACCGAAGCATTCGAGGGTGTCACCGCCAGTGACGCCAGCGCTGGCCCGAACGTCACCGTGATACCACTTGAAGGCGCCTCCAGATTCCCGCTGTCATCAACCGCGCGGCTTTTCAAGGTGCCGGATCCGAGCGAACTCGCCGTCCACACGTAGCTCCAGTTCTCCAGCCCCACGGCGCGATGCCAAGTCTTTCCTCCATCCACGGAGACCTCGACGCCAGCCACTTCACCCCCGCCCGCGTCGGCTGCGGTGCCGGTGATCGTGACGGAACTCCCCGTGGGTACGCTTGCGCCTTCGCTTGGCGAGGTGATGTTTGAAGAAGGCGGCGTCACATCCGTTGACGCAGCGGCCGCAAACAAGCCAAGCTGCGGCGTGCCAGCTTGAACGCCCATGTCAGCAAGTAGATTGACCGTAGCTTGCTGCAGGTTCGAGTCTGTGGGTGAGGGGGCCGACAAGGTGGAGTCGTGGGTCGCATCCAAACCCCACGACCACTGGACTGTCCCAGCGCCGAATACCAACGCGCCGCTGCTGGCCCGATACAAGGCGAGGTTGTGCGTGGCCGTCCCCGGCCCGAAACTGGACCCGTAGTCGGCTAGGTAGTCGGGCGAAACGCCGAGGGTTGTCGAGGATAGGTCAAAAAGGCCAGCCGGGCGAAACCCGTTGTCAACCTCTTGATCCCAAGCATAGCCCAGCGTTCCCACCGGGAACGTATAGACTTCTCCTGGCTGGAGTGCCGCAATCGCCGTGTTGCGCCAGAATCGCAACCTGCCGTAGAGCGCTGGTACCGCAATCGCGTCGTTGCGCACGCCCTGTACGTAAAATAACGTGCCTGTAAGAGCATTCTCGGGGCGTCCGCCGTCGCCGGGTGGGCTGAATCTCGGGTCACGCCACGTGCCGGTCCAGGTCGGTGGGTCCGCCGGGTCCGTGGGCTGCCCGGCCAGGGTCTCCTTGTAGCAAACCATCGTGCGGTAGGGCGAGTTCGACCCGTCGATGCTGCTCCCCCAACGCGTCTTCCAAAACAGCTCGTCCCCGCTGAAAAAAGCGAGATGAACGCCCGCCGCGCGGGCAGCTTCAACGTTGGCGCGCTGGTTACCCGACCAGTACTCGTCATCGCCGACCGAAAGAAAGACTTTGTGCGAAACAATCAAGCTGCCATTCCGGTCAGTGTCCACGCCCGTGAAGTAGCTTACGTCATAACCACTGGCCTCCAGCCAGCGGACCATGGGGTACTCCGCGTTGAAAAAGTAACTCTGGGCATGGGCAGCACGGGTATTAAACGGCCGATTGTAGCTCACCTTGTAGGCGCGGCCCGCAGGACTTCCCGTGTAAAGGCTGTTGCCCCCGTAGTCGTTATATGCCTGCCAGGTAGTGTCAGAAGTCTGGAACAGCATCTGCGAGCCGCCTGCATCGGCGCGTACTACAAACACCATATGGCTTGCACCGCCTGTATCCAGACGCACCAGCTTGGCAATGTAGATCCCCGAGGTGGCGTTCGCCGGGACCACCCACGAACCTGACTCCCCCCAATTGCCGCAGTCGATCAGACCGCTCGACGCGTCACTGAGGCAAGCCGGCTGACTCTGCGGCAGACTCACAGATGGCAGAATGCTCGCCACCTGCCGAGCGCCCTGGCCTCCGTAATAGCCAACCCGGTAGATGTCAATCCGGTAGGCCCTGGCATCTGTTTTGACCTTGAAGTGGACGGCCTGACCTTGGTTCACGCTGATCTCAGTGGCAAAGCCCTGGATGCTCGAATCCCCCGCCCCGGAGATATCCCACTCGCTGGGAGAATTGCCTTGCTTGGAATTCTCGCAAACAATGGGATTGGCCGCCGCTGGGTTGCATCCGAACACCTGCCCGCGCGCAGGCGCTGCAATCACGGCACAAATCAAAGGGAGCAAAAGCCAACCGGGAAGGCGAAACTTGCTCGGAATTTCCGTCCCAGGCTTCAGGAATGCGTTTAACATAATGTTCATGATGATTCTCCTCATGTAGCTGTGTGTGCTCACATGCGATCAACGTTACTTCGCTCGGCCATGTTTTTCACGGCAGAGTCAAAGAGTTGAGTCATTCGACTCGAAATATCCGGCGGTATGCAGCTTTGTGTTTGATGACTAAGAGATTGCTGAAAACCCTAGCCGACACGGCGTAGAGGCAGGGTTACCCCGCCATAACTCGATTGTTTGTGACACTGCATTCGGTGCGTGAAGCCCTCGCGACATCGTTTTCCAGCAACCTGCACGATGTTTCTATTCGAGACCACCGGCGCCCACACTGGCTCTCAGGCACGGGGCTACTGCCCTCGCACCCGATTCCAGCCTGCACTTCTGGGTGGCGCCGTCGCTGAACGTCCCCCTGGCCCTGAACTGCTGCGTCCCGCCTTTGCCCATCGAAGCATTCGCCGGCCTCACCGCCGGCGACACCAAGCTCCTCTTCGGCAGCAAGGGGAAGTTCGCGTGGGTGGAATCAACGATCAGATCGTCAAAGTAAGCCGTCGTCCCGCTCGCCCCGGTGGTCTTTTGGCTGTTGCCGAGAAGGATGGACTGCACCGGGAAGCCAGTGCCATCAGTGAAACTCACAGTCCCCACCAGGTTCAAGGATGTGTCATACACACTGAACGAACCCGTCCCCTTCTCGACCCATTTCACCGTGCACCAATACCAAGTGTTGTCGGCAATTCCCGTGACCGCAATGTCCAGGGGGCTCACGCGAATCTGGCGGGCGTTAGTTGAGGATGACCGCTCATCCGAAAGCCGCTCCTGGGGCCCAAAAGTATTGTTAGACAAGGTGATGAAATGCGGCCCTTCTACCCAGGCACCAGGTTGCCCGGTCCTATACCAAAGCCCAAAAGACAAAGCGGATTTGTCAACGGGAAGGTTCCACTGGACATAGCCCACACTCCCGCTGGTCAGGTCAAGAGCCATCCCCCGGTTCCCTGTATCTCCAAACGCAGCGTCTGGCGCCTGCCCTGCCTTCTGGGTGGTGAGGAGCGTGCTCTGATTGGCTGTGCTCCACGTACCTGCAGTCCCGTGCGTCGAATTCGCCAGTTCGGTCGCCTTCATTGCTTTCCCGAGCGTGTCGTGTTCAAAGTCAAGCCACATGCCATATGTGATCCACGGGAACCTGCCAGCGACCGTCAAGCGAGTGGAGCCTTTGATCAAACCCGCACTCGCCTGAATCGTCGTGCCGACCATGCCCACACACGTCGCCGGGCGGACTGAATCTCGGGTCACGCTGATCTCAGTGGCAAAGCCCTGGATGCTCGAATCCCCCGCCCCGGAAATATCCCACTCGCTGGGAGAATTGCCTTGCTTGGAATTCTCGCAAACAATGGGATTTGCCGCCGCTGGGTTGCATCCGAACACCCCCGCGCGCGTAGGCGCTGCAATCACGGCACAAATCAAAGGGAGCAGAAGCCAATCGGGAATGCGAGACCCGCTCGGATTTTCCGGCCTAGGGTTCAGGGACGCGCCCAGCATACTGTCAAAACCCCCATTTGGCCTTCTCTTGCTTCTCTCTCCATGCTCCCAATTGTGTTGTTCCGACCTTCGGGCTGAATGTTCACGCTGCTTTCTAATCCAATCGAGGCACGCGCTGCGCGCCTCTCGAAACCACCTTCCCCAGCTCCGATCGCTGTCTTCTCCATTGGACAGGCAAACGACGAGAACCACGCCGCAGCCCGCTATGATAATCGGGGGTCCCCATGGGAACAAGACCTATTCTGAAACAACCTCAGCACCCTTGCCCGCACCTCCGGCATATTTGCTTCAAGCTGCCGTCTAAGGGATTCTCGCCCATCGAGCATGTCGCGAACAATCCGAATTACCTCTTCTTGACCCATCTTCCTTGCATCGGCGACAAGGGCTCCAGCCCCGACGGTGTCCATCACACCAACGAATTTGTCGCTGTATGCAACCGAAACGGCTGGCACACACTGCGAAACAGCAGCGATGCATGCGTGCATCCGCGAACCAACGAACGCGTCACACTGGCCAATAATGTATTTGATCTCGCCCGGGCCATACTCCCCTGCGACCCACCCCAATTTTCCTGGATATCTGGGCGCCAGTTCTTGAAATAGCCTACGCGAAACGGCCATGTCACTTTCCCCGCTATCACCAAAAACATGCGGGACGAGCAGAACCCGTGCGCTCTGGCCTGTAATGAGAAAATCAAGCAGCGCGTGGACCAGTTTGGGATACGATAGCTGGAGGCCGAACATGTTGTTTCGGCTGTACCCCCCCATAAACAGGAGACCGCTAACGTTCATCCCCACCAACATGGAGTCGTCGCGCGTCTGCAGAGAAACACCTTCAATATTGAGCGATTCAGGACGGCTCGGAGGCACAACAAACCCTACGTCGTAGCAGAAGCCCGTCACCCTCCGGACCCTGGGGTTCGTGATTATGTGCTGCGCAGTGTCGACACCAGCAAGATCCCGCGAGTAGATTGCACCTGCCCGGTTAAGAATGTATCGGGCGAGCAACTTTGAGAAGCGCGACTTGAAAGGGCCAATCGTCTGCGGCAACAATAGCAGCGTTTTCCCGAGTATGAGAACCAAGATTTGAGGCAATGCAACGTAAAGCAATCTCTCGAGCCCGTAAATATCGCTGAAGCTGTCGCCGCCAGCGATAGAGGCGACCAGATCTGTCTCCAACACCTCCCGCAGGCAAGCGTTCAGGCAGAGCAGCCGTCGTCGAACACCGCCGAAGGGGATGAGCTTGGAAGCCAGCGCGAACAGGATCAAAAGGGCGATGTTGTTCGCCAGGTAAAACCTCTTCGAAAACCTTAAATTGACGAGAGGAACACGGACATCCTTGCCATCGACCTTCAGCGTATGGACCGAAGCCCTGCGCGCGTAATCCAATAGCGAAACATGGGCGAATGGGTACTGACTCAGAATGCATTTGATCGTGCCCGTAGCCAGTGCACCCACCCCCATGTTCCCCGTCTCCAAGCTTGCGCCCAAGACAGCTATCCGTATCTGCTCATTGCTGGTCATGCGGGGTTTTGTTCCTTCTCGTCGTAGTTCATTATGGCTTACTGGCTCCTGATGTTCGATGAAACCCGGTAAGCGCTCCGGGGGAGCGAGGTGTATTACCGCTTAGGTGGTGAGGTGTGTTCCCTCGCGACTCTCACTTAATGGGCACCGGGTTCCAGGTCTTTCGATGCCATGAATTCCCGCCAGATGACATAAAGGCTGGGAATCCCGAAGGCCATTGCAAGAGTCAACGCAACCGGAGTCCTGAAGTGCGCGAATCGGGTCAAAGGAATGACCCGTACGACAAAAGCAGCAGCCACTCCACCCAACATCATCTTCTTGTTCCACGCCGTCCACCGCAGAGGGACCTTGCGGCGAATGAACACCCATTCGGCGAGGTAGTAGATCATAGAGGTCAGGAGAAAGCTGATTCCCAGACCGCTGAGTCCGAACCAGCGTACTGCCAGCCACGTGCTCACCAGAAGGGCGACCCCCGAAATGCATTCGGGAACGAAATAGTACAGGCTGCCGCCTCGAGCCAGAAGCGCGAATGACATTGTCCAGCCCGCGAACTTGAACAGGTCACCAATGAGCTGCCATTCAAGAATCTCAACAGCGGGATGGAACTTACTTGAGTAAACAAGTGGGACAAGATAAGGCACCAGTGCCAAGGTGCCCAAGATCATGGGGACGGCAAGCAGCATCACCAGCCGGTGTTGTTCATTGATGAGCTTCACCAGTGCATTCGGACGGTCGGCGACAGCGGAGACCCGCGGGTAGTAGTCCAGACCCATGGCGGTAACCAGGAATCCAAGATAGTTGACCGAAATTGCGGCCGCTGCCCGGTAATAACCAACGCTTTCAGTGTTGAGCAAATGCAAGACAACCATCGGGAGGGCAAGCGCCACGCCTGTGCCTACCAGCATACTTGCCATGAAAGGCCCCCCGAATGTCAGAAGTGACCAGGCGGCTTTGAAGGACTCCCGGTGGCTTGTCTTGACTCGCACGGGTCCCACATCACGGTAAAGATAGTACCCAGAAACTGCGCAACTCACCACGGTCCCCGCAATGACGCCGGGCACAACGCCCTGAAGACGCCAGAGCAGTACGGCGCCTATCGTGACTATCGCACCGAGGACGGCATTGAGGACCCCGTATTTGGCCAGTGATCCTACGCAATGGTGGGCGTTCAGCACGCCTGTTTGGACATTTGTGGCTACCATAAAGATCACGGCAATGCCCAATACGACGATAATTGGCGCCTGATCCCGGGTTCCCAGGGCCCATTGGCTTACCTTCCCGCGGAATAGCCATAGGACCACCAAAGCCAGACCCCCTAACCCCCAACGCAGCCACCAAGCCGCTCGTCGAAGACTGGCCACCATAGCATAATCGCCACGCGTTACAGGACCAGCTCCCAGGCGAACCAGCGCGGTCGTAACCCCCATACCAGCGATTAGCGTTGCCAACCCGACGAAACTCTGGACCAAGCCGTAGTAGCCATAGCCGCTCGGCTGAAGAACCATCGCCAGCACCTTGGCCGAAACCAGCCCGACGAGAATGTTAGCGATTGAGCTGCCGCTCAGTATGGCAGTGGCTCGAAAGATAGATTTCATTGCCCAGAATCCCCTAGAGGGTACATAAGTGTCGTCGCCAGTCCTGGAGATTTCGACACGAATCAACCCCACTCTTACGCCAGCAGATGAGGCACAAATCCCCCACTAAGAAGACCACGACCCCGTTCGTGAAACCTTAGCTCATCTGAAGGAACTGAACCCTGTTCTGGAAGTTCGGTTCATCCCCTCGGCTGCCTGGGTCAGCAGCCTCTCCGCCGCGAAACAACTGACCATTTCTATCATCGTGAAAGTCGTGGAAAAGACGACGGCAATTCCAAAATCCGCTAGAGCAATTTACATCGCAACAATTATATTGCGCACGAAAGAGCAGCCGTGGACAAAGGCCTGGTCTGCAGCCCGTACTAGTCCACCCTTAAAGGCTATTGGCGCGGTCGTCATGAACCGTTCCTAGACTCCTTTTTCATCTGGACCTCTGACTAAACGACGACACCATATGTTCTTGTTTTCTCCCGATAAGGAACTGTAGAGGTTCGTACCGGAGTAATGCTCAACCTTCCGCTACTAGGATGCTCTTCGGTCCTCAATTCATTGGTTTTCTGGCAAGGACGCCGGTCTATTGAGCATGTGTTGCCTCCGAGGGGTCTGCAATTGTGCATCGTAATTATCTCAGCCCTTTCGATGCCGGACTATCCAGTACCCGAAATCCCGTACTCATGCTCCTGTAACCTTAGAATTGCAGCCTGAGTTCCTCGACCGTGTGGAAACCACCAACCGTGATGTTAAGAAAGAGCAAATCTAAGATGTTAAGGATGTTTAAGAAAGAGCAACTCTAACTTGGTGGCGTGTAAATTCTTCCCCGTGTTTGCCTGCCAACCCACAAATCAACACTCCGACAACAGATTGATTTACTGGGGCTTACCCGGGGTTGCAGCAGGAGGAAACTCTGGCAACACAGATGCCTCTGCAAATGCTGGATGGCAATCGTGAGGCGTGCAGGTCACCAAGATCTGGTTCAGGTTTTCGGTCTCGATGAACAGGTCGGCTGTGTGAACTGGCTGTAATAGGATTGCCGCAGAAAGCAATCATCTCGAGGCTCAATGGCGCTCCTTGCCTTGACCACGACAGGGACCCTCGGTACACTACATCCTTGGGGCTGACAAAAGCAAATTCGGGAGAGCTTCAATGAATACCTTTCACAAAGATGCATCTGTCGTGGGTACCAAATCCCCCTATGCACGCCGGTCAATTGCCAAGGCCGTGATCACTCTCTCCTTGCTTGTGCCGACCCTGCTGCTCTTTGCCGCTCCCGCTCGCGCAACGACCATCTATGTCTCGCAAAGCGGCGGCACGTTTAGTGGTGGATCGGCGTGCAACGGCCAAACGGCGATCTCCGCTTCCACGTTCAATGCGACCACGTTGACTGCCGGGGACACCGTCTACCTCTGCGGGACAATTACGACGGCCTTGACCAACTCGTCAAGCGGAACCTCGGGAAGTAAGATTACGATTCAGTGGGACTCCGGTGCCAGTTTGTCGGTCTGCAGCACCACTGGCGCGATTCAGCCTTCCGGGTCATATTTGATTTTTGACCTCGGTCGAAATTCCTCCGCTATCACCTGCCCCAACAACGGCACAGGTCTAAGTACTTCCATTGTTGCCATGGGCATCAACAACCGTGCTGGAAGTCTGAGTAACATCGAGGTCCGCAACGGAACCATTGGGCCCCTATATGTAAGGTCCAGTGGTGACTTGGGAACCGGCGGCGGTGGAAGCACGGCCATCTATCAGTTCGGCGGCGGCGGAAACCATTATCACCATCTCACAATCCATGACTCAGAATTTGCAATCAATGATCAGATTCAGAATACGATTTCCGGCGACGAGATTGACCACCTGACAATTACGAACGCCGCTGAGGGCATCTGGTATGCCTGTGGGACAAGTCCCTGCACATCTACCGGAGCGAAAATCCACGACAATAACTACACGCCGACACAGCTCTGGGCCTCGACGAGCAATTCTTTCCACGCAGAACTGCTCCACATTTACTCAAACGGTAGCGGAACGTCGATCAGCGGAGTGCTTGTCTACAACAACACCTGTCAGGCAGGTAGCGGCTGGCCGTACTCGAACGGCACGATGAACGGCACGGCCTGTCTCTTTGCAGAAGCAGCGGTGTCAGGTGGGACGACCCAGGGCTATATGTTCAATAACCTCGTCGTGTTCAACGGGTCGGGGCACTTCCCCGGAGATGGTGCCATCCTAATTTACTCGCATGGCAACAATTGGGGCCTCTACAACAACACCATCGACTGCCAGTCGAATACAAACGGGGAAGGGCAGGGTATCGAGATAGATGGCGGTACCGGGGAGGTGTACGACCTCAGGAACAATATCATCATGAACTGCAACACCGCGATTATGAACTCTGGTTCTGGCGGAACGTACACCGGCGACAGGAACGATTATTACAACATCGGGGGCGGGGGATGGATGTGGAACGGAAACACCGAATCCACTCTTGCCGCGTGGAAGTCCGCGTCCGGCATAGATAGCAACGCCTCCACCAATAGCCCTGGGTTGAACTCTAGCTACATGATTTCCAGCACGACCTCCTGGGCCTATAGCGCCCACTCTGGGGGAGATAATCTTACTTCGCTTGGCGTCACACAATTGGACACGGGCGCCCCGGCCACCTTCGGCGCTTCGGGCGCGTGCGGATCGAGCTGCACGGCCCGCGCATCGAGCGGTGCTTGGGACCTCGGCGTATATCCTGGATCAGCAGTCGCCGCGCCAAATCCGCCCACAAATCTGACGGCCACACCCCACTGAGCAGCTTCACGCTTGACTAGCCTCATTCCGATGTGCCTGGACCAACTGTTCCCGGTGGGAATGAAACAGGCTTGCGCTCTTGCTGGCGGATCGCGTGGGTTCGCCAGATTCTCTTGACCCTCTGAAGCAATTGGTTCGGGCCAAGAGCGCCTTCACGCATTTGTCCACAATAATCGGGAGCGTGCGAAGAAAACTAAGTCCAAGGGCCTTGCCGCTAGGAGCAAATATGTGGACTGAAGCTTCCGTCCATTCGCAACTGCCGAGGACTTGCTTGTACCGTGCATCCCCAAACCCAGAATCAACCCCTTTGACATCGTCGCCATCGGCGTTAAGGTGCTTCTGCCAGGCCGCCCAGAAAGGCCGGAGGTCCTCGATTTCCTGGAGGCTGCGCATGATCCTGATTTCAACTTGCTAGCTCATGCGTGTCGAATCGCGCCGGCTCGGTCGAGACCCGATTGGACCGCCAGGGGGGCGACCTCTTCTGGCTGTGGCGCACCAGCGTCGGCAGGTGCGGAAGCGGGGATGAATAATCCCGCGCCGGTTGAGATCATCGCCAGGAGCAGATACCAGTTCACAATACTCTGATCAAAATATGATACTGACATGAAACTGACGACGTGAGTAAACAGAGCGGCGCCCATGGCCCAGAGGCACCAGGATGTAGCTCGCTGCTGGCTCCCCTCTGAAGCCCGAACCGCGCGGCCGATCCCGCCGAAGCAGCGGACTATAATCATTATGAACAGCCCCAACATCAGCAGACCGCCATTTGCGGCTTCACTAATATACTGGTTGGTCACATCAAACAAGCGGGCCTCCTCCCCTGCCCAGTTCGCTGTCGATTTAGTTCCAACCAACCACCAGTCGCTGAAATTGGCAATACACCTGTCGAGAAGGTAGGCCCGGTGCCATCCAGTGGAACCTGAGAAAACATCGACGCGCGCCATGAGGAACCACACTGGCGCCTTCATCACAACGTGAAGGGCTATTATGGTCAATAGTAACCCCCATCGGATCGTCCGCAGGTGCTTGCGCAAGTACCACATACCAAGGCCCAGCATTCCCGCCAAATACGCCAATACTGGCCCGCTCGACCCGGATGAGATCGTGATAGTTGTCGAAGCGATGATCGCCATCAGGGGAATGAACTTACTTTTCTGACCTTGCCCCCAAAGACCGATGAAAAGTGGGAGAAGCGTAGCTCCAAAGGTTCCGGCCAGGATCGGATGCGCAAAAGGCCCCTGGCACCGCACCACTCCATCCCTGACGAAGGTCACCGGTGGAACGCCGCCGAAGGCTGAAAAGAGATTCTGTCCTGTGAATTTCTCTACCACTATCAACCCCGCCAGGGGGACAAGCAGAATTGCGATGAACTTAACCACTCGATTGATGTCATCCATGCCGCGCAGGAGGGACCGGAACAGGAAATAAAACCCGATTACGTTATATGCCTGCCCGAGCCGGCTGACGAAAGCGTCAGACGTCCGCCACAAAAGCGTGCCGGTGACAATCCCAGCAAGCGTCCACCAGAGAACTGCCGCGTCAATCGTGTTTAGCTTGATCGACCGGTATTCTCCGCGCACAACTACCCTGGCCAAACCGAAAAGGATCAAAATTCGCATCATGGGGAAGTTGAGCCCGCCGACCATAATCCGCATCCCCATGGTCATATAGCAAATCAGGGCAATCACGGGCAGAAGGGCATATTTCCTGGGCAGAACAAGTAACAAGAGCCCCATCAGGAGGGTAAAGACCAGGCCCAGGGGGTTGATGAATGTCGTCCCGTCGGTAACCCACGACCAGTGAGGCTGCCCTCCGACAAAACCGTCAATTCCGTTCTGTAACATGTGCGATCCTGCTCTGCCAGTGTGCGGACCCAGGACTCCAACCCGATCGCCCATCGGAAGGTGGCAGCGCACGTTCAAATCCGCGTGCTGGTGCCACAGCCCAGAGACCTAGCACAGCTAGAAAATCAGCGGCGGCGATCCGCCTCATATCTCCAGCGGCCAGCTAGAAGATAGTGATTAATTCAGTCGTTGTATGGGCCGCGATGTCTCCAGAAGCCGTGCTGTAGACTTCAGGCGATAGATGCACTCGTTACCCAGGTGCGATAGCCGGGCGTGCGGATAACTGCCATAGACAAGCCGGATCATCTTGTACAGGACGTTCTGGCTGACGAGCCTATGCATTCCTGGAAAGAGCAAGCTGTAGCGAAAGGACGCTAATAGGTCCAAGCCGCATTTGGCAACAATCCGACGAAGCTCGACGCTGGAAATCCGATTTCGCTCATATTTCTCAGGGACAAAGAAGTACTTCTCCATTAGGTAGGTGAGGCCGCTCATAAAGTGGGAGGCATCAGTCTGCTCCAGGATGAGGTTGCCACCCGGTCTCATCAGTGAAACGATTTTGCTGATCAGCGCCTCTGGTGCGTCAGCATGAGCGAGAACTCCTATGCAGATGATCAGGTCGTACTCCCCAGGGCTGAGCTTTGCATCCATGAAGTTCTCGTTGCGGAACTCAACATTCCCCACCAACTCAGCAGGAACCCTCGAACGGGCAACTGAGAGCATGCCCTCGGAAAAATCGAGTAGTGTCAAATGTCTGTGCGAACTAAGCAGGGGAAGAGAGATTGATCCATCTCCGCAACCGATGTCCAGGATTCGGTTCAAGGACTCGTCTTTTAGGAACTCCTGTACAGTCTCCACTCGAATTCGAATATTGCAAGTTCCCTTCAGGTACCAGCTCGGTTCACCAAAGACTGATCGAACTGCCTCCGTCTTGCTTCCCATCGAACCCCCTGTGCTTTGAGCGGCTCTTTGCTGGCACAAAGAGAATCCGCTTTCGCCTCTCCTTCGGTCCGAAACGGCTGTCCCGAGGCCTTGAGGCTGATAATCTCTATGGTAGTGCTGGCCACACCCCTGTGGGAAAACGTCGCATGGCTGGTGGCACGGTCGACGCTCATGAAGTGCCGAAAAATCATCTACGTAAACACCAAACCAAGCGGGTTGGTGAATGTTGTCCCGTCAGTAACGAAGGGATTTTGAGGCGGCATAGTTCTCTTGTGCTGCGATCTTTCAGCCGGAGTGTGATAATTGAAAGCATCCAAACTATCTCGTTGCTGGATCCCGCGGACCGCACGAGATCTGAAACCCTTTTCCACCTAATGCTGCACAGGCCCCTAATCGACCTGACCTAAAGGCCCTACGTGGCCCTCAAACCGCGAGCGAGGCCTCTGGTCGGCGAGACTTCCGTTCCAACTCCTTCACCCACAATTCCAAACCGAGCGCCCATCGAAGTATGCTGAACCATTTCGCGAACGCCACTCCAATTGAATTTCGGCGGACCTTGCCGGCGGTCAGCAGTACCACGACGCCAAGTGCCAGCAGGCGGCCCACCGCGATCAATGCCGTTGTGAACCGGTAAGCAGACGCATAGAGACTTCCCTTATTTTTCCGCATGAACGTGAGCATAGACTCACGCGTCATGATCACGGCAAAATTGCTTTCCGGCTTTGAGTCAGAACTTCGACCGCCATGGTGCACAACTACGGCTTGCGGAACGTAGTAGCATTTCCAACCTTGCTGTTGGATCTTATAGCAAAGGTCTACATCCTCAGCGTACATGAAATAATCACTGCTAAGAACTCCGACGTTCTCAAGCACACCTCTCTTTACCATGAGGCAAGCGCCCGAGATAACATCCACTCCCACAGGTGTGGCAGAGTCCGTGAAAAGCGGCCAGGTTCCCCACAATGCAGATCTTGGGAAGAGTTCCCGCAGACAATCAAAATCCAGAATCTGATTAAGAATCGAAGGGAATCGCTGGATGCAACTTGTTTGGATGGAGAGGTCTGAATTGAGCAACTTCCCTCCCACCGCCCCGGCATCGGCCCTCGATTCCAGGAATGACCACATCACATGGAGGGCCGGCCCTACCACCTCCGTGTCGGGGTTCAGAAACAGGACGGTCCTCCCCTTCGAATGGGCGAAACCCAGATTATTGGCTCCAGCGAAGCCCAGATTCTCATCGCTCTGAATGAAGATTACGCCGGGGAACTCTCGTTCCAGCATTTCGCCACACCCATCAAAGGAGCCGTTGTCCACGACGATGGTCTCAAAACTGAGGTCCACCGTGTTGGCGTGGATACTCGCCAGGCAATTTCGTAAGAAGGCGGCGGATTTCCAATTGATGATGATTATCGAGAGGTCCATTTCGTGAGCCATCGGCTACCTGCCAGCAAAAGCTGTGCCGCACCCCACAGGAAAGGGTGGAATGCAGAGACGCGCTATTGGATCGAACTCGACAACGTTGCGGCGGTCGTGGCCGGCGTATGGATGAACTGCTGATGCCAGAGCTCAAAGGAAATCAGCAGGTATATGTGCCGTAAGTACTGCTGGCGGTTTGCTTCATGCTGAGCGACCATTTCTTCGATGTATTTTCTATCAAAGTACTTGTTCACCGCAGATGTTTCGCTCAACAAGCAATCGCCAACATAACGGCGCATTCCACTCCGCAGCCACTTATCAATTGGATTCGCAAATCCCTTCTTTTTTCTGTAAACAACGTTCTTAGGCAACCACTTCTCGACGGCCTTCTTATGCAGATACTTACCCTGAAAGCCGCGCAGTCTTAGGTTCGGCGGCAGGGTTTCAATCATTTCGACCAGGCGGTAGTCGAGGAAAGGAACTCGCGCCTCTATGGAATTAGCCATGGAGGTCTTGTCCCCCACCATCAGCAGGTCGTCAGGAAGATTCGCACGCGTGTCAATATAAGTCATTTGGCTTAACGGGTCCAGGTCCCGGACATCTGCTTGGAGTCTCCGCAGAGCTTCTCGGGCTTCAGACCCGTCTGTGGATATGACCTCCTGAATCCACGGTCTAAAGAGCTTCTTTTTCATGCTTGAATCATAAAAGGAATAGATCTTGACGAAGCGCGTCAGCAGGTCCGGCTCATGCAGCGACGCGACGCCGCGCCTCAATTTCTCATCTTTTGCATATCGATGGATAAGGGGTGAAATGATCGATTGGGTGACGAACTTGGGCATGAGTCTATAATAACGGGAGAGTTTGATCCCAATGTACCGTGGGTAACCAGCCCAGGGCTCATCGGCTCCTTGACCGCTCAGCACCACCTTAACCTTGCGGCTGGCAATCAGGCTGACAAAGTAGAAAGCTGCCGCGGTTTCGTTCCCGACGGGCTCCTCCAAATCCCATAAATGGCGCTCGAAGTATTTTTCGTAGTCCTTCGGGCCCACAATCATGTCGCTGTGATCGGCGCCGAATCTCTCAGCCATCTTTCTGGCATCATCGGTTTCATTGGATCTTTCTCCTTCCTCGAACCCGATGGTGAACGTACGAATCGGAGTCTCGGTGTGCCCTCTCATGATTGCGAGAAGCGCGCCGGAATCAATACCCGAGCTCAGGAACAGTCCGACAGGAACATCACTCCGCATCTGCAACCGAACCGCATCCTCCAGGAGCGCCTGGTACTCTTCTTTCAGCGCCGCTTCCTTCGCCTCGGTGCGAATCTGCGGTTGCCAATTCCAGTAGCGGTGTACCTCGAAACCACTGGGCCGAACAACCATCGAGTGCGCAGGCGGCAACTTCTTGACGTCCCGAAACAGGGTATCCGGAGACGGGACGTATCGAAGCGTAAACAGCATGCTCAGCGATTTGAGGTCGACCTCCCTGGGGCATTGGGGATCCGTCAGGAACGACTTGATCTCAGAGGCAAAGAGCAAGCGGTCTCCAAGAACCACATAGTAGAGAGGCTTCACGCCCAGGTGATCCCTGGCAAGAAAAAGCTGCTGGCGGTTGCTGTCCCACAGGGCAAACGCGAAGATGCCATTGAATCGATTGACACAGTCCAGACCCCATTGTTCATACCCGTGGATGATCACCTCGGTGTCTGAACGCGTCTTGAATAGATGCCCCTTTTCCTCCAGCTCCTTCCTCAATTCTATAAAATTATAGATTTCGCCGTTAAAGACGAGGTGCAGGGTACCATCTTCATTCGTTATGGGCTGCGCCCCTCCGCTAAGGTCAATAATGCTCAGGCGGCGATGACCCAACCCGACGCGCTCCGATACATAGGCCCCGCTACCATCCGGCCCGCGGTGCTTAAGCGCAGAGGTCATCCTATCGAGGAGTTCCCTGTCGACCCGATGACCGCCAAAATGGAATATTCCGCAGATCCCGCACATTTAAGTCTTAGCCCAAACCCTTCCTCGTAGTTTCTTCCCGATCCCCCTGATCTGTTCGACCATCCTCTGGTCAAGCAATCGCCTATAGAGCCTTGCCTCGTGTGCACTAACCAGCTTGGGCCTTCTCATAAGGAAACCCTTCATAAAGCCAGCCATCAACCCTAGTCCTGCGAGAAACCTTGGCTTCCTAACAATCATCCGATGGAAAGATTTCAGAAAAAAGAAGGACGGGCCGACTCCCGTAAGATAATCGATTTCGCCACACTTTACGTTCGTCCTTAGATAACCCGCTGCAGAGCCTTCGGGCTTCAGGTGGTGGAAGGCCAGTTCCTTAAAACTGCAGGTCTTCCACCCCATTGCACGTGCTCTTATCTCATCAACTGTGTCCCAACCCGGCTGCAGAACGAAACCGCCGATCTGCCTATAGCATTGGGCTAGTAACATCTTCGACGCGCCAGCAGCGTGATAGTCAGGCATCCAAACTTGCTGCCATCCGCTGCCATCCCTCTCGAGATAAATTCCGGAAGCGATCCCGAGCCTGTCATCGTCCTGAAATTTCGCCATCAACCGTTCGAAGTAGTAAGGTGGCAGATCAAGGTCACAGTCGAGTTTCACAATAAAGTCGAACTCGGTTTCGGAGAGTAACTGCAATCCACTCATGAATGCTCGTACCACAGGAGAAGGCCCGCGCTTTTTCCCCTCCCGGTTGACTTCCAGCGTCGTAATCCAAGTAAACCGCTCACAATGACGCCTTAGGATCTCACGGGTTCCATCTCGCGATCCATCATCGACAATTATCCATCGTAATGGTCTAACAGTCTGACGGATAACGGCGTTGATCGTGGTCTCGATATACTTCTCTTCGTCCTTTACCGGAGAGATAATGATATAGCTTCGCTCGATTCTCTGGTCCATTAGGCAAATCTCGCTTTAATGAGTTTGTTCCCGAGCTGGACCAAGTGAAGCCAATCATAGCCTGCTTCGAGTTTTGCACGAAACAACGGGAGATCATCCCAAGAGTTCACGGGGAGCCGAGGAAGGAAGAATCGATCGGCGCCGCTTCCGGCTGTTCCGATAATCGTGGATACGCCGTTCACATAGCCGGCTTCCTCCAGAAGGGTCCGAAGCCGCCGCTTAAAAGTGCGGTCAGTCTCTGGAAAGGCGTAGGGGTAGGCAAAGGATTCGACGGGGCAACCGAGCTTATCCTCGATGACCCGTTTAGATTCCTGCACCTCCATCTCGAGTTGGCGCGACTTGACAGTGGTGAGTTGCGGATGGCTCACTGTGTGGGAACCAAAAAGTACGCCGACACCCTTTAGCTCGCGCGCTTGAGTCCATGTTAGGCACTCGCCACCCTTGAAATTCGCCGCGGATTCTTTGATGAATGCCGTGGGCAAGAAAACGGTGGCGCTGAAACCGTAACGGCTCAGCACGGGAAAAGCCTGGGTGTAGAAATCTCGAAATCCGTCATCGAATGTTATGACCACATGCCTGTCCGTGGTGCCCTCGGCTCTTTCTGTTTTCTTGATGGCCTCGTCAAGATTGATCACACGGTAATTGTTCTCGTGGAGGAACCTCATCTGCTCGGCAAAAACTCCGGGTGCCGTCGTCGTTTGGTAGTAGGGACTGGTGTCCCTGTTATTGTTTTCCGAAATGCTGTGGTACATAAGGATGGGAACTTTCACTCCACCGGCGGGCATAAGACGGAGTAGAGGGTGAAACAAGTACAAGGTGGCAACGCGGTCGGAGCGGATTCTCGTCGTATCTCCCACATTAGTGCTGATTTCCCGACCCCAGTCGGAAACAAGTCCGCAGCCAGCACTCATTCGTTGGGACTAGACCCTTTCAACCAAAACAGGGGGGCAGGCGTAGGAGGCTTCCTGAAGGGCGCACGCCTTCCTCTGCAAATGAAGCTCAGAACAGCCTCCATGATAGTGCTTCTTCGCCTGGCCGTAGTAGCAGGGCATCCTTACCTTCTACGTCAATTCCGGGTCGTTCGTGGTAACAGCCCCAGCTTCTGCGCATTCGCCAAAATTCGTGCGCGAGTGCGCGAGCGAGCAGCGAAACACTATCCGCCCTGGACAGCTAGGCTGGCCAGGCGCGCCGAAGACGCGGAAGAGGTTCTCGCACCGGTCTCACCGCAAACGAAGTTCAGCACCTGCTGGACAATTCGCTCCTGCTGCACATATGCAAGCCCTGGGTACATGGGCAACGAGAGGGCTTCGGCAGCCGCCCCTTCGGACACCGGGAAATCGCCCTTCCTGTAGCCGAGGTTCCGGTACGCTCTTTGCAGGTGAAGGGGGATGGGATAATGAATTCCCGTACCGATGCCTGCCTCGCCAAGGTGCTTCTGAAGTTGATCGCGGTTTTGAACACGGACCACGTAGAGATGATAAACTGCCTTGGCCCAGGAAGGCGCGTAGGGGAGTATGATTCCCTCCCGCATCGAGCCCAGAAGCTCCTGATATCGACTGGCGCATTCCCGACGCTTTTCATTCCACGCCGCGAGATGTCGGAGTTTGATTCGCAAGATGCCCGCTTGAATCGAATCCAACCTGCCGTTGTATCCTTCCATCTCGTGATAATACTTTCGGGCCTGACCGTGATCCCGCAACACCCGAACTTTCTGGGCAAGCTCCGCATCGTTGGTTGTGACTGCCCCCGCTTCTCCACAAGCCCCCAAGTTCTTCCCGGGGTAAAAGCTGAAAGCCGCTGCCCTTCCCATCGAGCCCGCTTTCTTCCAACAGTTGTTCCTGCGCGCAAAATACTCCGCCCCGTGCGCCTGACAAGCATCTTCAACCACCAGCAAGTCGTACTTCTCCGCCAGCTCGAGAATGGAATCCATGTCTGCCATCTGCCCATAGAGGTGCACCGGGACGATAGCCTTCACTCCCCTACCCGTCTGTCTGTCGACCAGCTTGCCATTGCGGTCGTTCCGAACGCAATCGTCCGCGAGATAATCAGCAAGCCTGCCCACGTCCATATTGTACGTGCGTTCGTCCACATCCACGAATCGCGGCAGGGCGCCACATTGAGAAATAGCCTCGGCTGTGGCGATGAAAGTATTCGGCACAGTGACGACGGCATCGTCGTGGCCGACTCCCGCAGCCATCAGTGCGAAGCGTAGGGCGTCGGTGCCACTACCGACACCGACGCAGAACCTGGTGTCACAGAACTCTGCAAATTCGTGCTCGAACTGCTCCACCGCCGGCCCCCCAATAAATGCCGCAGATCTCAGTGCATTCCTGAAAACCGCAACCAGTTCTTCTTCAAGTTCAGTATGCACGCTTGCCAGGTCGAGAAATGGAATACTGTTTGTCCCAGTCACTTTGCTACCCCCAAGGAAATTGAACGCAAGAACTTCGCGGGATTCCCCGCCACGATCGCGTTGGCCGCCACGTCTTTTGTCACCACCGCGCCCGCCCCCACGATCGCGTTTTCACCGATCGTCACGTTCGAAAGAACTGTCGCACCGGAGCCGACCGAAGCACCCTTCTTCACCACGGTCCGTTCGACCTTCCAGTCCTGCTCAGTCTGCAGCGTGCCATCCGGGTTTGCGGCCCGTGGATAGGAATCGTTGATGAATGTTACGCCGTGGCCGACGAAAACGCAATCCTCGATTGTCACACCCTCACAGACAAAAGTATGGCTGGAGATCTTGCATCTTCTGCCGATTTTCGCATTCTTCTGCACCTCAACGAATGCGCCGATCTTGGTCTCGTCGCCGATTTCACATCCATAGAGGTTGATGAATTTCGACATCTTAACATTCTTGCCAAGCTTAACGTCGGGAGCGATACATTGATAGGTATTCATAGGCTAATGGGTTTTCCCCGCTCCTTCAATGACTTGTCAGCGGCCTCGAGCATCTTAACGACCCGTAGACCTGCAATTCCATCGTTAAACGGTCTCTCGTTCCTTGAGATACAATCGATGAAATACTTGGTCTCTGCCCCCAAAGCCTCGGTCTGGTCGATTCTTGGCGCCCACATATCCCCAGAACGGTAACTGACCAGCAATTCGTATACCCCATTCCCGCTTGTCATCTCAACGCCCTTGTCGTACACCTTGAGCTTCTCGTCAGCGTCCAGGTCGTTCCACACCACCATTTTCTTCTCGCCCCCGATCAGGGTTGTTCGCACTTTGACCGGAGAGAGCCAATTGACGTTAATGTGGGCGATGATTTTGTCCCGGAAATAGATGGTGATATACGCCAGATCCTCAAGGCCGTTAACGTGTGATTCGCCGGTAGCGATCACCGTCTCAGGCTTGCCCTCGATCAGGTAGTCCATGATGGAGAGATCGTGAGGGGCCAAATCCCAGATGACATTGACGTCATGTTGGAAGAGGCCCAAATTCACTCGGGTCGAGTCATAATAATAGAGCTTACCCAGAGCTCCTTCATCGATCAGTTGGCGGATTTTCCTCACGGCGCCGGTGAAGAGAAAGGTGTGGTCCACCATGATTTGCAGCCGCTTTTTTTCGGCTAGATCGATCAACTGCTCTGCCTGCGGTACAGTGGAGGTAAACGGCTTTTCCACGAAGACGTGCTTTCCATTCTCAAGCGCCGCCTTCGCCAATTCGAAATGCGTCCAAACTGGGGTGACCACCGCCATCGCGTCAACGTTCGTTGCAGACAGGACTTCGCCAATGTCGGAAGTTACCTGCACGCTTGGATAAGCTCGTTTGGCGCGTCGCAGTGCTTCCCCGTTCTTGTCGCAGACCACGGTGACTTCGCACCCTTCCAGATTGTGAAAGTTTCTGACTAGATGAGGACCCCAGTAACCGTAGCCGATAACACCAATTCGTATCATAGTTTCTCCCACCGGGTCAATATCGCCGGTTTTCGCACGATCAAAGAAAAAGAGGGAAGGAAGAGACTTCAAAGGATGTCTTGCGTCGCGATTGCTCGACCCCGATTGCCGATAGGTGATTGCGACCTGCCCGACGAAGGCCGCACACGAGATCAGGAACACATGCGCTGGCAACGTGCCGCCTTACGCTTATTTCGGCGCAGAGGCACTACAATCTCATTCGCCATTGTCAATAGGCACCGTTTCCCCTCAAGACAGCGTGGGGCGTCCGCAGGAGGATCTTAATGTCCAGCCAAGGAGACCAAGTCTTGGCGTATCTAAGATCCAGGCGAACCATTTCGTCAAACTTAATCCTGCTTCGTCCCTCCACTTGCCACAAGCCCGTGATCCCAGGCTTCACCTCAAAAATGCGACGTCGGTGCCATATCTCGTACGCATCAACCTCATAAGGAATAGGGGGGCGCGGTCCTACCAGGGACATCTCGCCCTTTAGCACGTTGAAAAACTGAGGAAGTTCGTCCAGACTGGTTTTCCGGAGAAATCTTCCAACAGGTGTAACCCGGGGATCGTTCTGGATTTTGTAGACGCCTCCATTATTGTCCGGCACCGTGCAATCTTCCTTCCCAGAAATAAGCCGCCTGACGAAGTCTTGATGAATCTTCGGATTGTTCTGGGAATACATCGATCTGAACTTCAGGAACGTAAACTTAACCCCATACTGTCCCATTCTTACCTGTTTGAAGAAGACTGGCCCTTTCGACATGAGCTTAATCACTACCGCAAGCGCGATGAACAGGGGGGAAAGCAGGATCAAAGCGACGAGGCTCCCGACAATATCCATCGTTCTTTTGACCAGCCGAGAGGCTTTTGCTGCATTGTCCTGTGGCTGGAAATCGGGATAAAGCCTGGTGTCCGCGGGACGACCGCCACTTGGGAGGTCCAGATCATCGGGGAACACGTGGAAAGAGATCTGGATCCCATTCATCTGCTCCAAGTCGAGGTTGCTACGCAAGGCATTGCATACTTTGGAATGCAGGGCGTTAAGTACAGAGGTTATTTCCGCCGTACCAATTTCTGTGCAGATGACACCGACCACCAAGCCGTCGTGGTACCAGCCGTGCAGATCCGTTTCTCTAGTTGAGGCAGAAAGCGCCCTTATTATGCCGCCAAGAACTGTCTCCCCCCGCTCGGCCTGAAGAAGCTCACCGGCATGCAGGAGCATGAGCACGAATCGCTGGAGAGAACGTTCGCTCCTTTTCCTCTCTAGAGACAAGACCTTCCTAAAGAGCTCTTCTGACATCAACATAAGACTGCCGTCGTCTGCACGGCCTACGTACCCATTGGAAGGGTGCAGCGGTGACCTACTGTCCGGTTTTGCCTTCCGTGGTCTTCTCAAGGTGACAGTTTCCATAATCCTCATTTCTAGCCTGCATCGCCGGTTTGGCAAGGCAGAGTGGCCTGGGATGAGGCCCCGACTACAAGGACTCCCCGAGCAGAAGATGTACGCTTCAGCTGAAAGTTAGATCAACGAAGGGAGGTAATGCAAGGCGCCCAAAAGCCCTCGGGCACGCCAACAACCTGAGACCTCAAGAACAATTTCTTTCCCTGTTGCCCAGCTTCAAGTCCGGTCGCATAGCTACCGCCCCAGTGGAATTGCCTTAAATCGGTAGTCGACACCTATCGCCACCCGGTTGCGGTCGAAACTCGCCAGTCCCGGCAAAGTGCCGCCGCTCGTCTCATGCGCAGTTTCGTAGGAAGCATGCAACGTCGCGCCCCCCCCTAAGGGGCGATCCAGACGAACTCCTGCGATCAAGGCGTCAGTCGTTCCACTGGCCAGTTGAAAGAGCGACGTATCTGCACGCGCAGCGCCGATTTGCACGGCGGCTTCCCATCGACCTATCAATTGCCGCCGCACCCCAAGATCCAAAGATGTGCTTTTCACCAAGGTATACACCCCACCGCCATCGGTAACAGTTCTTTGCACCGACACCGACAGGGCAGTCTGCCGAACTTGCTCGGTAATATTCGCACCCCCGGCGGGTTGAAACTGCCCTGTGACCCCGGCCGCTGCTGCGGGCTGACCCAGTATGCGGATGTATTGCGGCCCACCGAAAATGGTCACCGTGACAGTCGGGGACAAGCGTGACCCGACGGAGATAAACGTGCTCTCAGTCTGAAAGCGCAGGCTGTTGCCAAAAATCCCGGCTCCCCTGAAGGTAGAATCCTGATGAACCAGGACAAGACCTAGATTCGTATGCTCGGTAACACGGTATTTATACTGCAACCCGCCATTCACTCCCCAGCTGTTATACAACTGCTGGCCCGCTACCCCTTGGTTCCCGAATTGCCGTCGGTCAAAGCCGCTGGAAAATGTCAGAGACGTTCGTCCGCTCTTCACATAGGTGAGATCCAGTCCACTTGTGTTCGACAACGCTCTGGTCACATATGGGAAAATCGTCTGATTCAGGGTAGTGGGCGAGCCGAGCCCTGACGAAATCGGTTGGCCAGTGAGAGATTGAAAGATTCCGTTTTGATAACTGAAGGCCTCGTGCAAACCCAAACTGATTTGCGAACTCAGCCGGATAATCGCGTTCAAGCCAGCATTATGATTAAGGCTGTCGTAGTGATCGACCTGTCGGTACAAGAGGCCATAGGGTGTGTAATTGAAATCGAGCTTCAGCCGATCAGTTTGCCTGAAAAGGGCAAGCTGCGAAGTAAGGGAAACAGCCTCATCGCCGACCCGTATGGAATTCATCTGGGGGACGTTGTCGTCGTAAAAAGTCGAGACACTCACGCTAAGCAAGAGCTGGTTGACAGGCGCAGCCTCTCCCGCATACCGAAGTGGGGTCTGCTCGCCGCCGCCATACACAGCCGCTGGGGTTGGGCCCTGCGCGGCTGGCGAAACTGTTTGCGCCCCAAGACCGACGGGCAACAACGTCACGAAGCTGACGAGGAAAATGAATGTACGCAACTTCCCTCTCACGGAACAACCAACGTCTCGACCACTCTTGAGGTCCACGTCCTGGCTCCTGTTGCGATCCTTAATTACCCGCTTGTAGTCAAGGGCCAATAGGCTCTTGCGTCCCTACGCCTTGGAACTTCTTCCCTGTTCCTTGTTCCTTCTGGCGAACTACTGAAGGCAACCCTCACGGGTAAGTGGCCCCACTACAGTCGTCGGTTTCCCCGATGGGTACGGACCGGGTTTTGCGATCTCTCCGACACCAACGCCGACGTCATTCTTTGCGGGCCGCAGGATGACAGTCACTTGGGGGTTTGTCAACATCCTCCTTGCGTTTGTTAGGACGTTCCGTACCTTGAGAGTCGTCAACCCGCTCTCTTCCAACTCACCAACCAGGGGTAGCGTTCCCTGCCCTAGCGGCATCAGTGAATTTGTCCCCCCCGTGCCATGCGGTAACCACGAATTGCAACCGCAAGGGCCGACGGAATACCCGAGATAGGACTTTCTTCGATGCGAACAACCGCTCCCCTACAAACAATCTCTCCCGGAACTTCCCCGAGGACTGCAACCGGAAGTTCAATCCTCATCTCGACTGTGGTTTCTGGCAGCAAGGGGGATTCGGCGCGAAACAGAACTCCCGAGTAGCTGATGTTTTCCGTCCTCCCCTCAAACCACTTCGAACTGCGTGGTTCGCGGTAGCGGACAGGAATGCGAATCGCAAAACGCTCAGCGCGTGTCGCACGTTCCGGCGACAGGTCGAGTCGAGGGTTGGGCATGGCTGTATTTCCGGTCCCGGGAACCTCCTTCGATTACCCGTCGCGTCCTTTTTGTGCGAACCTGTCTGATTGACGCAGCGACGCAACGAGAAAAGTCAGAACCGAAAGACCCAAGAAAAAGAACGGGATCCCTCCATACCTGTGCACCCAAACCGTATTGAGGAAGCCCGGGTTCGCACCAGCTGCAAGCCAGGGGATAGTCACAATCCTCAGGCCGCCCTTGAGTGTTACGGGAAGCACAGCCAGGATTAGGCCGAAATTCCTCCAGGGAGAACGAAGGAAAACGTGACCCATCCAGAGACTGGTAATAAAGGGGGCCACGCCTGATTGTGTGCCGCTACACTGCCCGGCGACCTCCCCATCGATGCCGGGCAACGACAATCCAGATCCGTCCCGAAAAGCTGGATCGCCGGTCCACCGAAAGAATACCCTCGCCGTATGTGCAGAGCCGCTTCGAAGAATGCCTGGGGCTCGTCCTAACAAGAACGGCGGGTGTGCGACCATCAAAGGGAGGAACAGCATCGGGAAAGTCGCGGCTTGAAAAGCCTCTGCGCCATCGCACACCACAAAGCGCCCCATCCGCAGTGCAACGATAGAGAAAGCAATTAGTGAAAGGGATTCATTCGCACTCAGCCAACCTGATAGCCTCTTGTCCCACCAGAGGAGTGCGAGTGCAGATAAAGGCTGCTCCGGAGCCAAAGCCATATTCAACGTTACAGAATATGCTCTTTCTCTCCAGATAGATGAGACCCGCGCTCAGCAAAGGTATCACGCCGGTGTAAGGGTAAATGTCACTGTGAAATGAAAAGCATGCCTAACTCCCCAGCGGGGGAGTATATTGCCCCGATACAACCATGGCAAGAGCAAAGTAGAGATTTCTTCTTCTCATGTCACGCATGTATTCAAGTCGCCAGTGAGCGAGAAAGGCTGTCTCCGCTGGTCATGCTGGTCTGTGGCACAAGCGCCACGGCGCACACGATCGATAAGCCGCGGTGGTCCCGGTCTTCAAGCCTTCGTTCATGATGCGATTTCGTCTTCTATCTAGCACTAACCCTTGGAGAATGCGGTGTTCGACTTAAGGAGGGACATCTGTTCCTGGGTGTAAGGGACCAGCATCGCCAGCGCGGCACCGATTGCGTCCAATCCGCAATCAAGGAGCGAAGCATGTCTTCCGGGAACAAACAACTGGTGGAACTCATCGCTCAGGGAATAGAGGGTCGCCACCACAATGCAGAACATCGCCCGCCGTGGTCGCCAAGGCCCTCGGCTCTTTTCGACGGGAAGACCGTAAAGAAGAAGCGCGAAGATAGCATATTCAATCAAGTGGGCTAGCCCGCGGAGAAGCGAATGGAGAAGACGGAATGTGGCCGACGAGACGCGGAGTTCAAGAAGATCAAGTGACCGGGCCAGCCACGTTCCCGAGAAACTGGGGCCGAATGCTTGGGTCGACAGGCAAAAAACCAGGGCGGCCCATGCAAGGGTTATGCCCCACCAGAGCACAGCGACGGGACGGGTGAACTCACTCTCCATCTGTTCTTCGTCCCAGATCGCGCTTGACCTTAGAGATTATCTGCCTTACACGAGGATCGACCTTAGATCTTATCAGCTTTACGCCAGCACCGACCCTGGATATTGTGTGCCTCATGCGACCCTGGGAATCTGCGTATCCATAGTATTTGGAGTAGGCACGATCGAGCCCTTCTACGCCGTTGAGAAGGATTCCGAGTATGTGTCCGCGCCCCAAATTCTGGGTCGATTCCTCTATAGCCTCGCGCGGGGTTTGTCGCGCGCGAGCTACCAGCAAAGTGGCATCGGCTTGTGCCCTCAGGACAAGGATGTCAGCAATGGGAGTCGTGGGCGGTGAATCGATCAGGATCCAACTAAAGGAGCTCGAAGAAAGATTTCTAATCAACTGAGCGGTGAAGTCAGACTGGAGAAGACTGCTGCCATCCTCCGCCGGCTGCCCTGCCGGCAACAGATAGAAGCCCAGGGGATCGATTCGCCGGATTGCCTGCATCGGGTCCCTGTTACTTTTGAAACACTCAGTCAGCCCAAACCACGGCTCGAGACCCAATTTCTTGAGGAGGGTTGGCCGGTGCACGTCAGCCTCCAGCAAGAGCACGGGGCACTTTCCGTTGTCGGACAAACCTGTGGCCAGGTTCAAAGCAACCGTGCTCTTCCCGTCTTCTGGCAGAGGACTGGTAATAAGGAGGCTCTGCAACTTCCTCGAAGCCTGCATGCTCCTGAGGCGTATCTGCACCAATCTGAACCTATCCGCACCAGCACTCCGCGGATCGGTGTACACTACGACACGGCACTCCGGGGGAAGCGGGGTACCTTCAATTGAGACTGGCGGATACACGTCAGCCCTCTCCAGTGCCTCGAGAAACTCTTCCGGGGAAGCGGGCGGTATCTCGTCTTTCTCTGTCTCCGGCTTGAAAACATCATTAGACATGACGGTCATCAACCCCCATTCGTCTCCGAGTCGCGGAACTCCAGGAGTGGGTTCCGCGCACTCTTCTAGCCCCGCCGATAAACATAGAATTCAGTGGCGCAAACAAGCAGGCACAAGGTAACCCCGACAAACCATTCGACTACTCCTGCCCGCGAACGCCTCCGTTCTTCAATCTTACTCAGCAGCATCGGCAGTCCAACCATCAAGGGAAAGGCAAAGAACCGGCTCAACTCCTTTTCATCGCGAAGCGAGTGGTCTCTGACCTCAGTCAAGAAAACCAAGGCCACTCCAACGGCGATACCCGCCACTAGCCCCGACAAGCTGATTTGCACATGGTCCGGATTGGAGGGCTTCATCGGGAGGCTTGGCGGGTCGATGATGCGGAATTGCTGACCCTGTTGGTGTCTTTCCAAGCTGGTTGCCAATTCCGATTGGGTCTTCTTGCTCAGCAGGTCGTCATAGTTTTGTTTTGACAAGTTGTAGCCGCGAAGGATCTCAGCGAGTTCTTGCTCGCGAACGGGGGTCATGTTGAGACGGCGCTGGTAATCAGCAATCTGCGATTCTGTTTGCCTTTGGTCCGCCATGGCATTCTGGATTTCCAAACGGTTTGCTTCAAGCTGGCTTTTGACTTGAGCGATGGTTGCGTCCCTCGCCGTGGATTCGGGCGAGCTGGATTTCTTCTTAACGGCTTCACCGTTTGCGCCGTCCGCTGCTTTCGTCGCTGCTGCCAGCAGGACCTCCGACTGCTTGATTTGTTCATCAAGTTTCACAACGTCAGGATACCTATCCGTATAGCGCGCCAATAGATCGGCTCTTTGATCTTTCAGCCGAGTCAACTCCGCCCTGATCGTTTCGGTCGGACTTGCACCCGCCGTCCCCGGCGCAGGCGCCGCTGTAGGAGTCAAGTCTTGGTACTGGGAAAGTAGAGATTCCAGGTAAACCTGCTGCTCGCGTGCACGACCTAGAGCGGTCATGGTGTTCTGAAGTTGCATGTGTAAGCCGGTTAGGATTTCCAAATTTCCCTGCTGTTGCTCCGGCAGTTCGCCGAGATAACGCATCTTAAAATCCCGCACACGGCTCCCCTGTCGCTTCAGGTCCGCAGCAGCACCCTCAAGCTGGTCCCCCAAGAAGTTCGTCGTCCCCGTTGACAGCTCTTCACGCGACCTCAGGTTTTCCTCGATGAAGAGTGTCGTGAGCCTGCTGGTAACCGCTTGAGCCAAGTGAGGATCAGCGCTCGTGAAGGAAATCTTAAAGGCGTTTAGGGTTGTGTTCTCAGAGCCTTTTCCGATGGGCGCTATCGCGATGTTGCGGCGCATCAGCTCAACCAATTCTTCCGGAGCCAGACGCTTCCTCACTTTTGGAAAGAGATCAAATTCATCTATGATCTGGAGCAACCGAGTACGCGAGAGAACTGCCTCTGTCATGAGCAACAGCGCCTCCCTAACATCGAAGGTAGAAGTATTGGGAGTGACGTAGCGTTCGGGTACCCGTTGGTGTTCCACAAAAATCGTAGCCTCTGACTGGTAACGGTTAGGGAGGAGCATCGCCGTGACGCACGCACCCATGGCAACAACAAAAGCAGGTACGAGCAACCACCAGCGCCGTCTGATGGCCACTCTGAGAACCCTGTCTAGAGTTACATCAAAATGTTCGTCTTGTTCGGGCAATGAACTCTACCTCCTCCTGAAAATCCGCGGACACAGCAAGCAGCAACCCTCGCGTCAAAGCCCATGGCTGGGGCGGATGACCGGTTCAGTCTCCGTTTTGCTTCACTCTCAACACTCGTTGATTCTACCGCTTTCCTCATCGTTTCCGCAAATCACGCCGCGCATTTGTCACCGCGTTTTGGCGCTGACTCGGGCGGGTCCGGTCGCGGGAGCTAGCCTAATGTGTTCGTTCCGCATATTCACAATTGACTGCTGCACTTCCAGCCCCGCCCAGGCAATTGCTGCCGCACGGACGAGCACTCGGATCGGCTGCGGGTCGTGGCGCGTCTTGAACAGCAGCAAATCGACCGGAGCCGCAAAGAGCAGGTTCGCCATCGGATACATGAGTGCTTTCCCCGCGAAGGGGCGCAATAACGGATCTGCCTCAGCTGGCCTGAAGCCGTCTGGGTGATGGCGGAAGAAGTGGTTCGTACTTTGCGCGTCCCACGTTACTGCGCCATGGACGGCCAAGCACAGAACGCTAAGGAGGACTGTGTCGCGCCTGGCATTTCTTCTCTGTTTAGCAGTGTTGACGAACGCCAATTTGCCGGCCCTTGAGTAAGTCGTATCTAACTCGGTGGGGGCCGCCCATTGCCATGACGCAGAGGTTTGACCCGTCCGGTCGAAGCCAGTCGGAAACCCGGGCCCGGACACAATTTGTTCCCCCGCGAGGGGCTGAAACCCATCCAGTTGATAGCCAAAAGTGTCGCGCAAACTCAACCTGGAGTGAGTGCCCAACCGGTAACTTGAACCCAGGTCGAGGCCATGATTGAGTCTGTTGTATTGGTCGAATCGCGGGTAAGGCAGCGAAGAGGGTGAGTAATCGAAACTGCTCTTTAGATGTCTGCTCCGTTTAGACAGTGCGCTGGTTGGGCTGAACGAAAACACTTTGTCCCCGACCCTGGGCTGATTTGTTGAGAAGCCGTTGTCGTCGTAAATGGCCCGGCTATGCAAACTGGAGGAAAGTAAGTACACAGGCACAATTTTTCCCGCGTGCCGAAGTGGGGTTTGCCCTCCGCTGCCATACACAGCCGCTTGGGCTGGGGCCGGCGCGGCTGGCGAAGCTGTCTGAGCTCCAGGGCCGACGGACAACAACGTCACGAGGCTAACGATGGAAGCAAAGGTACGCAACTTCCCTCTCAAGGAACAACAATCGTGTCGCCACTCTTGAGGTCCACGTTCTGATCGAGATTACGGCCGTCAATCACTCTTTTGTAATCGAAGGGAAGCCTCTCGGTAGAACCGTCGGCCGCGCGTCTTATAACGTAAGCCTTGTTTGGCTTGGCGAAATCCAAAAAGCCGCCGGCGACGGCGATGGCCTCCAGAACGGTCGTCGGTTTTCCTAATTCATACGACCCAGGGTGTGTGACTTTGCCGACAATGACGTAAGTTCGACTCTTCACCTGTTGCACAATCACGGTTACTTCCGGGTCGGAGATGTACTCTTTTAGCCTCTCTGCCACTATGCGCTGCACGTTGAGAGCCGTCAAACCACTTACCTGCAACTCTCCGATCAGCGGGAGGGATATCTTGCCATCAGGACGCACAGGGACGGTCCGTGTAAGCTCCGCATCCTTCCAAACATTGATCGCCAAGACGTCAGAGGGTCCGATGACGTAGTCATCCGTGATGTGCTTGGGGCTGGGAGCGTTGGGCTGATCGTCCGCTTTCTTGCCAGCTTGCCCAACCGGACTGGGCTTTTCGGCGTCCTGGGGTCCGACAGCTTTGCCGGACCCTGATCCTAAAGCGACGTTGCCAGCAAATGAAAGACAGGCCAAAAGCGCAAGTTGGGTAAACCAGGTACTGACCCTAAGAGTCCACGTCATGTCTTTCTGCTTTCTCTGGTCCGCGTTCATCTGATCAAAAGCATAACCTGAACGGAGGCGTCTATTCGCGGGCAGGCAGATTTTTGAATCAACGCTCGCTGGGTTGATTACGCGCGGGATCCAAGTGGGATCCCGCGCAAGGAGACTGCGAACCGAGTCCAACAGTTCTCTACTGTCTCTGTAACCCCGCATGTCCTTCAGCGCCCTCTCAAGATTGATATCGAGCTGCTGGGTCGCCACAGAGGATTCGATGCCATCTCAGGGTATCTAACCCTCAAGGTGCGTAAGGCCGAACTGGCTCTGCATATGCAACCCCGCCATCAATTCCTAGCGTGTCCGTTCGGTCCATTTCAGCGCCGCGCACGCGCTCAACCAAACTTATGTCCACTTCCACGGAGGCAGATCTTGCGAGCATTTCCACCGAAAGGACCAATCGAAAAGCACTCTTTTTGCGGACTAATATGCCTTGAATTCCTTCCAAGGGCCCAGACTTGATCCGCACCCAGTCCCCGCATTTAAGAAAGGGGTGCGGCTCAATCCGCAGTGAACTTTCGACCAAACGGCGTACCACATCGATTTCTTCTTGGGGTATACCCGCTGGACGCCCTCCCCAGGCCACAAGGGAGTGAACGCCTGGCGTCGTAAGGATGTTCAACATTCGGTCGAGGCCACCTCGAATGAACACGTAATTGGGGAAAAGCGGCAGCAGGAGTTCCTTGCGACGGTCCTTCCAACGATGGACAGTATGATACTGTGGCAGAAATATTTCGAATCCCTTACCCGACAGGGCCTGGGCAACGATTTTTTCGTACTGATGGCGAGTGTAAAGCGCATGCCAGCCGGAACCCCAACGGCTTGCAGCGAAATCCGTGATCCTCTCCTCGATTGGCATCAAGCCCCACCTTTCATCTCATCCTAACAAAACTCGTTCCCGCATGCAAAAGCAGAAGACCGCCGAGTAATAAGCGGCACTTGACAGCTCGCGTGCTTCCGGTCGGCTCTGCTCCCAACGCCCATCTCCCTGTCGATCCTCATCTTCATCTTCAGGCGCACCGCGCGAGAGCTCCGGGAGATGCCTGACCACGGACAATGCGATGACCCTGTATCGCGACGGCAAGGGTGGTCGGAGCGGGCAAAACGCGCTCTCGCTCAACACGTACTACCGTGCCCTTACAGAGAACCTCAGCAGGATGGTCATCGCCTATGCCTACCGCAAGTTTGAGCCTCAACTCGACCACGGTTTCCAACCGCAAGGGGCAGGAGCAGCGAAACAGCATGCCCGTGTGGCTGATGTTCACCGTCCTCCCCTCGAACCATATCGGGCTGTTCGGCTCCCGGTAATAGACCGGAAAGTGCAGCGGGAAGCGTCTTGCACGGATTGGGGCTTTCGGTGCGATTCTCACGGACATCGGATTGGCCGAGAAACCTACAGTCCCTTTGTGCCCCCCGCCGGATACTCCAGCGCGCGCCGCTTGTCTAATCGTAGCATTGAGCCGCCGGACGCGTCTAGCTGGATATTGGCTTTCGCGGCCACCCAGATGGGAAGGAGCAAATGGGTGAGTGGGCACTCTGCATCTGTTTGAACATTCTCTCTTTTGTGCTGCAGCAGCATAATAGTCGGGAGCCGTGTTCGCAAAAACCTAAAGCTCCGCTATTTGACTTACAGGTTCTACCATCCTGTAAGCCTTACATTCAGTTCTTCGAGGAAGAGACGCCTGAAACCGCCTCTACCCGCGTCGCCCAAAAATCACGAGCGCTGCTTAGCGGGGCCGCCAACCTCCGCTCTTCGTCACATCGGCGTAACCTGACTTTGGGCCATGGGTTCACGTGTAACGATTTCGGCTTCCATCTCTTTCACGTGCCCGCCGGCACATCGGGCGTACATCCTATGGCCGAACAAACCGGTAATAGGAAATCCTGGTCGCGACAATGGGAGCATCACTATTGCTTCCGGGCCGTTGTGTTCGCGTAACCGTACCTCGACACACCACCTCGGCAGCCCGCTGCTTCGTCATTTCACTGGGTAGTACCAATCTTATTTCGATGGGGGTACCAGGTTCGGCCAAATCCTCTCCTCGAAACAGCATTCCCGAGCAGCTGATGTTCGTCGTGACGCCCCTACGCCACTCGCTCTCACGGTTTACTCGATAACGCAGCGGGATTTGGAGTTTGAAGCGCTGGGCCCGTACCTTGCCTGCCAATGACACACCGCCCCCCGCGTCCAACATGGCTCGATCCAACCTAGGTTGAATTCCCTTAAAGAAACCTTAGATTACCAATGCTAGAGACCTCATTTTAACTGGTCATCGGAGTTTGACAATGGCCCGCTGGTTCTATCGAAATGGCACGAATGTATAGTGCCCAACCGGCACCCTGTGGTGCCATTTCACGGCAGATCCCGACCATGGCATTGTCACGGAGTAGAGTAGCGTAGGGTAGAAAGCAGGACTAATCCTCGTTGATCAAACGATGATCAATGGCGAAAAGTACCAGTTCCAAGCGGTTAGAGACTCCCAGCTTGTCAAAAATGTTGGTGAGGTGGTGCTTGGCAGTGTGCTCACTGATGCCTAGCTGCCGCGCAAGATCCTTGTTCGTATACCCCGCAACGATGAGTGCTATGACTTGCACCTCACGGGGGGTAAGGCCGAAGTCTCGACTGGCTTCTGAAGTGCGGTTTTGAGGCGTCATCCGGCGAAGTGCCTGGATCAGGTCTGAAACACTTTCTTGGCCGACCCAATACTGGCCTTCGCTCACGCAATGAATGCACTTGAGAAGAAGCTGTAGTGTCGAGTGCTTCAGTAGGATGCCATGAGCCCCCAACTGCAGCACCTCAACGACCTGCTCCTTTTCGATGGCCGCGGTCAGTACTATGATATGGGTCTGAGTCCCCAGCTTGCTCAGCTCGCGAAGGGCCTCGAGGCCGGTTACCCTGGGCATCGAGATATCCAGCAGGAGGACCTTCGGCTTGAGCTCGCGAACCAGCTTTACAGCTTCTTCACCATCAGCAGCTTCGCCGACAACGCGCAACCCCGGTTCAGCTTCCAGGAGCTTCCGCAAACCCTCCCGAAATATAGGATGGTCATCCGAAATGACAATATCAATACCGGCAGGGGACTCATCCATTGGCGCTCAACGGGACCAAAATCTCTAATCGTGTACCAGATCCTTGAACCGATTCTACCATGAGTTCGCCGCCAATCGCGCGTACACGTTCTTTAATAACCAAAGGACATTGGGACGAAGCCTCGAGGTCGGCGGACGACAAACGGCCTGTAAACCCGAAGCCCTGGCCATCATCCTCTACGCACAGCTTCCAGTGCCCATTCTCCCGGACAAAGCGCACTAGCACCTTGTGGGCTCCGCTGTGCTTTCGGACATTCGCCAAAGCCTCTTGTACGATACGGACCAGTTCAGTGCAAACCCGCGGAGGCAAGGAAACCTCTTGGGATTCGGCGACAAAACTGGCGGAAATGCCCAGGTCGCGCCGAAACCTATCCACCATCCCAGCCATACAGTCCAAAAGGCGGGCGGGCTCGACTTCAAGCGGTCTTACTCGCTGCATTTCCTCTCGTAGATCCGCGATCTCGTTGTGGAGCAGGTCTTGCACGCGCCGCAACTCCAGAACGGGATATGAGGGGTTAGTGGGGGCCTCTTGGGTTCGTCGCAAGAGGTCAATCTGCATTTCCATCCCCATCAGCGACTGAATAACCCCGTCGTGAAGGTCCTGCGCTAGACGCGCCCGCTCCTTTGCCTGTGCCCGTGAACGCAAGCGCCCCACGAGGTATTTATTGTACACGGCGGGGCCGACTTCGCGGACTAAAACCGCAAGAAACCGGGCATTACCTCTTCGGTCCCGTCCCTTGTGAGGGTTGTAAACCGTAAGGCGCCCAAACCATTTTCCCCCAAGGGAGAACGAGGTGACTAGGAGCGCGCAAAAGCCCCCAAACTGCACGTGCTGCTCGTTGACTATCCGCATGTCATAGAGTTCGTCGTTGTATTGGCTGGGGGGAAGAAACCACCCCAGCACAGAAGTCAGGGCGCTTTGCAGTCCGCCCTTCTGCCTCGACAAGACCGCGGTATGAAGCCTGTCATCCCCTCCAACACGGCGCAATCCAAGCAAGCGCCGGATCCTTTCCGGTGGTGCAGCGAAGCTTGCCTGTCGCGCTGGGCCTGTGAGCCTCCAGGACTGAACTCCGTTTGCGTCTTTCCCTATCGGGCGCCTTGCTTCCCATGCAAAGGCCTGCTCACCTCTTACTTCCTGCATCACCAGCCGTACCTGGTCGGCGTCCAAGTGTTCGCGCAGCGACTGCAGAATGGTCCCGATGGTCGCTCTTAAGCTTGATTCAGGGAGCGCCCTTCTGATGAGCCGACTGATGACAACTGCGTCCGCATAGCGTTTCTTCTCCCTTTGCATCAGCAAGCCGAGGAAGTATGCCGACAAGACCAGCAAGGCCCTGATCCCATTAAAATAAGTGCTTCCCTTAGTCAAGCGCCACATGCGATCTGACCATGAGATAGGGGCAAACACATCTAACCACATAATAAACATGCACGCGCAGGCCGTCGGAAGGGTTCCAATGACACCCCAGCGACTTGCTGCAGCAAGAAGTGCAAAGAAATAAAGTGTTAGAAATGCGCTGTTGACTCCGCCTGTAAACGTAATGATGAGGGACGCTAAGATTATACCTGCGGCATGCGAAGACAATTGCCACATCAAACGGTAGTCCTTGCTTACCAGGACAATGGTCAGGTTCAATAGGCCGTACGTGAAGTATGCAAAAATCAGCAGCCGGCTAAGGCTAGCATGCTTCCCAAGAACTGCAGGATCGAGGTAGCCGGTAATAATGCAGGCGAAACCAAGCGCCAGACACGCGTAGGCCAGGAAATACTCTCGATCCGGCTCCCCTGCCTCTAGTCCGTCAGACCGGTCTTGGGACGACATGACACAGGCTCCGATCTCATCCTACGAGGCTTGATCTAACTTGGCTGCTCGAAGCTCTTGAGCAATTTGAAAAGAGAAATCACCACCCCTGCGCTCTAAGGCACACTCATGGGCAGCCTCAGGTCCCCCCACCCTCAACCCAGGCCTACAATTATACGCAAACGCGAGGAACAGTGAATAGACTAGCGGAGGGACAGACACTTCGCAAGTGGTTGTGGTGCTATTAACGCATAATGTACCCAACCCCCACCCCCTCCCCCCACCAGAACTGCCAGTGAAGAAGATCGAAGGTGTCTCAGATCCCGTTAGCCGTGGGGTGACAATTCCCCGGCCCGACTCGGAGAGAATCAGGTTGGGGTAATCTTTCAAAAAGGAGAACCGACGTGAAGAAACCTTGACACGTTGCCCACAAGGGTGACCCCCAGCGGCTGGCGCGATTTTTCTGTAGGAATGGCCAAGTTCTGCTGCCCATGGTGGAGCCGATCGAACCGTCGAAGCTGGCCGTGGACGAGTTGATCGACGTGCTGGGTCAAGCGCAAATCGAAGCCGTGCTGCGGCTGTCGGCGGGAGGGGTTGTGGGCCCGCCGCATCCCGGATCAGATTTCGGTGACGAGGGAGGAAGGGGAAGGAAAAGGGTCTGAGGAGGGGGTCGCAACAGCAGCAATTTCGGGGTCTGGGACTCTTGGAAGGCGTAGGACTGGCCTCGCGCCGGCCACTGGAAGCACCCCGGCGCCGAAAAGTGGGAGGGAGCGTTGTAGGCGGAGGCGGTCAGATGTATATTACTGGTGGGCTGGAAAATCGAAACGGGAATTGCGGTTGGAATCAAAGAGAGTGGCCGAGAGATGCGATCGGCACCACCCAGGTCACGGACATAGTAGGCTGTTGACCCGAAGATCATGGCGCGCTACCCGGCGGCTGGCGTGCGCATCGAGCGCAGTGGCGAATTATTGAACGACGACTCGGGAACAATTCACGACTTGCTGGAAAGGATACCCGCGGCAGCGCGTAATATCCAAAAATGACTTTATCTGGAAAATCAGTCGCGTTCGGCGCTCCCGGAATCGGGCCCCGCTGGACCTCCAGCGCCAAGGAAGGCCTGGGCACCGCCTATCACACAAGCTGCCGACTCTGGTTCACGCTCAGCCACGGCATCGTCAACGAAATTTACTACCCGCATGTCGATCAGCCGAACACCCGTGATTTTCAATTTCTCATCAGCGACGCTGAGACGTTTTGCCACGAGGAGAAGCGTGACCTGGATCACCAAATTGAATGCCCGGAGCTCAACTGCCTTTTCTATCGTCTTACAAACTCGGATCGCGCCGGGCGCTATCGACTGATCAAGCACGTGCTCACCGATCCGCATCGGTCGGTGCTGCTTGTGCATACCAGAGTGGACGTGCTTGATGAATCCCTGCGCGCCAAGTTGCATCTGTACGCGCTGCTGGCTCCGCATATTGCGCGATATGGCGCCGGCAACTCAGGTTGGTGTTCCGAGGTCAGCGGCCTCCAACTCCTCTGTGCGGAGCGTGGGGGCGTTCACTTAGTCATGGGCTGCAGCAGCGGCTTTTCCCGTCGGTCGATCGGTTATGTCGGTGCCAGCGACGGCTGGCGAGATCTCATGAACAATTTCAAAATGGACTGGGAATTCCACACGGCAATGGGAGGGAACATTGCCCTGACCGGTGAAATCGATTTTCGGCGCGCCGATGAATTCATGATCGCCATTGCCATTGGCGGGAGTTATCAGAGCACGGCAAGCAAGTTGATGCAATCGCTGTCGGATCCCTTTGAGGTGCATCGCCAAGCCTATGTCCGCCAGTGGCAGCGCACGGTGGCCAATCCGAACTATGATTTCAGCCAGCACACGTCCGACGGCGGTCACATGTATCGGCTGAGCCGCTGCGTCCTGCTCGCCCATGAAGACAAAACATTTCAAGGCGCGCTGGTCGCGTCGATGAGCATTCCGTGGGGCGAAGTCAAAGGCGACAATGATGTCGGCGGTTATCATCTGGTCTGGACGCGCGACTTGGTGCAGAGCGCGACCGCTCTGCTTGCGGCGGGCCAGGCTGGGACGCCGCTGCGCGCGTTGATCTGGCTGGCGGCCATGCAGCAGCCCGACGGCAGCTTTCCGCAGAATAGCTGGATCGACGGCACCGCGTACTGGTCCGGTTTTCAGCTCGATGAAATCGCCGTCCCGATCCTGCTGGCGTGGCGTTTGCACAGAGAGGGCGTCACGCTGGGGCTGTTCGATCCATGCACCATGATTCTGCGTGCGGTAGCGTACCTCATTCTGCACGGACCGGTGACGGCGCAGGAACGCTGGGAGGAAAACGCCGGTTACTCGCCCTCGACGCTCGCGACAGTCATCGCCAGTCTGGTTTGTGCCGCGGAGTTCGCCAAGGACCACGATGATCCGGGCACGGCGGATTTTATTCTGGCCTACGCCGACTGGCTGGCCGCGCACCTTGAAGAATGGACGGTCACGACGCAGGGTGAGTTGGTCGAAGGAGTTCGGCGTCACTACATCCGGATCAATCCGACGGATCCTCAAGCCCCGGACCCGCACCCCGATCCAAACACATCGATGCTCCAGGTGGCCAATGGCGCTGGCCTCCATGCTGCGCGAAACGTTGTTGGTTGTGATTTTCTTCATCTCGTGCGGTTCGGCATCCGCGATGCGCACGATCCCGTCGTGCTCGACTCGATCGAAGTTATCGATCATGTTCTCAAACGCGACTTGCCGCAAGGTCCGTGCTGGCGCCGCTACAATCACGATGGCTATGGACAAAAGGATGACGGCAGCGCTTACGAGGGGACAGGTGTCGGCCGTTCGTGGCCGATTTTGACGGGGGAGCGCGGCCATTACGAGCTCAGCGCCGGACGCGATCCGCTGCCATTCATTGCAGCGATGGAAAAGTTCGCCAACGAAGGCGGAATGATCACCGAGCAGCTTTGGGACGCCGATGACCTGCCGGACGGGAGCATGAAACGCGGCCGACCCACCGGCGATGCCGTTGTGCTGGTCGCATGCCGAATATTTAACGCTCGTGCGCAGCCGTAACGACGGAGTCTGTTTCGATCGAGTGGAGCCCGCATTCCAGCGCTATGTGGTCAAACCAGTACCGGGCCGGCACGAAATCTGGAGTTTCCGCCATCCGCTCCGCCGAATCCGGCGGGGGAAAATCCTGCGGATCCTCGTGGCGGCAGACGCGACCGTTATCTGGTCAGCAGACCAATGGGCCGACACTAACAAGGTGGAGACGACTAACATTCGAGCGCTTAATTTGTGGTTTGCAGATCTCCCGACGAGCGATTTGCACGGTGATCCGGTGATCGAGTTTACATTTTTTTGGAAAGATACTCATAGATGGGAGGGCAGGAATTGGCAGATCGGCGTCGAACCGTAGGATGATGCACTCATTCAACACCGGTGGGCGATCCCCGAACGCCTGGCGGCCACGCAAGCCCGCTTCAACTGCCGGCCATCTATTTAGGGGATGATGACGATGCACCTTCGACTCAAGCGACTGCTGCTCGTCTTGCCGCTGTTGCTCCTGGTGGCCGCGGCCTACATTCAGTGGGCGACGGTCGGCCTGCCGCCGATGCCTGCCACCCCCACGTTGACTCCAGAAACGGCTGCGGAACCTTACGGCTTCCCGGCCTGGCTCCGCATCACCCATTACGTCAGCTTCCTGTGCCTGGTCCTGCTCATTCGAAGCGGATGGCACAACCCCAGCCCCAAGTAGACGACCCAATGAAGCAACCTGCCGCAGTCGTGTTTCATTTGGATGTCGATAACACCCTGCTCGACAACGGCAGGGTCGTCGCTGACCACAGACGCCACCTGACGCAGGCGTTCGGGACCGAATGTCAGGAGCGTTACTGGACGATCTTCGAGGAAAGCCGCACCGAGCTCGGCTATACGGATTATCGCGGCGCCCCGCAGCGCTACCGGGACGAAAACCCGCGCGATCCACACAGCTTTCCTCCTCTCGGTGCAGCGATCAAAGTTCTTATGATATGGCCGCGCTTTCCGCCCTCTTTCTGGAGCTTTGAAGCAATGCTGGATCTCATTCCGGAAGAGACCACCCATCCCCCTTTGGGTCTGCTCACCGTAGCCGCGCTCTGTCCGAAGAGAAGTTGAAGCTGGTCGATCGAAGCTTTGAAGATTTGCTGGACAGGGACCTTCTTTCGGCCGACCTCGTTATGGTCAGCGGCATGCCCGTCCAGAAAGATGACATTCGCGAAACGCTCCTCCGGGCCCGGGCCCTTGGCAAGCGAACAATGATTGGCGGACCTTATGCGAGTAGTGAACCGCAAGTCCTGCTTCGACAGGCGGACCATGTTGTCGTCGGCGAGCCCGATGAGATTTTCGATGAGATCGCCACTGATCTGGAGCGAGGGTCCGCGAAGCGGCTCTACGTCATTAAGGACGAGCCCGATATCAGCAAGACGCCCGTCCATCGTCTCCAGGGCGCCAAAACAGAAAGCTCACCCCGTGAGAAAGCCCGCTCGCCGTGGCTGCTCGCGGCAGGGCGGCTCGCCCTGTCCCCGCGTGCGCGGCGGTGATTTCATCTCCCGACACCTTTGAATTTCTCCTGCCGCAGGCATCAACTGGGATTCCCGGTGTCCGGAAAGAGCTTCTTGACCAACTTCGCAACGTTGGCGGCGAAGTGCCGGATAGTGTCGATCCCTTCCTGATCCTTCCAGACCTCACCCGGAAACCGCCCAAACACCATATTCCAGTAGGTCGATCCCGGCACAATCATGTCGTTAATCAGAAAGAACATGAGCATTTCCTGCAGCGTGAACGTCTGGCCGCCGCGGCGCGCTACCGCGATAGCGCCACCGACTTTCCCGGATAGGAATTGGTCGGATTTGCTGGAAACGTACCCGATGCGCTGCAGGGCCGCCATCACGTCTCCGCGCGCCGTGCCAAAGTAAACGGGCGAACCCACAATGAAGCCCTGCGCGCTTCGAAGCTTTTTGATGATCTCATTCAATCCATCCTCGATGTTGCACTCGCCGGTTTCGGAACATTTCCCGCAGGCGGTACAGGATTCAATCTTCATGTCGGCGAATGAAACGACTTCGGCCTCGACGCCTTGTTCCTGAATGACCTTGGCGCACTCTCTGATAAGCTGCGCCGTGTTGCCGTCGGGTTTAGGACTTCCGCTGATCAAAAGAGTTTTTGGCATGCTTCCGACTCCTATGCTGTTCGATCGAACGTCGTATTGTCGCACGGTCTTCGTGCTTCGTCGATCTGGCAAGACGAGGATGTGGAGCGTTCAGATTCGAGCCTTCAGCGTTCAGCAGTCAGCCTTCAGCCTTTCACTTCCTGTGCTGTGCCTTGTGCCATTTGACTTTTGGATATCACCACGTTGGAAGGCTTTCAACAGACTTGTAAGTTACAATGGGAACCTCCGCAAGCTTTCGGCAGCGTCGAAGCTGACACTTGGGAAGCGTTGGAAAGCGAAGATGCACATTCCGGATGGCTATCTCAGCCCGTCGACTTGCGCGGTTCTGTACGGCGCCTCCGTTCCGTTCTGGTACGTTGCCTTGCGGCGCGTGAAGAAATTCCTGGCTACGCGCCTGGTACCTCTCTTATCGGTGGTGGCGGCGCTGGCATTTGTCATTATGATGTTTAATTTGCCCTTGCCCGGTGGCACCACCGGCCACGCTGTGGGTGTGGCCATCGCCACCATCATCCTCGGGCCCTGGGCCTCTATTCTCGCAATTTCGATTGCCCTGCTGATCCAGGCGGCCTTCTTTGGAGATGGAGGAATCACCACGCTCGGCGCCAACTGCTTCAACATGGCGATCGTGGGTTCTCTGGTGTCGTACGCGGTTTACCGCGTCGCGGCCGGCCGCACGGCCCTGACCTCTTCACGCAGAGTGGTCGCGGCAGCCTTAGCAGGTTACACGGCTATCAACGCCGCGGCGTTCTGCGCCGCCGTGGAGTTTGGGATTCAGCCCCTTTTTTTCAAAGACCCGAACGGCGCACCCCTCTATGCTCCCTACGCTTTGAGCATTGCAATTCCAGCCATGATGATTGGGCACTTGACCTTTGCCGGGCTTGCCGAGCTGGTTCTGTCCGCAGGAGTGGTGGCCTACTTCCAGCGAACCGACACTTCCCTGCTGAAGTTGACGGCTCCCGGCGCCTTGCCCGCTGACCAGGAGTCGCGGCCCGCCCCGAGTCAAAGCACGTGGAGCACCGTGCGGCCGCTAGCGACGGCGCTGGCCTTGCTCCTGGCGCTGACTCCCCTGGGGATTCTGGCAGTCGGCACGGCCTGGGGCGAGTGGAGCGCGCGCGACTTTTCCAATCCGCACACGCGTGAGAAAATCGCGGCAGCCTCCCGAAATGCCGCGCCGCCCGTCCGGGCGCCGCACGGGTTGGAACGGCTCTACTCCGTGTGGACCGCGCCGTTCCCGCAGTACGCTCCAGCGTTTGTCCGCCGGCCCGCGGTTGGCTACGCGCTTTCCGCCACGTTTGGTTCTGGCATGATCATTCTGGTTTTCCTGATCGCCGGCTCGCTCGCCTTCCGAGGGCGGCGCCAATCGAGTAGTGCGGGTTCGAATATGACCGCAGCAAGCGACCCCACACCCATCCCGGCAAGTCGGGACCCCGCTCTCCCCAAAGGAGAAGGTTAAGAGAGGCATTTGTGGCGGGAAGCCGTGCCCTGACGTTATCGCACAAACTTGGGACCCTTTCACAGGTAGGCGATGAATTTTGTTGAGCGGACGCTTTCGAGCTTTGTTAATGCGATGGAGCGAGCCCTTTACGCAGAAGAACACGCCAAAGCGGACGGTCTGCTCCAGCGGCTCGACCCGCGCATTAAGGTGATCGGCATCCTGCTCGTGGTTATCGCTGCGGCGATGGCCCACAAACTCTGGGTGATCGGCGCGGCATTCGCCATCGCGCTCATCCTGGCCGTTTCCTCCCGAGTCTCACTTGCGATCCTGACCAAACGGGTCTGGCTGCCGGTGCTCTTGTTCACGGGAATCATCGCGCTGCCTGCGCCCTTGGTGATCTCCGGCCGCGAGGTCTGGCGCCTTCCCTGGCTCGGCTGGCCGCTCACGGCCCAGGGGCTGGCGAGCGCCTCTTACCTGGTGACGCGGGTTGAGACCGCCGCGACTTTGTCCGTGCTCCTGATCCTTTGCACCCCCTGGAGTCACGTATTGAAGGCGCTGCGTGTGCTCGGCGTGCCCGTGCTCTTCGTGGTCATTCTGGGCATGGCCTACCGCTATATTTTCTTGTTGCTCGAAAGCGCCCACGATATGTTGGAATCGCGCCGCAGTCGCATGGTGGGAGAGTTGCCAGGACCCGAGCGCCGCCGCCTGGCCGCCGCCAGCGTGGGCGTTCTGATGTCCAAAACTCTGCAAATGAGCGGCGATGTTTACAGCGCCATGCTGGCGAGGGGATTTCGCGGGGAAGTCTATGTGCTGGATGATTTCAAGACCGCCAGGCTCGATTGGATTATGCTGGCCGTCTTTGTGGCGCTGGCTTCAGGAGTGTTCTATTGCGGGAGATAGGCGCTCGGCAGCATCACTTCCCGCGCGCCTCAGAGAAAGAGAGCATTGAATGCCGGTTCCAGTATTCGACGTTCGTGAGGTCAGTTTTCGCTATCACCAGGTGACCGCGCTCGATCGCTTGAGCCTGGCCATTGAACCCGGCAAGCGTGTTGCGCTGTTGGGAGCCAACGGGTCCGGCAAGTCCACCCTGCTGCGCATCCTGGACGGCCTGGTCTTTCCGGAAAAAGGCCTCGTCACGTTCTGCGGGGAGTCGCTCACCGAGGATCGCCTGCAGGATCCTGACTTTGCCTATGAGTTTCGGCGCCGGGTGGGTCTGGTGTTTCAGAACCCCGATACTCAACTGTTCTCGCCCACGGTTTTTGATGAAGTTGCCTTCGGCCCCTTGCAGCTTCAATGGCCCAAGGAAAAGGTCCGGTCACGGGTCGAGCAAATGCTGGAGGTGATGAAGATCAGCCACCTCAAGGATCGCTCACCGCATCACCTGTCAACCGGGGAGAAGAAGCACGTGACGCTCGCCTCCGTGCTGGTACTGGATCCCGAAGTGCTGCTGCTCGACGAGCCCACGGCAGCTCTGGACCCCAAGAGCGCCAGCCAGATGGTCGACTTCCTGATCGGTTTGCGCGGCGGAGCCAAAACCGTGGTCACGACGACGCACGACCTCGACATCGTGGAGGACGTTGCGGATCACTGTTTTGTTTTCCAGTCTGGTCGTGTGGTTGCCGAAGGAGCCCCCGCGGACCTCTTACGCGCGACCTCCTTGCTGGAGCAAACCAACCTCGTCCACGCGCATCGTCACGTTCACCCTTCGGGGGAAATCCATTCGCACCCGCATTTGCACTCCCACCAGCATTGAACGGAACCAGCGTGGCGGCGCCAAGCCTAGTCCGTTCGCCAAGGCAGGTGGGCACGCCGGGACAGCTACGCCGCCTTGCGCGACGCGGCAGGCCCTGAACGATGGACGTCTTCTCATCCTGCGAGATGGTCTACCAACCGGTCTTGCGCAGCGGTAGCAGCCCCTTGTAGGTCCCAGAGGATCTGACCCTGCAAAGGTCAGAACTGGGCATCCTCTTGTTCCACGCAATCGCGGCAAAGATGGGTCCAAGGAACAGCTCTTAGGCGAGCCCTGCTGATGGAATTCCCGCAAGCAGCACAGAACCCATAATTCCCCTTCTTGATACGGACCAGTGCCCACTCGATAGCTCGGCGCAGACGGCTCCTGACCTGGATCAGATGGGCGTCTATCATCGCTTCGGTCTCTGCAAGTGCTTGGTCCATTACGTCGGCTCCTGCAAGCCCTCCCGCCGGTGCTAAAAGCAGCCTGCCGCCGTTGGCGGTGAGCAACTCCCGCTGCTTGGCCAGCAACGACCGCCTGTACCGATTCAGATAGGTCGGGTTGTTCACGGCATTACCTCCTGCTCCCCCAGGAGCGCACCAGTCTGCTCCTTGTGCCGAGATTCTCTCTTGCCGGCCCTGAGCGCTCAAGGGCACGGGCGTACTAGTACTCCAGTACGCGAGCTCGAAATCCGCTTCAGTACTGTATGGTGATGTGCTCGGTTTTCTGGCGGAGGGAAAAGCACTCGAAATCTTCTTCCTTCGAGTTGAAAAGCGCGAGCTTGGCAGGTGGCGGAGATATCGCAATTCGATGTCTGTGGTCGTGAGGCCAGACAGCGGGTCGAGGCCGGAAGATGGACTCCATTCGCCGTGCCCCGGCCGGGGATCGCGGCTGCGGCTACGCAGCCTGAACGTGTGCGGGAAAACCTTAGACTGCGCGTTTTCGGGAACCGAGATACAAGTCAGTCGCCCTGCGGAAAAGGCCGAAAAATCAAGTTATCACGTAGACTGCCCGGCCGCGCAACCGATCCTCGGCGCAAACCCTTGACCGAGCAAATATAATCTCTGCGCCGCCCCGCCGGCCGAGGTGCAGTCGGGGGCGGCCAAGCTCGGTGGCCGCGAAGAGATCACAAAAGGGAGGAAAGGTCATGGAGAACGAAGGTCTGAGTATTGTGGACAAACGCACCAAAACTACTTACGACATTCCGCTTCACAAAGGCACCGTTCGCGCCATGGACTTGCGGCAAATCAAGACTGGTCCCGAAGATTTCGGCCTGATGACCTACGACCCGGCTTTCATGAACACCGCCTCATGTCACAGCGCGATCACGTTCATTGATGGCGACAAGGGCATCCTGCGTTACCGGGGCTATCCCATCGAGCAACTGGCGGAGAAGTGTACTTTTCTCGAAGTTGCCTATTTGCTCCTCCACGGCGAATTGCCCACCTCGTCCCAATTACCGGATTGGGTCACCAAGATCACTCACCACACCATGCTGCACGAATCGACCAGGAACTTCCTGGGAGGGTTCCGTCACGACGCCCACCCCATGGGCATGTTCATCAGCACGGTGGCGGCGCTCTCCACCATCTATCCGGACGCCCGCAATGTGCACGACCCGGAGGTGCGCAAGCTACAAATCCATCGGTTGATCGGTAAAGTCCCCACGATCGCCGCTTACACGTACCGGCACGGCCTCGGTTACCCGTACGTCTATCCCGACAATGACCTGAGCTATACCGAGAACTACATGAACATGCTCTTCAGGATGGCCGAGCCCAAATATCAGGCCAATGCCGTCCTGGCGCGCGCCCTCGACATCCTCTTCATCCTGCACGCCGACCACGAGCAGAACTGCAGCGCGAACGTCATGCGGTCGGTCGGCAGCTCGCTGGCAGACCCCTTTGTGGCGACGGCCGCCGCGGCCGCGGCGCTCTCCGGCCCGCTGCACGGAGGCGCCAACGAAGAGGTACTGAAGATGCTCGATGAGATCGGTTCGAAGGACCGCGTCCCCGCTTACATCGAGCGCGTCAAGGCCGGGCAGGTCAAGCTGATGGGCTTCGGCCACCGCGTCTACAAGAACTACGACCCCCGCGCCCGCATCATCAAGCAGGCAGCTGAACGGGTCTTCGAGGTCACCGGCAAGAACCCGAAGCTCGCTATCGCGCTGGAGCTGGAGCGGATCGCGCTGGAAGACGAGTACTTCGTCAAGCGGCGGCTCTACCCCAACGTGGACTTCTACTCGGGCATCATTTACCAGGCGATGGGGTTCAGGCCGGAAATGTTTACAGTTCTGTTCGCCATTCCACGCACGGCGGGATGGCTGGCGCAATGGCAGGAAATGCTGCAGGACCCCGAGCAAAAGATCGCGCGCCCGCGCCAGATCTATAGCGGCCACGCCCAGCGGGATTTCGTCCCCATAGAAAAACGCGGCGCATAGACAGAGCGTCGGGCGGCTGTGTCCGCGACCGGGCGCGCCGCCCGACTGGCAAGTCAAGGACTATTCGCCTTCCACACGCAACGCACGCCGAAGTCGGGGTTTGCGACCTCGGGGTACTCCGCATGGCGGTCCGACGCCCGGGCGAAGCTGGCACGGAACTGCCAGGATCCGCCGCGCAGAGCGCGCAGCGTACTACTCTTAGCCCCTGGGGGATCTTGGGACGGGCTATGGGGATAGTAGTGATCGTCGTACCAGTCGTTCACCCATTCCCACACGTTCCCCAGCATGTCGTACAGTCCGAAGCCGTTGGGGCGCTTTTGGGCTACCTCGTGCGCCCGGCCGCCGCTGTTCACCTCGTACCACGCAATCTCGTCGACCTTGCCGTAACGGGCCTCGGCGCTTCCACCGCGCGCCGCGTATTCCCACTCCGCCTCCGTGGGCAACCGTCCTCCTGCCCATCGACAGTAAGCCGCCGCGCCAAACCAGGTCACGTCGATCATCGGCTGGTCATCCCCCGCCCAGTCGGGGTGGGCCTCCAGAGAAAGCGGCAATCCCCGTCCCGAAGCCGCTGCAAAACGCTTCCATGCGGCCACCGTGAGTTCCGTCTGCCCGATCCAAAAGCCCTTCGTGATCCTCACCTGATGCGCGGGTTTCTCTTCGTCAAAGCATTCGTTATCCCCCGGCGAGCAGCCCATCATGAATGTGCCGGGCGGTATCCAGACGTATTTGAGGCCATCCTTCGGGTTCACACGCACCGCGCCGGGTATTGCCCCCGCGACCGCTGGCCGGGCCCCAGTATTGTTGCGCTGCACAACCATCTTGCCTCCCCCATGCTTGGGAACTGAGCCACTGGCGGCAAGCAACACACTCAGGCAGAAAGAAATCAGGGTGAGTTTCCACTTCATGGGAAAGTTCCTCTGATTATTTCGTCACTCCAGGAAGGGCACGATGCAAGGTTCGATCCAGCCATGGGGTCATTCCTTGACCAAGTGATATCGGTCGTGTCCCCGGTGGCCGTTGATGTGACTGAGGCTATCCAGCGTGAGGGTATCTTTTTGCATTTTCCCCGAATAATCTACGGTGCCATCTTTGCTGGTGAGTGAAAACCGGATCGTGGAACCCTGAATCTGATAAGTTCCGGAGTCCTCATAGCCTTTGTGGAACCAAGCGTTGATCTCGGCACTGGCTCCGCCCGCCACGGCAGCCCCAATGACTGTGCCATCCGTGTAGAATCTCAGGAGATGCCGAGCCTGAGCAAAAGCTCCCTCGACCGATTCCGACTGGTAAAGGCCTTCCAGTCGCTTGCCGAGGCCCCCCATAAGGCCCACCATCAAGGCTAGGGATTCGCCGGAGGGCTTCTCCAGGTCCGCCAACATGGCTTCAACCTTTGTTTCCTCTCCCGCCACGATCCTGACCTCGCGTCGGGATTCCTGCTTGTCTTTGGCCGCAATCCGCAGTGTGTACGAACCAGGACTCACGTCTGCTTTCACGAGTTCCCCATTCGGGTCGGCCGTGCCCACGCCCCCGTTGTCCAGGAAGACTACCGCGCCGGGGTTAGTTCGGATCCGGAGACTTCCGGGCAGAGCCAACAGCATTGCCCTGACCACCCTTTCCTCGCCGGCCGATACACTCACGTCCTGTTCATAGTCTTTCTTTCCCTGCGCCGTCACTCGCACCCGGTGAGAACCCGGGAGCACATCCGCCAGAACGAGTTTGTTGCTGGCGTCGGACTTTCCCCGACTCGCGCCGTCCAGAAAAACTTCTGCCCCCGCCGGAGCGCTGACCACGATCCTGCCCGGCAAATCGTTAAGCGCGGCGGCCAGCTTGTTGACGACTCCTCCCGCCACAGTGATGCTCTGCTCGAAGTCTTTCTTGCCTGGCAGCGAGACTTTCAGGACGTGAGTGCCGGGCTTGACCTTGTTAACCGTCAGTTCGCCCTGGGCGCCGGCCCGCCCTTGAAGGTCTCCATCCAGATACACCTCCGCGTTCGGGGATGTCGTGACCACCAGTTCTGCCCTTGCGGCGGCACTCGCCCCGCGCACTGCTGCGATTACCGCGTCGTCCGCGCCCGCCACGCGCAGGGTTTGGAGATAGTCGTCGTCAATCAGGAAATCGATGCCGCGCTGCTTCACCAGCGTGGCGGCGCGCTGGTTGGGCACGTGCCCCGCCACCAGTTGCAGCACCTGCTCGCGGGTGAGCGGTTTGGGCCGCGCGGCGCGCAGCGCCTTGATGACCGCGTCCTGCGCGCCGGCCTTGCGAAGGGCCTGGAGGTAGTCGTCGGTGGGCTCGAAGTCAATGCCGAGTTCTGCGATCTTCGTCGACAACTCCTCGCTTTCCATCCCGGCCTTTACCAGTTCCATGACTTGGCCTTTGCCCAAGGGCTTGTTGGCTTGCGGGGGGGCCGCGAGCCGCCCGAGGACAGTGAGAGACATGATCAAGACGAAGAAGCAGAGTTTCATAGGGCACCTACGGATTATGGGGAGATCGGGCCATCGGTTCATTGGGTCATGGAGTGATCCGTGATCGGCCGTCTCGTATCCGGTGAATCGGATCACCAGCGAGCGACGAGTGGGGTGAGCGCGCGGTCCGACGGGCGAAAAGCTAGGTGAGGAGCGCCTGGCCGCTGCCTCGTCATTAGCCAGTCGATTCTATACACCCGCGTGGGGAGGACGGCAAGGAAAATAAAGACAGTGACGAGTGGTAACTGACCAGGGCAAAGGAAAGACGGCCGGGGCTGGCGTGGAAGAATTGCGGGGAGGTAACTGGTCACGGGAAACTGGGGACAGAAAAAGGCAGACCGGGCTCGGTGTCAGTCGAACGCCGACCGTAAGAAAGACGCCATGTAGTAGGCATCGAGGTACTTGAAGGGCGCCTCGGCGGTGGTGTAATGCCCGCAAGGCAAGACGGAGACCTGGTGGGGCAATCCCCGGCGGGTGAATTCGTCAATGAACTGGTGCGAATACACCGGCAGGAAGGTCAGGTCGTAGGCGGCGTAGATCAGCAGGGATTTCTTCGGCCAACGCGCGAACTTATCGACGTAAGCGACGGGACTGATGGCCATCCAGGCCCGGCGCAGACGCTGCTGGTCGATGTCGCGCTCGATGCCCTGCCGCACCTGGCGCGTGGACTGGCCCGTCCAAACCACGTCGCCAAAGGTCACAGAGAAGTGGTTGAAGACATTCACCGCGAGGCGCGGGTCGTGCGCGCTGGTCAGGAAGGCGTAGCAGGAGCCTAGGCTCGTCCCCACAATCCCAAGCTCGGTGTAGCCCTGCATTTCCAGCCAATCCAGGCAGGCGCGAGCGTCGATCACGGCTTGGCGCCCGGCATCAAGCGTGCGCCCGAGGTTGGCGGAGACGGCGTAGTCGGCGCGCTCGGTTTCCGCGGGCTTGCGATAGTCGTGGTAGGGCAGGCTCAGGCGCAACGCCGCGAAGCCCAGGAGGTTGAAGATCCGGCACAGCGCGTTGTGGCTTTGTGCGTCGGCATTCCACTGTGGCAGCACCAGCAGCGCCCGGCGATGACCAGCAGGAAACCAGCGAGCCCTGGCGAGATTGTTTACGGAGTACGGAGTGCGTACTGGGGAAGTGAAAAGCAGGAAATCGCCTTCCAAGTGGAAATCGCGGGGAGTCTGATAAGCGTAGAAGTCGTCACTGCGGGAGACAATCTGCTCATTCAGTTGGGCAAGGTACGCCTCGGGATTCGCGAGCGCCCACTCGCGGGTGCCATTCACTCCCGGCCAGCGCTCGGTCCAGTCAAGTCCCCAATCCAAGGGACGGACCACGCGGTTCGTGTCGCGGGCGTTCAGCCGGGTCTCCCGGGCGTACATCCAATCTCGATAGCGGTTCCACATCACTGTGCCATCTCAGCTCTGAAGTGTTTATTATACCTGACGAGGGCTTGCCTCAGACCCACGAGCGCCTCGGTTCGTTGGAAGGGCGGGGTTTCACAGGCTGCGGAAAAACATGTAGCGGCGACTTCACGTCGCCATGCTGGTGTTGAAAACACAGGGCATGTGGCGATGTGAAATCACCGCTACCTCGTCGGGAGCGGGTTTTACCGCAGCCTGTTCAACCCCGCGATGTACAAAATCACACAGGAGAGGAACCGCCATGGAACAAGAGCCCAAGAAACTGCACAAAAGCTTTCACTATCAAACCGGAATTCAATGGCTTCAAGGCCGCCGAGGAGTGGTCTCCGCCTCGGCCCGGCCAAGTATCGT
>Ga0116138_1000045_pt1 | contig 90898 bp, 76 predicted proteins | sample June2015DPH_20_1_2_FD_88971 | JGI IMG/M metagenome (GOLD analysis project Ga0116138, IMG submission 88971) | Peatland microbial communities from SPRUCE experiment site at the Marcell Experimental Forest, Minnesota, USA - June2015DPH_20_150 | ecosystem: Environmental > Terrestrial > Soil >... | reverse complement strand
GGCTTTCTTCAACGCGCATTGCCACAGCCCCATGACCTTTGAGCGAGGCTGGGCCGAGGATTTGTCCTTTCCGCGCTGGCTGAATGAGAAGATCTGGGTGGCCGAGTCCGCGCTCGGCCCCGAAGACGTCTACTGGGGAGCCGCTCTCGCCGCGTGCGAGATGATTCGAGGAGGGACCGCGGGGTTCAACGATCACTACTTCTATATGGATCGCGTGGCCGAGGTGCTTGAGCAATCGGGGATGAAAGCGGGGTTGGCCTGGTGTGTCTTCGGCATTGGCGACGAGAAGGAGATCGGGGCGAATCTGGACGGAACCCTCGCGTTCATCGACCGTTGGCGGGATCGCGCTGACGGTCGCCTGCACCTGTTCCTCGGGCCTCATTCTCCGTATATCTGTCCGCCTGCGTTTCTGGCGCGGGTGGCCGAGTTGGCTCAAAGTCGAAGCCTGGGGATCCATTTGCATGTTGCCGAATCGCAGCAGCAAGTCGATAACTCCCTGCGCGAGTACGGGCGGACCCCTGTGGAGCATCTGGAGAGGCTTGGGGTTCTGGGCGCGCCCGGGGGTTGCATTGCCGCCCATTGCTTGGCGGTAAGCGATCAAGACCTGGACATCCTGGCCCGGCATCGGGTCACCGTGCCCCATGCACCGATCACCTACATGAAGCTTGCGATGGGGGTGAACAATTTGGCTCGCTTTCTGGCCAAGGGCGTGAACGTCGCAATCGGGACCGACGGCCCGGCTTCGAATGGTGATCTGGACATGCTCGCCTCCCTGCGAGAGACGGCCATTCTCCAGAAACACGAGCAGCGAGATCCTCGCGCGACCCCCGGGGACTTGGTGCTGAGAATGGCGAGCCGGAATGGGGCAAGGGCAGCCGGTTTTGTCGATTCGGGGATGATTTCCTCCGGGTCGGCCGCCGACATTGCGCTCATCGACATGGACCGTCCCCATCTCCTCCCTCGCCATGACTTGGTGGCCAATGTGGTGCACTGCGCCAAGGCGGCGGACGTGACTCACCTGATGGTTGACGGTCGCTGGCTGTATCGGGATGGTGAGTTGCTCACGCTGGATGAGGAGAAGATCAAGGCCGAGGCAGAGCAGCGGGCACTGGGTTTGGTCCGCAGGGGCATGCATCCGGTCAGAGAGTACCGCGGCTGACGATCTGAGATAGGTGAGGTGACATTCCTCGGGATCGACCGATGAGTTAGACCTCGCGCTCCAGGGGGATCCGGGCGAGCAGGACAGACCGCCCGCCTGGCGAAATAGGGTTAGTACGCGGCGACGGCGCTGACCAATTCCCCAGAAGTCGGGGATATCCGCGATCTCCCGGCCCCAGACGAGATTGCCGCTGCGTGAAGCTGGCTCGTCTCACCACTCAGCTCGGCCGTTCACCCAGTCGTCCCTAGTCCTCTCGCTGCTCACGGCTTCGTGCCCTCGAACGATACCCGCGCTGGTGCCCACGAGTCGTGGGTGGCAGACCCTTGCGACGGTCTTGCCTGACCGATGGGCCTCGCGCACAGGCCTTGCGACCCTCTCAAACTGCCGCAACTTGTCGGGTGCCCATCCGTCGGGGATCACTGCGTCGTTGGAATTATCGGCCCGAGCCTTTTCGCAGCCTTTACCTGCGTGAGCCGGAAGACCGGTCTTGCCGGCATCTCTTCCCCCACATAGATCCCGACCACGGTTAGGCTGGCGCCTACCTCTCGCAGATACATTCATGGCAGCCAGAACTCCAGTTCTTCGACACCCTAGCCCAGGAGGCAGCACACCTCCGAGGAATACTTCCAGCCTTACCCTTGAGCGCTGGACGCTCCTTCTGGCCGGCATTAGAATGTTCGAGTCACCAGGGCTCGGCCCGGGTGATGAACTCCCAGCTTGCCACAGGCAACACTGCGTTTGGGCTCGGAGGGTTGGAATGAGCGATTTCTTCGGCAAGGGAAAAGTCGCCGTCCTCAAGACCACCCCCACTACCGTGATCAAGGATGTGGAGCACGTGATGAAGCTGGCCGGGGTGGAACAAGCACTGCCCAGGAATGTCACGACCGGAGTCAAGATCAACATCTCTTGGCAAACTTGGTATCCGGCCTGCTCCACGGAACCTTGGCAGCTGGAAGGGACCCTTGTCGCGTTGCGCAATGCCGGCTATTCCGACCTGGTCGGCATTCATAATGACACGGTGGTGGTCGATACCCGCGTCGGTGAGCTTAACAACAAGCACAAATTCGTCACCGACAAGTACGGGGTGCCCTGTATCTACCTGTATGAGCAGAAATTCGAATGGTTTCGCTATGAGCCCAAACGGCCTTTCCTCGTGCTGGACAAGGTGTACCCCGACGGGGTCTATATTCCCAAGGCCCTCCTGGGCAAGAACATGGTTCACCTTCCGACGGTCAAGACCCACGTATTCACCTCGATCACCGGGGCAATGAAGAATGCGTTCGGGGGTCTCCTGCACCGTCAGCGCCATTGGACCCATGGCGTGATCGATGACACCCTGGTCGATCTCCTGATGATCCAGCAGGAGATTCACCCCGGACTCTTCGCGGTGATGGACGGGACATTTGCAGGCGATGGCCCTGGTCCGCGTGCGATGCGTTGGCATGTCAAGGACATCCTGTTGGCCTCCGCCGACCAGGTAGCCATCGATGCGATCTCAGCCAAACTTCAGGGCTTCAACCCAATGAGCCTACCCTTCATCCGCAAAGCGCACGAACTTGATCTGGGGGTCGGTGATCCCAGTAAGATCGAAATTCTAGGATACGACATCAACCAGGAGCCCAACTGGAACTTTCGCCGAGAGGATACTTTCGCTTCCCGCGGCCAGAAGATGATCTATCACGGCTGGCTCCACTTCATGGAGCCGCTCTTGCTGCGCACGGCTCTCGTGCCCTGGGCCTACTTCGCCAGCAATTTCTATCACAATGTCTATTGGTATCCTTTTGTGGGTAGGAAGCGCGTGCGGGAGGCCCTCCGGACCGGGTGGGGCGAGCTCTTCCGATCCTATGGGGATGGTCGGGTGGTCATGCCGGGAATGGAGCCAAAGACGGTGGTGCAAGCGCTCCTTGGGCTTGGGTTGGTCGTCGCGTTGGTCGTCTTGGGAGTACTGTTCCTGCGCTAGCCGAGCCCGCTGGGACCCGATCTGGAAACCTGTGTCCATCCAAGTGCGGATGGAGGAGGCCCTGGCGCCGCCCTGATGGCACCCGGCCCGTTGCAAGCTAGGAGATGGCCTGCCGCAGCGGCCCCTCCGGAGCCCAGGCAAGATCCCGCCGAGATGAGTCTTCCCACTTACTCCAGCACGGCGAAGGCGCGCCTTCCCAATCTGCGCAATGGATTGATGATTGGGTTCGGGCTCGGCCTCCTGGTGACCCTCGGCCTCGCTTTCTGGTCGGATCTGTCGGCGCTTCGGGTGACCCTGAATCGATTCCCCTGGGAGATCTTCCCACTTACATTGATGTGCACCTTGTTCAATTATGTTCTCCGGTTCGTTAAATGGCATTTCTACGTTCGCTGGCTGGGGGTGACCAACCTCCCCGTGCTGCGCAGCGCGCGACTGTTTGTGGCCGGGTTCCCGCTCGCCGTCACGCCCGCTAAGGTGGGGGAGGCGCTTAAGGCGTATTGGCTCAGCGAATGGAGCGGTCTGCCCTTTGCCAGTGGCCTTCCGATCGTGATTGCGGAGCGCATCAGTGACGGTCTGGCGGTCCTAATCCTGTCTCTTCTGGGTGTGATCACCTACCCTCGCCTGTGGCCGGGGTTCCTGACGGTTCTGCTTGCTCTTCTGGGGGTGGTGGTTGTCTCCCAGATTCGCCCTCTGGCTCTTTGGATTCTCTCGAGAATGGAGACATTCCCGGTTCTTGGGGCAAGAATTCATCCTTTGCGCGGTTTCTACGAGGCTAGCTACCAGCTGTTTCGACCGGGCCCCACTCTGATTGCGGTCAGCCTGGGAACAGTTTCCTGGCTCGGCGAGGGAGTTGGTTTCTTCCTGATTCTCCGCGGACTGGGGATGCCCAGCAGCGTGAACACCCTTACGCTGGCCGTTTTTGTGCTAGCGTTTTCGACCGTGGTGGGCGCTGTTTCGGCCTTGCCTGGCGGATTGGGCGCCGCCGAGGCCAGCCTCACCGGCCTTCTGCTTCTGACGCTTGCCCCCCCGCGTGCCCTAGCCGTGGCTGCCACCCTTCTCGTCCGACTGGGGACGCTCTGGTTCGGGGTTGGGCTGGGTCTGCTGGTCTGGGTTGCAAGCCCCTCGCTGTGGCGCAGGCTGGAGACAAATGGATAAACCTCGGATGTGGCGCGTTGACTTGCATGCCCACACCTATCGATCCAAAGACTCGCTCACGCGCCCGGAGCAGTTTGTGGCCGCAGCCCGCCGCGCGAAGCTTGACCAGATCGCGGTCACGGACCACAACTCTCTTCGCGGGGCCCTGGAGGTGGCCAGTCTCGCCCCGGATCTTGTCATTCTGGGCGAGGAGGTGATGACCACTCAGGGGGAGTTGCTTGGCTACTTTCTTCACGAGGAAGTCCCGGCTGGCCTGGATCCACGGGAGGCCATCTCGCTTATCCGAGCCCAAGAGGGCGTCGTCAGCGTGGCGCACCCTTTCGATCGCTTCCGATCGGGGTCGTGGAGCGAGGTGGATCTCCTCGAAATCCTGCCGTGGATAGACGCCGTCGAGGGGCTGAATGCGCGCTGCGCTTTTCCCGGAGGCAATCTTCGGGCACGAAGGTTTGCCGCCCGGCATGGCCTGGGGCAAACAGCGGGCAGTGACAGCCACCACCCTGTCGAGTTGGGGCGAGCGGGAGTGTTGATCCAGCCCTTCGGTCAGGCCCGGCAGTTCCGAGAGCACCTGCAAGAGGCGCGTGTCTTTGGCCGTGTTTCGCTCCCTTGGGTTCATCTCCTCTCGAGGTATGCGGCGGCGAGAAACCGGGCGGAGCCTGCGGACAGAGAGCGGCACACGGGAGGGGGAGGTCACTCCCGGCAGGAGGGGATTGGCCGACGAGGCTGAGACCCTATCCGCTCGAGCGGCAGCGGAGGGCCGATTGGCGTTGCTCTTTGCGAGCAAACTCATACCTTGGGAAGCTACGCGTCGGGTATCCTACAGCGGGGGCCGACTGGACGGCGTCCTCAGGCTGCCATCGGGCTGCCGAAGGGTCTACGATTGGAGTATCCATCGGGTTTGAATTGGGGAGGCTATCGATGCACCGCAAGGACCAAATCGGACGCATGAGGACGGAGACGTTTGACCTATTGGTGATTGGGGGCGGGGCCACAGGCTGTGGGGTCGCCCTGGACGCCGCCTCCCGAGGATTGAAGGTCGCCCTGGTCGAGCGGCAGGACTTTTCCGAAGGCACCTCTTCGCGCAGCACCAAGCTTATCCATGGAGGGGTGCGCTATCTCGAGCAAGCGATCAAGGGCTTTGACGTGAGCCAATTCAACTTGGTGCGCGATGCCCTGCATGAGCGTGCCGTGTTGCTGCGCCTCGCCCCGCATCTGGCGCGTGCGATCACTCTGATCACGCCGCTGTACAAGCTCTGGGAGGCTCCCTACTATTGGATCGGGCTGAAGATGTACGATGGGCTCTCGGGGAAAGCGAGCGTGGGCCCCAGTGGCTTCCTCCCCAAGCGCGCTGCGCTGGAGCGGATGCCCACCCTACGGCAGAAGGGCTTGGTCGGCGCTGTGCTCTACTACGACGGCCAATTCGACGACGCTCGCATGAACGTGAGCATTGCGCTCACGGCGATCGCTCAGGGGGCGGCCGTGGCCAACTACGTCGAGGCAACCGGCCTGATCCAGGAACGCGGGAAGGTGGTGGGAGCCCAACTGCGCGATGTCCGGGAGGGCCAGACTTTCAAAGTGAAGGCTCGCGGGTTGGTCAATGCCACCGGGCCGTACACCGACACCATCCGCAGGATGGATGACCCGGCCGTTGCCCCTATGGTCAGCGCAAGTTCGGGGGTCCACGTGATCCTGGACGGAGCCTTCATCCCTCGCGGGACCGGCATGCTGATTCCCAAGACGGAGGACGGACGGGTGGCCTTTGCGCTCCCCTGGCTGGGCCAGGTGTTGGCCGGGACAACGGACAACCCCGCCTCAGTCAGCGATCACCCGCGGGCGACGGAAGAGGAAATCGAGTACATCCTTCGTCATCTGAGGCGGTACTTTGAGGGCGAGATCTCCCGCGCCGATGTCAAATCCGCTTGGTGCGGTCTCCGCCCTCTGGTCTCGGATCCCAAGGCGGGAGGCACCGCGAAGCTGTCCCGCGATCACGTCATCGTGCGCAGCCCGTCGGGCCTGATCACAATCACGGGCGGCAAGTGGACAACCTATCGCAAGATGGCGGAGGATTGTGTCGACCAGACGCTCAAGCTCAACGATCTGCGGGCGGCGCGGAAATGCCAAACGAATGATCTTCCCTTGGTGGGCGGGGCGGGCTATGACCCCGGGAACGCGGCAAGGCTTGCGCAGGGTTTCGGGCTCGAGCGGGACGTTGCGGACTACCTGAATCAGGCCTACGGGGACCGGTCGGAGAGCGTGGCCAAGCTGGCCACTCAAGGGTACTCCGCGAGGCTGGCACCCGGGTATCCATACCTGGAGGCCGAGGTCCTGTGGGCCGCGCGGGAGGAACTGGCCCAGACGCCCATCGATGTCCTGGCTCGTCGTCTGCGGCTGGCGTTTCTCGATCTCTCTGCGGCAAAGGCAGCGCTGCCCAGGGTTTGCGAGTTGCTCTCCAAGGAGTTCGCCTGGGATGCGAGGCGTCGAATGGGTGAGGAGCAGCAAGCTCGTGAGCGGCTTGAGCAATCTCTTTGAGAGAAACCTGAAGGGCGGTCCTCTCGGAGGAGAGCCCAGGAGGGACCGAAGTCGTTCGATCTAAGCCTGCTTGCGAGAGCAGGAATACCCAATCGGGGGTATGGCGGGCAGGTCGAATGGCCTCCGGCAAGGCTGCTGGGCCGAGGGATCCGCGATCTTGATTCCTCGTCGCAGGGGAGAAGAGACCCCCCTTTCAAAGACGGCTCCGCCTCTGAGGACAACTCCCCCAAGCCGGCGGAGCGGGGTCATGGGAACCCGGCCAAACCAATGAATCCCTCCGAGGGGGCCAAGGCCGTGCGGGTATAATCGTCGACCTATGGCAATACCACCGATCTTCCCGGTAGCGCACCCAGCGCGTGCGGGCTGGCCGCCTATCCTTCGCGTCACCCTGCAGATCCTGGCCGTCGCCTTGGCCGGAGCAATTTCGCTGGTCATCCTATCCGCAGTCGGCCTGGGTTTCTACCAGTCCGTCTACAACGGTCGTATCTATCCCGGGGTCTCAGTTGGCGGATTGGACCTTTCTGGACTCACTGCCGAGCAGGCGGCCCGGCAGCTGGTGGGGGGCTTGTCCTATCCCCAGCAGGGCGTCATCACTTTCACCGACGGCAGTCAATCTTGGCGGGCTTCCCCATCGCAGCTGGGGGTGTCAATCGATCTCCTGGGGACCCTCAACCAGGCCTTCCGGGTGGGGCGGTCTGGAGATCTCTGGGTCGACATGGTGGATCAAGCCTCCGCGCGATTCTTTGGGCGGAGCCTTCCCGTGATCGTTCAGTACGACGCAGGCAGCGCTCAAGCCTTCCTGCAAAGGATCGCGCTCCTCCTGGATCAACCGACGGTCGAAGCGCGCATGCGCATGAACGGCACTCAGGTGGAGGCGCTGCCTGGCCAAGTGGGTCGGCAGGTGGACATTCCGACCACTCTTTCGCTTCTGGCGGTCCCCCTCGGGAGCATGACCGAAGCCACCATTCCCCTGGTAACCCAGCAGAGCGCACCGTTGGTGCTGGATGCTTCCGCCCAGGCCCAGAAGGCGCAGGCCCTGGTTTCCGAACCGTTCAGCGTAGTGCTGCCTCAAGCCGTCGCGGGGGACCCGGGGCCCTGGATCTGGTCGCCCCGGGACCTGTCCTCGATGCTCACTTTCCGCCGGGTGAATGCAGGCAGTAGCGTCCAGTATGCGCTGGCACTCGAGGATACGCAGCTGGCCGCTTTCCTGAACTCCCTTGCCCCGAAGTTGGGGCGGCCTCCTCAGAACCCGCGCTTTCACTTCGATGAGGCCAGCGGACAGCTTGTGCTTTTGCAGGCAGGGGTGAAAGGCCGCAGCCTGGATCTGGCGAAGTCGGTCTCGTCCATCCAGGCGGCCATAGCGGCCGGTCAACATCAGGCCTCGTTAGTTCTCACCTACATGGATCCGAAGGTGGGCGACAATGCCACCGCGTCCAGTTTGGGGATCAGCGGCCTGCTTCCCAAGGGACAACAATGGACCGGCTTCAAGGGGTCGAGCAATGCCCGCATCCACAACATCGAACTGGCGGCCAGCAAGTTCGATGGGGTCCTGGTCGCCCCGGGGGAGAACTTCTCGATGGCACAATACCTGGGGAATGTGAGCTTCGACACAGGCTACGACCAGGCTTTGATCATTGTCGGCAACCGGACTATCCTGGGCGCGGGCGGAGGGGTCTGCCAGGTGAGCACAACCTTCTACCGAACGGCCTTTATGACGGGATTCCCCATCGTCGAGCGCTATCCCCATGCGTATCGGGTGTCGTACTACGAGAAGTTCGATGGGCCTGAGCACCTGGGCCCCGGATTTGATGCGACGGTCTTCGTCCCCCAGGTCGACTTTCGATTTCTGAACGACAGCCCCTACTGGATTCTCATGGAGACGAATGTCGATCGGACCAAAGGCCGTTTGACCTGGAGCTTCTACTCAACCTCCGATGGCCGGGTCGTCACCCAAGACTCATCAGGACCGATCAATATGAAGGACCCCCCGGCGCCCAAGTGGGTTGAGAATCCGGACCTGAGCCAACCGTGGCAACAGGTGGATTGGGCCGTCCAGGGTGCCGATGTCTATGTCACGCGCACGGTTACGCTGGCGGGCCAGCCGCCGAGGGTCGACCACTTCGATACCCACTACATAGCCTGGGGGGCCGTCTGTCAGTACAGTCCCGCCCATCCGCACGTCAATGGGGATCCCTGTCCGCCGACGTAGGCTGGGGAGGCATCCGGCTCACGCTCTCGCGCACGGACTGTCTCGTCCGGAATCGATGGCATCCACCCGGAGAGGATCGAATGATCTCACCCGACTTGCTCGAAATCCTGCGCTGCCCGAACTGTGTTCAAACCAAGGATGGTTTCCTGAAGCTCGTCAAGGATTCATGGCTCGTGTGCCAGGAACCCGGCTGCGGTCGCAAGTATCCGATACGGGATGACATCCCGGTGATGCTGATCGAGGAAGGCGACCGCTGGGTCAAGGTGCGGGAGCAAGATCTGCCGGTTCCGCCTCCTGCCGCCTGAGTCCTCGCCCTTCTCTCCCCGGCCGCATCCGGTTCGCGCACTCCGCGTTGGCCGGGTTAAAATGGCGGTCATGTCTCGCATCTCGCGGCGCGAGTTTCTTCAAATTGCGGGTTTGACCCTCGGGACGCTCGCGTTCACTCCCCTGAGTCTGCCTCCTGGCGATTCTTCCGGCGGGGAGTTGGTGGCACGGGCGACGCGGTTCGGGATAGGCGTTCTGGACAATCCGGATCCGGGGGCCTCTCTGGTTCGCCGCTTAGTCCGAGATGAAGTGGTGGCGGTGCGGGAGGAGGTGATTGGGCCGAATGGGCCGTCTGGGAACCCGCGCTGGTTCCACCTGGCGGACGGGTTCGCTCACACGGCCTATCTCCAGCCCGTTCGCGATGTCCTCAACCCTCCCCTGGAGGCAATCGATGCCCCGGGTCGCTTGGCCGAAGTGACCGTCCCTTACACCCAATCTTACGAACAGGCCGACCTTTCCAGCCGGCGCCTTTATCGGCTGTACTGCAGCGCGGTCTTCTGGGTTGTGGGTGTCGTCCAAGGAGTCGATGGGGAGCCCTGGTACACTCTTCTGGATGAGCGCCTCTATAAGCGTTCCTACGTCCAGGCCAAGTACTTGCGAGTGTTTGAACCGGCTGAACTCGAACCTCTTTCTCCCGAAGTCCCCCTTGAGCAGAAGCGGATCGAGGTCGATCTGGCTCAGCAACGCCTGACCGCCTTTGAGTCGGGTCGGCCGGTGTTCGCGACGACGATTTCCGGTGGCAGGTACCGGGCCAATCCCCCGGCCCGGGAGGGGAAAACCTGGACCCCCATCGGCCAGTTCGCGGTATTCCAAAAGATGCCGAGCCGGCACATGGGGGACGGGAGACTGACCAGCGACATTGAGGCCAACGAGTTTCCGGGGGTTCCCTGGGTCTCGCTCTTCACCATGACCGGCATCGCCTTTCACGGCGTCTACTGGCACAACGATTTCGGGCGGCCGAGGAGTGACGGGTGCATCAACATGCGGCCAGCGGAGGCGCTCTGGGTCTACCGCTGGGCGCGACCGATCGTGCCCCTGACCTTCTACTCGGAACAGCGGCTCGGCACCCAGGTCGGGGTGAGAGACTGACCGGAGCCGACCCGTCGATCCGCGCTCTGGGCCTCGCCCGGAGGATCTCGGTTGCTCCGGGACCCGGTCCAGGGGGGCGGATCCGCTCTGCTGGGGGTCTCGACCGTCTCGGCCCCTTCTACTCTGGCCAGCCCCGGGGGGGCAGGCCCTCCGGCTGAAAGGAGACCCAATGCTGCGCTCCGTCCTGCTCAACCTGTCAACCGCGAAGTGGTCCCGGCGCTTGGCCACCGAATCCTCTCTCGCCCGGCGGGTGGCTTCGCGATTTGTGGCCGGGGAGACGCTGCCGGATGCCATCCGCGCCATTCGAGAGTTGAATGCGCGCCAAGTCACCGCGACCTTGGATCACCTGGGGGAAAGCGTGGTAATGGCCGACGACGCCGTGCGGGCGACGGAGGACTATCTCGGCTTGCTCGAGGAGATCTCCAAGGCAGACCTCTGCGCGAACGCTTCGCTCAAGCTCTCGCAGTTGGGACAGCAGCTTTCGCTTGATCTGTGCGCAGTGAACCTCAGGAAGATCCTCGACCGGGCGAAGCAAAAGGGAATATTCGTCCGGATTGACATGGAGGATTCCACCTGCGTGGATCCGACGCTGGGGCTCTATGAGCAAATGCGGGCCCTGGGATATGACAACGTGGGAGTCGTCATTCAAGCTTACCTTTACCGGAGCCAACAGGATGTCGAGAAGCTGCTCTCGGAGGGGACGCGCGTCCGCCTTTGCAAGGGAGCCTACAAGGAACCGGCCGAGATCGCCTTCCCCAACAAGCGCGACGTAGACAAGAACTACTTGGCTCTGGCAAAAAGGCTTCTGGAAACCAGCCAGGCGGCCCGCCTCCCGGCCGACCCGCGTCGCTGTATTCCCCCGCTGGCGGCCATAGCGACCCATGACGAGAGAATCATCCGCGCGGTGGCACAGTATGCGCGGGAACACAATATCGCCCGCGACCAGTTTGAATTTCAGATGCTCTATGGGATCCGCCGAGACCTGCAGGAGACTCTGGCGGCGCAAGGCCATGCGGTCCGGGTCTACGTGCCGTACGGGACCGAGTGGTATCCGTATTTCATGCGAAGGTTGGCCGAGCGGCCGGCGAACCTGTGGTTCTTCATCTCCAATTTCATCCGCAGATAGATCAGGTCGGCAAGCAGCCCCATGGACCCGGCCGGCAAGATTGCCCTAGTTACCGGATCCGCTCGACGGGTCGGGAAAGCGATCCTGCTGGCTTTGGCCGGCGCGGGCGCTCAGGTCATCCTGCACTACCACCGCAGTTCGGAGGCGGAGGTCCAGGCCACGCTCGAGCAGGTGCGGAGACTGGGTGGCATGGGCGTCTGTCTCCAAGCCGACTTGAGCCAACGGGCCGAGATCGGGCGCCTGTTTCGCCAAGTCGCAGAGAGGTTCGGCCGGCTGGACATCTTGGTGAATTCCGCCGCGATCATGGATGCCGGAGACGTTCGCGAGCTTAGCGAGGGAGACTGGGACCGCACCATCGATATGAATCTCAAGTCCCCGTTCTTCTGCTCGCAGGAGGCGGTGCGACTCATGGGCCCCCAGGGGGGTGTCATCGTGAACATTGCCGATGTGGCCGGCCTTCAGGCCTGGGCCCGTCACCCGGTGCACTCCATTAGCAAGGCGGGGGTCCTCATGCTTACCCAAGTGCTGGCCAAGGCTCTCGCTCCGGCCGTGCGGGTCAACGCGGTGGCCCCTGGGCCGGTGGCCATGCCTGAGGGAATGGACCCCGCTCGTTGGCAGCGGGTGGCTCACCATCTGACCCTGCAGCGTGCCGGCCAGCCCGAAGACATTGGCCGGGCCGTGCTCTACCTCATTCGGGAGGATTTTGTCACCGGTACGACCCTGGTCGTAGATGGTGGGGCACTCATCGCATAGGATCCGGGCCGGATCCGCGGGCAGGAGCGCGCCCAGCTCAGGTTCCGGCCTAGACTCGTGTCTGCCGAGCGGAAATTGGCCGCGGGGGCGGGAGCAATCCCATGACTGGGGAGGTTGAGCGGATCGTGGCGCGCCTGACCGAAGAAGGCGAAAAGACGCGCGCCTTCTTTGGGGGGCTTTCGCTACGGGACCTGGGTCAGCCGGTCTACACCGACGGAGCGGCCTGGAAGGTAAGAGACATCCTGGCCCACCTCGTCTCGACCGAAGCGACCGTACTCCACACGCTGAAAGACATCCTCGCTGGAGGGCCGGGGCTCCCGGACGACTTCAACTTAGATGCTTTCAACGAGACCGAGGCCGCTCGCCGGTCCCAGGTTTCGCGGGAGGCCTTGCTGGAGGACTTCTCCCGAGATCGAAGAGCCCTGGTCCAGCTGGTTGAGAGTCTCACCGATCCGGACCTGGGCCGCCGCGGTCGTCACCCTTGGCTGGGGTGGACCACCCTCGCGGAAATGCTGCAGCTCGTTTACCGCCATCCGATGCTGCACAGGCGAGATGCCCGTCGGGCGCTGAACAGCGGGAATCCGCTACCCTCCGGCGGGGCAACGCCCCGTGCGCCGGCCGAAATCGAACGGGATTCCTCCCGGACGTAGGCTTTGATCCTTTTCTTGAAGACCTGTCATGCCCAGTCCTGGCCTCGTCTCCAGCGATTGGCTCGGGATCACTCGGAGGTGATGGTCTACCCGGGAGATCCGAGTTGGCGAATTCGCGAGGTGCTGGCTCACTTGGCCGATGCTGAGGCAGGGCTGCTTGGGCAGGCCAGGCGAGTTGCCCGTGGAGAGGCAGCGCTTCCGGACGGTTTCGACTTGTCGCGCTGGAATCGGCGCGCCGTGGAGAGGAAAGCCGCGAGCCTCCCGCAGGAGAATCTCCGCGAGATCGAGGCCGGCTTTTGTCGCTGGATTGACTTTGTCGGCTCATTGGACGACGAGAGGTTAGACGCCCGAGGCATCAACGCCGAGGGGATACCCCTGACCGTCGAAGGGTTTGCGCGCCAGGCGGCACAACACCGCCTTGACCATGCCTGCGACATGGACCGGGCGGCTCGCTCCTCCCTCTGATATCTGTTCTTCCGCCGGCCGTCGAGGCCATCCAGCGCAGGGACGAAGTTGGGGACCCGATGTCCGCAGGCTGGCTTCCGATCCCGGTCCTTTGGCTGAGGGCGACCGGGGGTCAAGTTCCCGGGCCCGTCTGGAATCGCGATCCTCAAATGCTATAATCCTCCCACCTTGCTAGCGATCGCAATCGGTCGAGCCCAAAACGTATCTTGCCGCGTCTTCGTCCGCGGCCTCCGGCCCCGCTGGATCATGGTTCGAGAGCCCCTGGAGTAATAGGAATCCGGCCCGTGAAAGAAGCCAGCATATTCGACGTGTTCACAGGGCCGCTTCCGGCGCAAGCGGGAGGCATACAAAGCGTCTTGCGAGACACTGACCACCTGCTCGGCCGCTTCGGCGAAGCGGCCTGGCTCTCGGCCGAGCCGAAAGCCCGGCTGGGCTTCTCCCTTCGCCCGGATGCGGACCGGGTATGGGCCATGCTCGAAGGGGCCAGCTGGGCTGTGCTGCACGACTTGCGTGAGTCCTCTCCGTCTCTCGGGTGCACGCAAGTGGTGCGCCTGGACCGCAATCCCCTGGGACTCCTGCTCATTCCCTTTGGGGTAGCCGCCGGGTTGCAGGTGATGGGGGGTCCCCCGGCGGGGATGCTCATTCTCTCCACCTACGCGCTGGGAGACTCCGCCCCAGAACAGACCATTCCTGTCGGGGACCCGCGAATTGCATTTGATTGGTCATCCCTGGCTTAGGGGCGGGCTACGGGGGTCCTGGAGGGAATGCCCCGGGCGCCACATCGCCGGCCGCCCACTATTGGGCGCGGCCTGGGTCGGTTGCGGGCCGTTCGAAGGGCCCGCCCTTTCTGCGCTCGCGTTGGAAGGGGGTCGGGCGTGACGGCTTCCAGGCTGCGGTCCGGATGCCCGGGAGACCTTCTTGCTCTGACTCAGGTGCTTCCTTCCCGCTCGGCGACGGACGGCGGCGGGATCCGGTTCCGCTCGAGGCCTGCGAAAAGCCTCACCGTTCCTATCTGGGCGCGGGTTCTTCAGGGTCCCCACCGCAGGGTTGCGCGGATTGACCTATGGCCGAGTTTCTGAACCTCTTGTCGATCCAGGAAGTGCTCTCACGTCTTCTCGACGGCATTCGACCCTTGGAAACCACAGATCGGGTTGCCACGCCGATGGCGTTGGGCCGCGTGACGTCGACGGACGTGCTAGCCCTCGAGTCGATGCCGTCGTTCATGCGCAGCGAAGTGGACGGGTATGCGCTCCGGGCCCGAGATACCCACGGGGCCAGCGCCACCCTCCCAGCCTACCTCCGGCTGATCGGGGAAGTTCCCATGGGTCGCCCGGCGCAGATGCAGGTGACCGCTGGGCAGGCGGCTGCGATCCACACCGGCGGCCAGATTCCGCAGGGTTGCGATGCCGTGATCATGCTGGAGGACACCCAGATCTCGCGGGAAGAGGAAATCGAGGTTCTCAAGGCGGTGTCAGTGGGCGAGAATGTCCTTCGCGTGGGTGAGGATGTCCAGCCTGGGCAGGTCCTCTTGCCTCGCGGCCAGCGTCTCCGCCCGCAAGACATCGGCGGGCTCATGGGAGCCGGCGTCCTGACGGTCGAAGTCGTGCGTCGCCCTCGCTTGGCCATCGTGGCCACCGGGGATGAGATTATCCCCCCGGATCGCCAGCCGACTGTCGGCCAAGTGCGAGATGTCAATTCTTACGTCCTCGAAGCCATCGCAAAAGAGTCCGGCGCGGAGCCGGCCGCGTATGGGATCATTCCGGACGATTATCAAGAGCTCAAGACCGCCTGCCAGCGGGCTCTGTTTGAGTGCGATGGCCTGGTAATCTCCGCCGGATCGTCGGTGAGCACGCGGGACATGACCGCCCGTGTGATCGCAGAAATCTCCCACCCGGGGATCATCGCCCATGGAATTGCCCTGCGGCCGGGCAAGCCCACCTTGGTCGCCCTGCACGCCGGCAAGCCGATTCTTGGCTTGCCAGGCAATCCGGTCAGCGCGACCGTGGTGGCGATGCTGTTGCTCGTTCCTTCCTTGATGCGCCAGTTGGGTCGCCGTGATCTTGCCAGGAGACGCAGCCTGCGCCTCCGGGTGACCCGCAACCTCGCTTCCCAGACCGGCCGCGAGGACTTCATCCCCTGCCGGCTGACCCAACGCGAAGGAGAGAGCTGGGCAGATCCGGTTTTTGGGAAGTCCAACCTGATCTTCACCTTGGTCCGGGCAGATGGGTTGTTGGTCATCCCCGGCGACGCAAACGGCGTGGCGGAGGGCGAGTTGCTCGAGTTCCTGCCCTTTGATCCCTAGCGGCCGAGGGCCACTTCGGCGATCGACAGGTTCTGCGGAGCGACGAACGAACGAAACCAAGATGCGTTGGCGTTTTGCTACTTCACTTGCCCTGGGATTGGCCGCGAGTGCCGTCCTGCTCGTGGGATGCACCGGTCGCTCGCGGCTCGAGGGCCTCTCTCGCCAAACGCCGGAGCGGACTGCGATTCCGCCGGCGGTCAGCCCGACTCCGTCTTGGGCCCCGACCCCTTCGGAGACAACGGAGATTCTGCCTACTCCGACCCCGACCCTCCTGGCAACTCCCTCGCCCGATGCCACACTGCAAGCCGTCCTGTGTGCACCGCCCCCTGTGTACAGCCCAGGGCGGCATCAGCTGCTGGCCCCGATTCTCCTTTACCACCACGTGGGGGAGGAGCAACTGCAGTCTGGGGACGAGTCAACTTCTCGATACGATGTCACCCCAGCCGATTTCAAAGCCGAACTGGAGATGTTGCAGGAGCTTGGCTACCACACGGTGCGGGTCAGCCAGATTGCCGCCGCCCTTTTGGGACAGGGGACCCTGCCGCAGCGCCCCATCGCGATCAGCTTCGACGATGGGTGGGTGGATGAGTTCCAGACCATCTTTCCCCTTTTGCAAGAAAACGGGGACGTGGGCACCTTCTACATTCCCAGCACCTATCCCGGGGCCCCGGGGACGGTCACTTGGGCCGACCTGAAGGAGATGGCTTCTGCGGGGATGGAGATTGGCTCTCATTCCCGCACCCACGGACATCTTGCCTCCATGGCTCATACTCAGGCCTGGGCTGAGGTTCGTCTCTCCAAAGTGGACTTGGAAAAAGCGCTGGGGGTCACGGTGGATACGTTTGCCTACCCCTACGGAGAATTCTCTCCGGACCTCGGCCGGATGGTCAGTGAGGCCGGGTACCATGCCGCCGTGGGTCTGGGGCCCTCCCCCTTGCAGGGTCTGGACAACATCTTCTATCTGAACCGCATTGAGGTCCAAGGCAGCGAATCGTTGGCGGCGTTTCTGAAGATCCTGCCTTGGCGTGGGGAAGATACGGGCCTTTGTCCGAGTCGCTGACCCGCGGGTCCCTTCTGCCCCCCCTTTCTTGAGGCCCGAGAAGAGAATGCCCAATCGCAACGTCTACCTCCACGATATCCCCCTTGAGGAAGCCCAAGCCCTGTTCCAGCACATGCTGCAGGAGACCGGGTGGGGAACACCCCTGCCCGGGGAGGAGATTCCGCTCGAGCAGGCGCTCGGTCGAGTCACGGCGGAGCCGGTCTGGGCTCGCCTTTCCTCGCCCCACTACCATGCGGCCGCCATGGACGGGTACGCAGTTCGCTCCACCCAGACCGAAGGAGCCAGCGCCACCTCCCCGATCGCCCTGCAGTTGGAATCACAGGCCCGCGGCGTGGACACGGGCGATGCGCTCCCGCTCGGGTTCGACGCGGTCGTCCCCATTGAAGCTACGCAGCCAATTCCCGGAAAGGACGGGCCTTCGGCCCAGATCGAGATTCGAAGCGCGATTGCGCCTTGGGCGAATGTGCGGTCCTTGGGAGAGGACATCGTTGCTACCGAACTCGTCCTTCCGGCCGGCCAGACCCTGCGCCCGGTGGACCTGGGCGCGATTGCCGCCTCCGGCCACGCGACCGCCGTCGTTCGCAGGCAGCCTCGCGTCGCGGTGATCCCGACCGGAAGCGAACTGGTTCCACTGGGCACGCCGCCGCGTCCGGGCCAGGTTTTGGAATTCAACTCCATTGTCCTCGCCGCCCAGGTCCAGAGCTGGGGAGGCCTTTGCGATCGATTCGAGATCGTTCGGGATGAGCTTGAGGCGATCCGCGGGGCGGTTGGCAAGGCGGCCGAAGATCACGATCTCATTCTCCTCAACGCGGGCTCATCGGCCGGGAGGGAGGACTACTCCGCCCAAACGATCGAGTCTCTGGGCGAGGTCCTGGTGCATGGGATCGCGGTCCGGCCTGGACACCCCGTCATCCTTGGCCGGGTGCGGGTCCCGAACCGGGCGGCCACGTCGAGCCGGGAGGTCCGAGCGGAGGTCCCGGTCATTGGGGTTCCCGGATTCGCAGCCAGCGCGGCGCTCACGGGCGAAATCTTTGTCCGCCCTTTGCTGGACCAGTGGCTGGGCCGGGCCCCAGCGGATGCGCCCACCGTGGAGGCCGTGCTCACACGCAAGGTTGCCTCCCCTCTCGGCGATACCGAGTTCCTGCGGGTTTCGGTTGGACGAGTGGGCGAAAAGGTCGTGGCGGCGCCCCTTTCGAGAGGGGCCGGCGTCATTTCCTCGCTCGTGCGGGCGGACGGCATCGTGCAGATTCCCCGCTACGTGCAGGGATACGCGGCCGGTGAGCGGGTTACGGTTCACCTCTATCGGTCTCCGGCGGAGATTGAGCGAACGATCGTGGCCATCGGCTCCCATGACCTGACCCTGGATCTGCTAGGCCAGTTCTTGGCTCGTCATGGGTTCCGCCTGACCTCAGCCAATGCCGGGAGCCTGGGCGGGCTCCTGGCCCTGCGGAGAGGAGAAGCCCACGTCGCGGGATCTCACCTGCTTGACCCGGACACGGGAGAGTACAACCTTTCCTATATCCGCCAGTACTTGCCCGAGACGCCCGTGGCCGTGCTCGGATTTGTCGATCGCGAACAGGGTCTGATGGTGGCTTCCGGCAATCCGAAGGCCATTCGCTCCTTCCAGGACTTGGTCCGACCGGAGGTCGTTTTTGTCAATCGCCAGCGAGGAGCGGGTACTCGGGTGCTGCTCGACTACTACCTGAATCGTGGCGGGATCGAGGCGGACCGGATCCATGGGTACGAACGGGAGGAGTACACACACCTGGCGGTTGCGGCCCAGGTGGCATCCGGGGCCGCGGACTGTGCGCTCGGAATCCGGGCGGCCGCGCTGGCGCTAGGGCTCGACTTCATTCCCGTCGCCAGAGAGCAATACGACTTGGTCGTTCCAATCGATCAACTGGAAAGCGCGAAGCTCCGCACCCTGCGGGAGGTCCTCGCCGACCCGGAATTCCAGGCCGCGGTCATGAGACTCCCCGGCTATGAAATCTCCCGCATGGGCACGCTGATCGCCAAGACGGGATAGCCGCTCGGCATGGTCTCACTTCAAACACGCCCCCTCCGGTCGGCCCGGGGGATGGTCTTCTTGCCTCCCGCCTCGGCCGAGATCGCCGCCCCACGATAAAGACGTTGGTTGCCGAGCTGGACAGGATCTGGAGGCCTCTGGTGGCTGAGCTGGGGGGAACCGCACTATTGGGCGGCGCGGGTGTCCCCATGGTTGTCCTCGATTTCGGTCAGGGAAGTCCCGTTCTCAGTCTATTTCCTGATGCGGGGACTCGCCGGGCGCTTACGGGATTCCTGTTTGGAGTAATTGGCGCGCTCATCGCCGTATCTCCTCTGGGTCGGCTGAGCGGGGCCCACATCAACCCGGCGGTCAGCTTCTCCTTCTGGTTGGCTGGGAAGGTGCGGGCGCGGTACGCGCTGGCCTACGCCGGGGCACAGCTTTTGCGACCTCTCCTGGGAGCACTGCCCCTGCTTAGTTGGGGGAGCGTCCAATTTGGGGCGTCTCTGCCCGGATCGGGCTACTCGCTTTTGCAGGCCACCGCGGGAGAGATGGCAACGACGTTCGCCTGGATCGCCGGGTTGTTTCTCTTCGTGAGCCACCGGAGACTTCGAACCTTCACACCCCTGGCTCTTCCCGGAGCTTGATGCGGCCATGGTCTACCTGGAGGCTCCGCTCTCGGGGACGAGCACAAATCCCGCCCGCAGCCTCGGCCCTCTGCTGTTGTCCGTGAATGGGAGGGGCTGGTGGATCCACTGGGTCGGTCCGGCCTTGGGAACGCTCCTGGCGGTTGCGCTTCACCGCCTCTCCTGGCTGTGTTTTTTCAGATCGAGGCAGCCAAGCTTTGCCATTTCGAACACGATCCGTACGGGCTGTTCCGGGACTTCCTCGTCGGCCGTCAGCGGACCTTGGACCCCGCGGGCCGAGCCCGGTCCCCGGGGGGGCAGGCGGGGCCTATGGCTCAGGGTTGAGGACTGGGTCGAGCAGTTGTCGGATGCGGCGGTAATGCGACCCTTGCCAGTACACCTTCCCGCAGGAAGTGCAGCTCCAGAACTGGTGGTAGTGAGTCGCCGTTCCCGGTTCCAGCTTATGATGAATGCGGGCCAGCGGCACGGCCTCCAGGAGTCCGTTGCAGCTTGTGCAGCGTGTGAACGGAAGCGCTCGACTCCGCAAGTCGAAGCGATCCACCACTTCTTGCAGCTGGTCCACGGGCCGAGGGGAGCGCACATAGTAGCCGTGGGTTACTGCCTTGCGCTTGAGGAGCCCCCGATCCCGAGTGAGCAAGATGCGCTCATCCTCCTGAGAGATCTTGGCCAGCTCCGGATCGGCGAGGTCGCTGCTCCAGAGGGCGTCAAAACCGAGAAGCCGAAGATACGCCGCGAGCCGGCCGAGATGTCCATCGAGCACAAAGCGGGACTCGCGAAGCGGGCTGGGCCGCAATCGGCTCACGGTCCCAACGTCCATCGATTCAAAAACCGGATAGACGCTGATGCGATCTCCTTCCTGGACGACGTAGGAGAAGGCGACGGATTCGCCGTTCACCAGGATCAGGTCAACTTCGGTGTGCGGGACTCCAATCGATTCGATCAAGTCCTTGATCGAGGCCCGTCCCTTCCACACGTGGCGAAACTCGACCTTCTGGCAGGAGGAGTCCAGGAAGTCGTTCAGTTCCTGGTAAAAACGAAAGGAAGCGCTTGGCATTCGGGACTACCTGCCCGAGGCCGGAGCCTCGAACTCGGGCTCGACCCGGGCTCAGATTCCTGGGCCGCGCGGAGGCACGCGGGAGGAGGGAAGGGATGTGCCGGTCGTCTCAGTTGGGTCTCTCCCGATTGGATCTCACGGTGAGCCGCGGCTTCCCTTCGGCTGAGGCGATCTTCCTCGGATGATAGTGAATGTGAACCTGGCTGAGGTACTCGATATTGCGCAGGAGTCGGTCCTCCACCTGCGAAGCGATGCGGTCCCCCTCGCTGACGGTCAAGGATCCCTCGATTCCGATGGTGAGATTGACGACCAGGTAGGGCCCGAATCGATGGGCATGGATTTCCTCGACCTGTTCGACCGCGGGGAAACCCTCCAGAAGGGATTGAATCTGGGCCGAGAGCCATTCGCTGGGAACGGAGCCCATCAGCTCCCGAGAGGAGCCTCGTAGGATTTCGACCCCGGTTCCAAGAATGATGATCGAGACAACCGCCCCGGCCAGCGGGTCTACCCAGGGCAGCCCGGACCGACCCACGAGAATCCCCAGGCTCACGGCCAGAGCGGCGAACACGTCATTGCGATGATCGTAGGCAAGCGCCTGGATCGCCGGGTTGCGCGTCTGCAGGCCGATCGCTCGGGTGTAGAAGGTCAACCCGAGTTTGAGGAGAACGGTGAAGAGAGCAACCGCCAGGGCGTCGAGCGCCGCGCCCTCAAAGTTGCTGCGTTGAGTCCAGACGGCGTACATCCGGCCGAGCGAATCCCACAGGATGGCGATGCCCGTGGTCACCACAAAGGCGCCCACCACAAGAGCCGCGACGTCTTCGAATTGGCGGTGCCCGTAAGGGTGCTCCAGGTCGGGCGGCTTGTGGGAAAGTCGCATGAAGATGGAGACGACGAGATTCTGGGCCACATCGGAGGTCGAATTGAGGCCATCGGCCAAAAGGGCTGGGCTGTTCCCGACAATTCCGAAGAGCGTTTTCAGAATCGCGAGGAAAACGTTGGAGGCCAGACCGAGATTGACTGCCCGACCGGTCTTGACGTCTCTGGAGCGTGTGTCTAGGACCATCCCAGCTGCCTGCCCACGGGAGTGAGCCCCACTCCCATCCGCTGCGACTCAAGAAGATGCGGAGCCGGCCGCCGGCAGGCGATCTCGCCCGCCGGTCCAATTTCCATATCGCCGGCCCGCGCCCCCAGCCGGGGAAGCAGGCTCTCCGAGGAGGCTTCTGCTGGTCGCCCGCAGGCACGGGGAAAGGGCACGGGGCTAGCTCTCAGCCGGCTGGGCCGGTTCGACGTGGATGGTGACCCGGCCCACCGCGGGCACCTTCCTTCGCAGATTGCGCTCGACGGATTCGGTGAACTGGTGAGCGTCTGCGATGGATTCACCCGAGTCGAGGATGCAGTGAAAGGAGAGGGCGAGTTCGGCCCCGACCCGGTGAACCTCGATATCGTGAGGATGGCAGCGCACATCCCCTTTCTCGAGCACTTCCCGCAGAGCTTGAACGACCACGCTTTGCTCCTCGGGGGCGGCTTGACGAATGGAGGTGGAATCCCCGGCGGGCTCCAGGTGCGTGATCACGCGTTCCAGGTAGGGCAGGCTCCGGTGGATGGCTTGCTCGAATTCCGTCGCCTGAAGGTGAGCTTCTTCCACGCTGAGACGATCGCTGACTTCCAGGTGCAATTCCAGGGATCGGCTGCCGCCGGTGTCGTAGATGCGGATGCTGTGGGCGCCCATCCCAAAGCGCGCGGCTAGAGTGCGAACCGTGGTGACCGTTTGCTCGTCCTCGCTCCGGCCGGGAAGGAGTTCGACCACGACGTCAGATCCGGGCAGCACTTCGCGCACGGCCCCCTCCGCCTGGCGGGCGATTTCGTGGGCCCGCTCCAGCGAAACATCACGCGGGATCGCCAGCTGAAGATCCGCAAAGGACTCAGGCCCGCTCCGGCGAACGCGCACGCGCCTCACCGCCATCACTCCCGGGACTTTCACTGCCCGCTCGAGCTCATCCCGCAGGCTGGGAGATACTCCATCTAACAGGGCGAAAACCGTCCTGCGGCCCATTTGTACGCCGACATAAATCACAATCGAGGCGACCCCCAGAGCCGCAAGGGCGTCTGCCTTGGCCAGAGCCCCGATCCCGGTCCGCTCGGCCACCAGAACCAGGACGAGTCCCAGCAGCACCACGCTGGAGGACCAGATATCCGTGGCGAAGTGAAGGGCATCTGCTTCCAGGGCTTGGCTGGCGTATCGCTTGGCCACCCGGCCCAGAGCTCGGGAGCGCGAAAAGTCGATCAGAATGGACGCCGCCATGACCAAAAAGGCCCAGAGATTCACCTCGATGGGGACCGCCTTGAAGAACAGGCGCGTGACCGCTTCGTAGAGAATCCAGCCACAGGTCACCAGCAACAGCAGCGCTTCCACGAGCGCGGAAAGGTTTTCCACTTTCCCATGGCCATAGGTGTACCTCTGAGAAGGGGGAAGGGCGGAGACCCGCACCGCCAGGAAAGTGACGACCGCCGCAATCAGGTCCAGGCCCGAATGGGCAGCCTCCGAGAGGATCCCCAGACTCCCGGTCAGAATACCTACCACGAGTTTCATGCAGGTCAGAAACACGGCGGCGAAAACGGACATGAGAGCGACCGTCCGCTTCTCGCCGACGCCTTCGGAGCGTTCCGCGGATTGCAGGTTGGCCAACAGCTTTCCCCTCGGAATACGATTTTGCGGTAGTTGCTTGGCGATTATAGCGCGGGAGACAGTGGCCACGTTCAACCGCTCAGGGCGGGCCGTGCAGCCAGGGTCAAGCCGTCGGGGACGGGGTCGGGGTGTCGCTTGGGAGCAGGGTGGGAGTGTCACTCGGGGATGGGATCGGGGTGTCGCTGGGGATCGGGGTGTCGCTGGGGATCGGCGTGTCCGTGGGAGTCAGGGTATCTGTCGGCGTCAGGGTGGGGGTGAAGGTGGGAGTGGGAGTGGGCGTGGAGGTCGGGGTGGGGGTGGGTTTGAATAGGTTGAAGTGGACCCGTGTTTCGGCCTTGCCCCCTTCCTTGGAGAACACCGTCAGGCGCAGGGTAACGATGCCGTCGGGAATCCCCGAGACATTCCAATCCGTAATCTTTTGGGGGGAAGAGAGAGGGTTTGCGGAAGGGCCGCTGAGGGACTGCCAGTTGCTTGGGTTGGGTCCGAGCCCATACTCGAGGAGATAGTGGTCGAAGTCCGCGCTGGCGGCGGCTTTGCCGGATATGCTCACGGTGGAGGCCAAGAGGGTTTGCCCCTCCGCCGGGGAGGTGATGGCCAGGATGGGGTGAGGGCTGTTCGCGCTGCACTCCTGGTCCGGATAAAAGACGATCGGATGCGGGAACCCGTTCGCTTTCGCCCACTTCTGACCGTCCGAATTGTCGCTGAGCCACTTGCGGGCCCAAGGGTCGCTGACTGCGATGGTCAGTTCCTTGGCCACGAAGTCGGAGCAAGCCGCGGAAGCGCGCAGCTGGGTGAACGTATCGATCCAGACCTCACGCCAAAGGTCCTGATCGCTGGGCAAAGGGGGTTGATCCGCCGCGAAATACTCCAGGCGGGTGCTCTTGCAATAATCGCTGGGCTGGGCCCCGGAGACGGTGCAGATCTTGTCCTGGACGACGCCGGCGGGGGGGACAAACGGCGTGGGCTTCCCGCCGGTGAGCTGCTGAATGGCAACATTCATGAACTGCGACCAGATCGGAGCCGCACCCGTCAACCCGGTCGTGCCTTGCATCGGGGTGTTATCCGGGTTGCCCACCCAGACACCGACCGCGAGATCGGGCGTGAAACCCAGGGTCCAATTATCCCGAAAGTCATTCGTGGTCCCGGTCTTGGCCGCCACCTGGAACGGCAGGTTGAGGACCGAGTTGGCCCCGAATTCTGGTGTGCGAGCGACGTTGTCCGAAAGTATGGAGTCGATCAGAAAGGCGTGCTCCGGGCGGATTACCTGTTCGCCGGCAGGCGGCTGATACTGGAAGACCGTTTGGCCATTGTAGGTGGTGATCCGCGTGATTGCGACCGGTGGGATCCGACGTCCTCCGTTCGCAAAGACCGCGTAGGCTCCGGTCAATTGCAAGGGCGTGACCGCCCCCCCGCCCAGAGTGAGAGCCAGCCCGTAGTCGGGGCGGGTCAGGGTCGTAATCCCCAGACGCTCAGCCATCCCAATCATGCTGTTGCCTGGAGGAAGGTTCGGATCGTCGTAGACTCCGACAAACTGAAGGGTCTTCACGGCCGGAATGTTGAAGGAATTCGCCAGGGCGGTGCGCACCGTGACCGGCCCGTGGAAAAGCCCATCATAGTTGACCGGCTTATAAGGAGGGTGCGTGTCGCTCGGGTTGCCGGAGGGCGGAAACTCGGAGGGCACGTCCCAGATTAGGGTGGCTGGAGTCCAGCCTTTCTCAAACGCCTCCACATAGTTAATCGGCTTGATCGAGGACCCGGGTTGGCGCGGCTGGATGGCCATGTTCACTTGTCCGGCCGGTTGCGCGTTGTAATCCGGCGAGCCGACCATGGCCAGGATCTCACCGGTGGCGGGGCGGATGGCCACCAGGGCACCCCCTGTAATGTGTCGGGCGGCCAGGCCGGCTACCTGGTCGTGCACGATCGACTGGGCAATGTCCTGCAGGCGCGGGTCGAGCGTGGTGTAGACCTGGAATCCTGCGCGATAGATGGTTTGGGGGTCGTACTGCTGTTCCAGGAGCTGCCGTATGTAGTTAACCCAATGCGGATCCCGCATGGGTTCGCTCGGAGGGAGGAAGGTGTAATTCTCAGTTTCCGCCGCCGCGGCACGGGCATCATCGGGGGTGATGCACAGGGGAGCCACCTGCCCACCGACCTCAATGCAGCCCTTTTCTTGGACATCTTGCACCGTAAGTGTCAGCACCTCCCGCTGACGCTCGAGTGTGGCGTCATGGTTTCCGAAGACGTCGTAGACGGAAGGTGCCTGTGGGAGTCCCGCGAGAAACGAGGCCTGAGCCAACGTCAGCTTGTCCGCCGATGTGTGGAAGTAGGTCTCGGCGGCCGCTTCCACTCCGTACGAGAGGTTGCCGTAGTAGACCTCATTCAGATAGAGTTCGAGGATCTCCTCTTTCGAATAGCGTCGGGTAATCTCGACCGCCAGAAGGGCCTCGCGCACTTTGCGCTCGTAGCTCAGCTCGGTGCGCTCTTCGGGGCCAAAGAGGAGCGCCCGGGCCAACTGCTGGGTTATCGTGGAGGCACCCGATACCGTCTCCCCCGCCTGGTAGTTCTGCAAGTAGGCTCGGACGATGGCCCAGGGATCAAAGCCGGGATTGGTAAAGAAGTTCTTGTCCTCTGTGGCCAAGGTGGTCGCGATCATGTAGGGAGAGGTTTTCGCGAGGGGGACGTAGGTGCGCCGACCTTCCGTTGGATCCAGAATCTCATAGAGCAGGTTCCCGTCCGCGTCGAAGATACGGGTCGTTTCAAACTGCGAGGCACGGGCTCGCAGGTCGTCCACGGAGGGCAGGGTGGCGGCAACCCGATAATACCCATAGATGCCAGCACCGGCCGCTGCGAAGATCACGGCGGTGAGGAGAAACAACGCTGCTATGCCCAAACGCAGGAGGCATCCGAAGCAGGAAGGTCTGCCTCTTTTTCCTCGCTTAGATATGCGCGGGGCCGAGGAGGGCGTCTCTGCGGCCGGGCCGGGTCCCGCGGGGGGCGAGGCAGGGGTTTGATTCTGACGGCCCTTGCGAGGCCGCCTGGAGTGGGACGGAGCGGACTCCGGATGGGGGGCCACGGGCGCGATCGGGTTTTCTTGACTGGGCGGAAGGAGAGTGTCCTCGCTCGGAGGGTTTATGGCTGGCGCAGCGGAGGGTTCGGGCGTGGCGGGGGTGGGGCGGCTGGGCGCTTGCTTGGCGAGTCGACGGAATCGCTCGACGGGAGATTCGTTCATGGATCTGCGGACGGCCGTCCTTGCATTAGAACGGTCCAACGCCCAGCCATGACCGTCTCGTCTTTCTGGTTATTCACGCTCACTCGAAGTTCCACCGAGCCGCCCCCCAGGCGCGGAATGGCCTTGGTGGATACCACCTCGAGCTCGGCATGCAGGGTATCGCCAAGAAAGACCGGCCGACTGAACTTCCACTCGTTCACTTCTCGGAACGCCAGGACGGTGCCTTCCATCACGCCGGTTTGCACGGCCAGTCCCGAGGCGATCGAGAGACCGAGCAGGCCGTGAGCGACCCGCTGGGCGTAAAGGGTGTTGCGGGCGAATTCGGCGTCGGTGTGAATCTGGTTGTAATCGCCCGTGAGACCAGCAAACCCTACCACGTCAGCCTCGGTGACGGTCCGGCCGGCGGTCACAATCCGCTGCCCTACGCCAAACTCCTCGAAGTACTTTCCACGCCGTTGGCTTGTGTCCATGCTGCCTCGTGCTCCGCGGGGTTCTCGAGGACAGATTGCGACCCAACCCTCAGCAATCGGCGACTGTCCTGTGACTATTGTAGCATAGCCAACGCGTCGCTCTCGCTACCGCCGCTCCATTTCGAAGCGCGCGGCGGCTTGACCGATCCGCCTCTGACATGAACCAACCTACGCGAGTGCGCGCGTCCGGTTGTGAAAGATTCCCGGGCACGTCGCGGGAAGAAGACTGAGCCCCGCACGGCCCAAGGGTCCCCCTGCTCCCAAGAAGGCATGCGCCCTGGGCGAGGGTGAAAAGGATACTCCTGGTTCGGCGGGGGTCCCTGGGGAGGGCAGCTCAACCGCTGGGTGTCTTCTGGTAGAATGCCCCTTGGCGAGAGGGAATAACTCCCCCAGTCCCACAGCGCGCGAGATGAACTGGCCCTTGACCCCTTTGCCCTCCCCGAATCTCCCCGGCCTCGATCCTGAGCCCTGCCGCGCTGCGGGGTGGGGAGGGGACCCTCGCAGCAAGCCCCATTTTCTTCGGCGAATCGGCGGCGGGTTCGATTTATGGTCCTATCGCGACCGATTGGCAACGGCAGTGTCTCGTCTTGGCTCCCGCGGGTGCCGCAATCCAGGACCCTCGGCAGGGACGGACAGGTTGGGATGATTCTCCTCATGTCTGCGGAGAGCACGAAGCCGGAAGCAGAGGGGTTGGAAGGGGGCTGGAGAGCAACCCTTCTGGCTGGCCTTCGGGTTGGGCGGTACGGGAGGCCCCCATGGGCTTGCGCCGAGGGGGGTTGGGCAGTCGCAGGAGCGTGGCAGACTGCCTTGTGAGGAGGTGCGCTGATGACGCGCTTACCCTATCAGACACTCTTGTTAGCCATCGTGCAGCCGGTCGACCGGGGAGCCGCAACGGAGGCCTTGGAGCACGGCGGTTTCGCTCCTACCATCATTCATGGCGGCGGAGGCTTTCTGGGGCGGGAGGTGACTGTGCTCCTCCTCGGCCTGCCCCCTGCCGACGAGCCGCGGGCGATTGAGTTGTTGCATCAGAGTTGTCACACTCGGACCGAATACGTCTCCCTGCCTTATGAAGGATCTCACCTGCCTTTGGGATCGCCGGTGGCGGTTGAGGTCCAGGGAGCGACTCTGCTCCTGCTCGAGGTCGAGCGATGCGAGGTGTACCCATGAAGCTCATCTTTGCAATAGTCCGCGACTCCGATACGGCTCATATGCTTCCCGAACTGCTTTCCCAGAAGTTCCGGGTGACGCGGATCGCCTCCACGGGAGGCTGGCTTCATGAGGGCAACACGACTTTCCTCATCGGAGCCGAAGAGGATCAGGTGGAGACGGCGCTGGGCATTATTTCCAAGCACAGTTCTTCCCCCGCCGATCCCAAAGGGGCTCGCTCAACGGTGTTCGTCGTTGGCAACGTCCGCTACCAGCAGTTGTAGAGCGGGGTTACTCGTCGAAGAGGACAGTCGCTTCAGCGTAGTAGCGCACGGATTGACTCAGGGTCTTCCGGTGGATCCATTCCCGGAGGCGGCGGTTTTTCTCTTCCAGGGTCAGCCCGGAGGAGAGTTCTGAGAGAGGGTAGTTGAGACGCAAGGCGCGCGGCGAAACGACGTGGCGGGTGATCCCGGCCGGCAAGTTCCTACCGTGCCTGGCCAGTGCGACAATGTCCGCAGGCTCGAACCGAGGGAAAACGACGAGGGCCTGGAGGGGAGCCAGGATGCCTTGCACATCGCCGAGGCGGTCGGCTTGCGTCCGCAGGATCTTCCCTTGGTGGGCATAGAGCCCGACGATTGCCCGCAGTAGATCTGCCATGGAAAGCAAATCCTGGTCAAGGCCGGCCAGAGTGAGGAGCCCGTCCTCCGGCAGATCAAGATAAGCGGAGATCTCTCGGCTCGAAAGTTGCGCGCGAGCGGTCTCGTAGTCGCTGGGGCGGATCTGTAGCCCGCTCAGATTACTGAGGCGGGTGAGAATGGTCTGCCCCGGAAGGCTGAGCACAAGGTGACTCCACGAGGAGAGCTGGACCTGATCGCTTCCGTACTCCACGACTTGCGCGATCATGTGCGGCACACCCATGGCTTGGAAGGCGGTGACGCGGTTGGATCCATCCAGGACAACATAGCAGGAGAGGGCTGGATCCAGAGGCGCGATCACTGGAGGATTCCGGAGGACCCCCTCGCGTTTCAACTGCTCAATCAGCGGTTCGGTTCGGCCAGGATCGTTGCTCTCATGCAGGCATACCGCCGCGGTGGCGACGATGAGCAGGGTCGGGAAGGACGTCATTTGGAAGCCCGTGTCTCACAACCAACGATTGGCCTGGCTGTCAACAAGGACGGGCAAGCGTTGATGGAGATCCCCAGACCAGCCCCCACATGTTCCAGCCCGGGCTGAGACCCAGTTTCGATTTCTACAGATTCTTCGGTCGCCAGCCTTCTTTGTATCGGCGCGCACCCCTGCCAGCTGCACCCACCCATACTTGATCCTATCGGATCGACACCCGTCGCGGCAATCATTCAATCTCTCTTCCCGGCACGCGGAAGAGACACTTCCCCATGCGCAGCCATTCTAGCATCCCCAGTTCCCAAGAGTCCATCCCCGTTTGTAAAGGCATCGTCTGTCGATACAAGAAAGAACAAGAGGAGAAGGTAAAAGAGTTCATAACCAATTCCCAAATTCCCCCAAATAGCCCACACAGGTTCGATTCCATTTCTCAAATTCCACAAAGGCAGTGGCCTCCAAGAGTGGAGGAATCCAGTCTCGGCATTGTCGTGGAACTGAGAAATCAACCTGCAATTCCCCTAGCTGCGAACTAAACCGCAAACCCCTGCAGTTCCCAATATCACAGAGCTGAAATCTGCCAATTCTTGGGAAGACTAACTGTGATTAGGCGCTTCTAAGGGCATCTGTATCGATCACGACTGCACTTTTCCAGACCCTATGACCTATCCCGGCTCAGGTTTGACGGGATATATTACAGGGTGCTCCTGAAGTGCACTTCTGGTCAGGCGAGAGGCCAAATTGAGTATGGGCCAGTTGCTGGTGGACTCTCCGACTATTGATCGAATACCACCAGCTGTGATGATTTATTGCGGGATTTGGGCCTATTTCGTATCTGGAGGAGTTGCAGATTGGTTTTCGGGTGCCTCGACGAAGCTAAGATTTGACGGCTGAAGTGTTGCGGGGCATGGCTAGATTTGAATTTGAGAAGAGGAGTCGAACCCGCGAAGAGTATTTGGGGAATTTGGGATCTAGTTATAAATCCTTTTACTTTCTTTTCTTGTTCTTGGTTGTCTCAGCACTGGAGCTGCGTTTCTTCGGCAGGTATTTTGAGTGCCGTGGATTCAATTTGAATTCTGTTGGGAGGATTATGTTTTCGCCCTGATGCATTTCATGTGGTTTCTTCTCTTTTCCTGATCGCCGGCCATGGGATTTCAAATGCTGATCCTGGGAATTGGATGGAACAGAGGGGATCTTCCGATTCCCAAACCGCAATTGGCATGGATTATCCCAGCAAAGAAATGCCTGCAAATAGGTTATTCGCTATTTCGCGGGATTTTGGGTAATCCAGCGCAGATTCTGATCGCCAAAATATCCTCATGAAAGCACGTACGCTCTGTCCTCTTCGATGTCTGTGGCGGTAGGGCGGAGTGTGTCTCCTCTGGAGCATTGCAGAGCTCGGTAGGCAATCGGCGGCAACAGCGTGTTAGCCGCCATGTGTGTCTTAAGCGACTCTTCTCAACTCTCCTGCGAGCTTTGAAAGCAAATCGACCAAACGAAGCACAGCGGCCTCCCGAACAACCAATCGCTGCCCAATGGAGTAAGTCTTATCTCCAGACTTCTCAATGTACTCATGGTCGACAATCCCGTTGCGATGAGCGATAAGATGACGTTTTTGAAAAAGACTCTCGAGGTCCTGCAACTCAGCAGCCGAAAGCATGTTCTCGTATCCTTTGCCGACTGAACTCCGCCATAGTGCCGAGGACTCGGAGAGATTCTGAAAGATATTCTTGTGCCGCTTGAAACTGATCGCGCTTGGCAACTGTTCAAACAAAGCATCGGCGTATTGCTGGAATGCACCCACCAGCCGCACAAGACTGTCCTCAAGGATAATCCGTACTGAGTCTTGAGCCAAATCCTCATCGTATTCTTTGGCCAGCCCACTTCGAATGGAGGGCGCCAGAGACACAATTTTCCGCACTGTTGCAATGGTTTGGTCAAAAGTTGCCACTGCTGAATTATTGCCGCAAGCAGGGCAGAAGAACGCTACACCGATGGATGCGTAGCGACACCCGCAGACTTCACAAGTAAATTGTTGTCGCATTGCCTTTGCAGCTTCAAGTGGCACAATTGCGGGCCGTGCACCAGGTTTGGCAGACAGGGAAATCTGAATGAACCCAGGTCGCTGCGCGCGGTTGAAGCGTTGCGCATCTTCAGTGAGAGCGGTATGGACTACATCTTGCACGTGAGCGATAGCGACTGCTTTCATATACTCGCGTTGCTCGTCTGTGTTCCAGTCCCCCGAAGAGGCTTCATTCCGACAAATGGGGCAATACACTTTCTCGTCGCTGACCTTCTCTCGCCAGTCTTGAAAAAGAACTTTGAACTCGGCATGGCATGTTGCGGCATGGCACTCCCTGTCGAGGTAGCCATCATCATCGAGTGGCAATTTCACAGGAATCTTGACACCGCCCTTTAGTTTCTTGAGTTCCTCTGATAACTTATCAAACATCTTGTGCCTGTTGATCTTGCGGCTTCGGTGGTTTACGTTTCCTGAAAGCAGGCGGGTAACGGCCTCCAGCAAGGCTGCTCGCCGGAAGCGGGCAATTCGCATTCGCTCGACTCCTGGCTGGCAGCCGATACATGCATCAGCTGAGCCCCAGCCCGCCGGATCAGCACCAGCGAGCCGTTAATCGTTCACAAGCCCTTCGGGCCGAGGAAGACCTTGACCTTCGGTGGCGGATCATCACGACTGAGATCATGCTCGAGGCCCTTGGGGTTAGGAATGCGTCCTTCTGGGTCATACACGAAGCAAATGAGAGCCTTGCAGTCCGGGTGAGACTGGTACCGGGCGATATCTTCGATCAATTGGCTTCCGAGTTCGCGAGGCGTGAGGCCTTCCCTAGTCTTCTTTATCTCCACGATTACTTGTTCTTGCTTCAGAAGAAAGTCGATCCTGGCGGCGCCGCCTGCGTACGAGGGGGTCCATTCCTCTGGGCGAATGTCCTCGAAGAACAGGCGAAGAAGAGCCTGAAACAAGTCCTGGACGTCGTACTCGTCTGACACGCTAAGGGTTGGCCTGTCCGCGTGGCGATCCCGCAGCTGGCGAGCAACTATGTGGAATCGAGATGCAATTCGCTCGATTGCTGGGAGAGGATCGGATGGGTCGCCATGCTCAGGTAAAAGCTCACCCCGGAGTTGGATCTGGGCGTCGAGTTGCTCTATGGCGCTCGCAAGCATCTTGAGTTGATTGTCGATGTTGTCTGCGCGCCTGCCCTCGTAGTCCTCTTCAGAGCCTCCCAAGAACACGGCGCGAGAGCGAGCGCGGCCAAAGCTCATAACATTACCGGAGTCTGACCCGAAGGCCTGGATGAGGAATTCGCGTGTAGTGTTTTCCCATGCATCGTACGCGCCTTCGTCGATCGGACGGTTAGCCAGAACGCCACGCCCCTTTTCTGCTTGGGCACTAAGGAGCCGATGGGCGTCGCGGGAACTAAGAGTGGGTGGGATAGGAGGGGGGGCAGATGGCGAAGAGCTCCGCTTTGTCATGGGTGTGGTCCTTTCGCTATCGTGAGCGCCTAACGGCATCGGGCTATGCAGCCCGGCGGAGCGGACAATGCCACCTTATTGTGGCCCGGACCTTGGCGAGGAGGCGCAAGCCTCTCCAGAGTCCTGGATTCCGTGGATGGCCTCCGGGTCACGATAGAGACTGTTTACGGCCCCGGTTCTCTTACGGCTCCCGGATCTCGTAATCGCTAAATTGAACGTCGATACTTCGTCGGGGATTGGCAACGTCGACACTGACTCCAATGCTGCCTTTGGCAGTCGACCCAGAATCGTAGGTTAGTTGTGTTTGGAAGACATCATTGATGAAGAAAGTAAAAACCGAGCCCTCCGCATTGACCGTCAACTTGTTCCACTGGCCATTTGGGAGAAGTCCTGAGGCGTCAGTCCAATCCTGCAAGCTGATGTAGTTACCGTGAACGTCATATGCGCCGACAGAGTACTTGCCATCTGGTGAAAGCAAAAACTCAATCATGCTGCTATACGATTGATGGAAGAGGCGGAACACCAATCCGTAGTCAGCGCTAGGGTCGGCGTCGACCAACAATGCTTTGATGGAAGCATTGAAGTCATAGTATGTCCCGTAAGGTGCACACCACCCACCCGCTCCTTTATCGCCCGTCTTATAGCTCACTTCGTACACACCCTGATTGAAGAAGAAGCGCGACGTGCTTCCATCTGATCCCACAACTGGTTGGGGCGACTCGCACCAACCGAAGAGGTTCTTGGTCAAAGGATCGTACATGGTCCTTCTCCAATTTGTCGCCTTCGTGGCGACAGCGTAGCCCTGCCCGGACTGGTTGGGAGCCGCTAGCTCGGTGGACAGTGGTCCTGCGGACGCCTGAGGGGTCATGGGTTGCGCAATCGGAGATGCAGGTATCGTTGGCGGGGGTGGAGGGACCCGTGCGGCTTCGGAAGTGAGTGTCGCATTCACCGAAACCGCAACGAGGGTCGCCTGCTGCGCTGCGGTTGGGCCGCAAGACCACACTAATAGGGAGAGCAAGACAAGGAAACGAGCAGGCCACCGACTTAGAAGAGGTAGTCTTTTCATGCCGTCCTCCTTCCAGGTGAACCCTGGTCGGCGTATGGGTCGCCTATTCCTATTTTCTACATAATACAATGGGATACCCGAGAGGGAAGCAATTTCCTGAACTGCAATCAAGGTGCACGGGGCTGTGGTCGTATCCCGAACGAAGACACCCGATCTCGGGCCAAATCAGCGAGGAACGTGGCACATTGGTCAATGAGGGTCCTATCCGTGGCTCGGTCGTCCTGTTGACTGTGGTTTTCCAGTACTTCTCGGGCCCACCCTGCCGCCATCGCAGCCACCTGGGGAAGCCGCTTGTTCGACGGTCTCTTCTTGCCTTCTCGAATGTAGTAGACCTCGCGCCTGCTGTAACCCGTTTCTTCCTGGATCCGGGCAGCGGGCATCTGTGCCAGGATCGGCTGGACGGTCTCCCATAGGTCCCCCTGAAGCTCATAGGTAGTCAGGACGGCCTCTTCATCCTCGATCATCCCAGCCTTGACTAGCTCCAAATCGTTTGCCTCTTTGCCGATATGAACCACATCTGTGACGTGGATGTGCCTGCGACTCAAGAGGCCGCGCGTCATGGAGGTGCACGGCTCCCCATCTGGCCCAATGAACTTCACCTCGGGCTGAAGGGTGTGGTTCGCGATGAGGTCGCGGTATATCATCCCGACGCAGGTTCTCGGACCAATGGTTTCGCCAAGTGACGTGACGACCCGGAAGCACGGGCCTGCTGGATCGTGGATGTTCACCCAGAGGGTAGCGCGGGGGTCCTTGACGGGGAAGGCTGCAACCAGGCAAATCGGTTTGTCCCCGGTTTCCTGGGCCGATGGCCCAAGCTTGGCGTGAAGGCTCGGATGCTCGAAGAAGTTGAAGGGCTTGACCGCTTTTGAATAGAGCTTCTTTCCTCCGCGTGTGCCCTTCGCGTTGAACCGGTCAAACCATTCCATCATCCATGGGGTGGAAATAGCGAGGCGCGTGCATGCTAGTTGGTCGGCCCAGGGGAACTCCGTTTGGGATCTAGGGCGGTCCCATAGCTCTGTCTCAATGATGTGCTTCCATGCAGCCTCGATCCAATCGGGAACGGATTGGGCGGTGCGCGGGTCTCTTGGCTCGAGGTGGTTGCCCAGGGCGTGTTCGCTCCACTTTCGAAGGTTGACTTTATCCCCGTCGCGATTGAAGAGGGCATAGCGCTTGGCGGCAACCGCATAACACCATAGTTGCTTTCGCCTCCCTGGATCATCCTTATCGAAGTTGTCCTCCTCTAGCTTCAGAATGCTACCAGGAGCCAGGCTCTGGTCGTAGGGGTTCAACCCAGCAAACCGAGCGCGAATGGCTTCCACCTCCTGCCAAGAGAGAGCCTTGATGGCAGGCTTTCCGTCAGGCAGTTCCTCCCGTCCGCCGACGCATTCGATCAGGCCCCCAGTTTCGCTTGCGACAACGGCCATGCTGTCGGTGTCCATGAAGGCCCACGTCCCGCCCAAGCTCTGGACTTCGTTTTCGAGGAGGGCAAGTATCAACCGGGCCCCCGCGGACACAAGCGTGCCAATGATGGGGAAGAAGAATTCCCCCTCACTCTCGGGATGATCTACTCCGCATTGGAAGGTCCAAAGTCCGTGCACATCGACCTCAGTGTCGGGATCGTCCTGGCGGTTCAACTCGACGAAGATGCCGTAGCATGAAGAATTGGCAAGGAACTTGAAGAACTGCGATCGCCTCTCCCTCTCATCTTGTCCCAAGTTGCTCGATTGTTTGACCCTTTGTCTCTCCTCAACCAGCCGCTGGAAGAAGTCTTCCCTTTTCGGGTCGATTTGCGTGCCGCCCCATAGGCTGATCGGGTGTAGGTTCTTTTGACGTCCTATTGGCCTGAACCTCAGAGCCCGAACCACATGGGGAGGCTTGCCAGTGAGAACCTTGCTCGCGAGGCAATCAGCCATAGCGTACCAGGGGAGCTTCTGGGTTATTGGAGAGTTGGAAAGCCACGTCTCCAGGTTGAGGCCTATCGTGTACTGGCCCCAGGGGTGCTGGTTGAAGCTGCAACGGGCGGGGAGAATGTCGCCCTCGGGGCGCACTTGGACGATCATGTTCACGTCGCTCCATGTCTCGGGCCTGAGCAGGTCATCCGCGGTCAGCCGGTCAAGCAGTTCGGCGGCATCTTGAGTTGCGTCCTCAATGACCACCTGCCTCGCCGTGAGAAGGTCCCAGCAGTGCGCGAGGCAGAACACCGTGGGAAACATGCTCCTCGTGTCCAAGTAGATGACCGGGACAAGGACCTCGCGGATCAAGCATTCGGCCCGACCGCCATAGTAGGAAGCCATCGCGTACCCAAACACCTCCTCCTTGGTGAGTTCCACCCCTGGGCCCATCCTGACCGGAGGAAGAACAATTCCCATCTCCCGAAGGATAGCTTTGCCAATCGAAGCGGGGGAGTAGGCTTTGCTTGGCCTGAGGGGGATGCGATGATTCTGGTACTCGGTGAGCAGCCGTTGATAGAGCTCCCAGGTTGCCGTCAATTCCTCCCTGGCTGACATGACAGAATCAGTCGTGGACCCTCCGTCCCTATTGAGAGAGACATCTCCTTGCTGCACCTGGAACAACTTGCATAAAGGCTCCAGGCTCTTGAATTCGCCGGTCAAGGCATATCCCAAGGTGAGGAGGTCAACGAAGTCGCCTCGGTAGACAAGGCGCCGCCTGCTGGACTTGGGCGAGAACGACCTTCTCCACGCAGAGGTGAAACCCATGAGTGCGCGCTTGCTATCAAGGGCCTTGACAGCGATGCGGGGATAAAGCTTGTCCAACTTCCGCTTCCCCTTCTTGTCCTTGTAGTCAAGAAGGGTGAAGCTGAATCCCCCCTCGTATGGAAGTCTTCGAGCAACCGTCGAGTCCACCGCAAGACGACTGATGATGAATGGCAGATTGAATCCGACCACCACCGCCCTGGCATCATAAGCCACTGGGAAGAAGACCTTCTTGAGCAACTCCTCCCTTGGGAGAAGTCTCAGGGGCTTGGCTCTCTTCGCATCGCCCTGACGGTGACCCGCGCAGTATTGGGCCAGTCGCTGTCGCTCTTGCTCGGCGAGGTCCTCAGCATAGAAAACACCCTCCTCGAGGAGAGTGTCACGTTTGTAGACGCGATATAGGCCGAACGTGAGGCGTTGGCTCGAATCGGAGGTGGTCTCAAGGGTAATCACGATGGCTAGCTCGGGCCAAGGAGGCTCTTTCCCCTTTGACTTAGTTCTTCTCCACTTCGGGTTCCGAGGGGTTGCATACGCGCGAACAGCGACTGGGACATGAGACATCTTCATACTTTCCTCTTTTGAGAACGCATCTCCAGGAACTTGCCCCACCAGTCCTCGCCCAAGAACTCCGATACGTAATTGTCCATATCCTCAAGCAATGACCCGAAGTCACGGTTGATCTCATCCAGGTCGTCGAAGTGCAGGACCATATCGCGGTGGCCCCGCCACAGCATTGCTATTCTTGGAGGCCCGTTCTTCACAGGGTTTGTCATCGATCCAGTGGGCCAGTCGTTCTGGGCGTCGGACAGCGCAGCGTGGTCGTTGGCAGGGATGCGCACGGCGAATTCGTCATTCTTCCTTCCAGCGGGGTGATGCCACTCGAAGGGTGACAATCCCTGGGCCATCCGGCGGCATTCAGGGCAAAGGACTTGGGTCCGGGACCGCTCCACGCCATGAGCCCCGCAGACCTCGCAGGTGACCCTGCCTCCAAGGCGCTGGCGTTTCTTTTCATGTCTAATGGCCCGCGGGAGTCCCGACCCTGCCATTCCCAAGGATCTCCACTAGCCTTTTGCCAAGGTTTGGTACACCGATTCAAATGCGAACTCGCCGCCTTCCGCGAGTTGATCAACGATCTCCGCGTTGGTAAGCAGGGGATGCCCCACCTTGCCCACTCTCACCGATTTCCCTCGGAACTCCCTTAGGGATTCAACATCGCCTGTCTCCAGGTACTGTTTCACCGCGTTCCAGTACCTGCCGATGAGTGTTGCAGACCGCGAGTCCCTGACCTCGAGATCCTGAACGCCCTGCGAGGTTGGGACTCTCATGATGCGCAGCAGGCGGTCCTGGGCCCTCGCGGTCCAGTGGCGACGGACCTTTCGAATTGCTGGAAACACATAGCTCTTCACAGTTTCGGGCTTCGTTCGGGAGTCGGGATGGAGGGCGTTGAAGCCCCTGACCGCCGAACCAAGATTGAGATTGCCCTCCCGCATCATTCGAAGGACCTCCAGGGCATCCGTCCTCTTCTGCTGTGCAATGGGGGTGAGCTTTCGAATGGCCGCAGCCGAGGAGATAGACCGATAGGCGCGGCGCTCCGCGCTGTAGCTGCGATAACCCTTCGATCGGGCGAGTGCGTCACGATAAGCCGCCCTGGTGGGGAACCTCCGACCGCGAAAATGGCCTCGAGAAGGGGTGTAGCCTCGTGTACGATTTCTGTTCTCGTTCGACATCGAATGCTCCTTCCTAGCCATCTGCGCCACGGATACATCCGAGGCTTGAGAATGAGGCCAGGGCTAACCCAGTGAGGCACTCGGCCCCGTTTGAACGGTCTTGACATGGGGGACTCTAGCAAAAGGCGCCTTGCGAGTCCCTCCGAAAACTTGTAAAATAATGGCATGCCCACTGGCCTTGTGACAATGAAGCAAATGCTCGAAGAAGCCTCGTCAGCAGGGTTTGGCCCGGCTTCCAGCCTAGAACGGAAGTTCGTCCAATTCGAGCAAGATGGGCTCATTGGTCATCCGGTTCGGAAAGAGAATCGTCGGGGTGGCGCCGGTCTATGGCACCCTCTCCAGAGCAATCTGTTCCGATTCCACCTTCGGAATCGAAGGGAAGGCATCAGTCCACTTGCTCTTGCCAATGTCCCAATCGGCCTTTGGCTATTTGGGGAAGAAGGCGTGGAGACCGAGCAAGCCCAGCGGGCACTATTCTTCATTGGGGGGAGCTTCTTGCCGGTCAACTCAGAGGATCCAATAAGAGGAACAGGGAAGCCATCTTCGTGGCCGAAGGATCAGGGAGACGATTCGAAATCGTGGGGGGACAGATCTTTGTTGGCCAGAAACGCCAAGGAGCTTGTGGATCGTCTTTCCTTGCCGACAACGCGCCCGGGGGCGAGGGACAGATTCGCGAGGGTGCTCAGACGCATGACTGATGGAATACCTGATACCCTAGTTCCTCAAGACCAGTTCGTCGGGGCCTTGCAGGGGGCAAATCCCTCGATTTCGGATCTAACAGGCGCAGCTGCGTATGCAATGCTCAGTGATCGTCTGCTGGCCCTTTCGTATCTGGCCTTGCTCTGTTCGCATGGCGCAGAGGTGCGGCAATTTTGGGAGTCGATCAGAAAAGCCTATCGGCTATCCGTTCAACGCGAACTGAGCCCGGACTACCAGACACGGCAGCCGCGGGACCAAGCACTGGTCTTTCCCATTCCATCACCTGAGAGGTTCCTGAGTAATGCGAGTGGAATCCTTCTCTCCTGGCTGGGACTTGGGATCCGCGCGCTGCGAGGAGACAGGAGAATATCACCAAGCGATCTTAGGCTTGATCCATCTCTTGCCAAGTTGTTTTCGTAGAGGATCAATCGAGAACCAAAACCCCCGCGACTGCTGCCAACAGTCCGGGGGCATGGCACAGGGAAAGGAGCTTCCCCATGCGCAGCCATTCTAGCATCCTCGGTTCACAAGAGTCCATCCCCGTTCGTAAAGGCATCGTCTCGCTCTCGGGCTACGGCCTTCGCGTTGCGGTCGAGCACGGACGCCTCTGCTTGAGCGATGGCATCGGTGCGTCGCGACGACAGGCCCGCTTCAGTAGGGCGACCAGCGGTATCAGGCGTCTAGTGCTGCTGGGGCACAGTGGCGTCATCTCTCTTGAATCCTTGCGATGGCTTCACGATGTTAGGGCGGCGATGGTACAGATCGATGCCGACGGCAAGTTAGTTCTTGCAAACGCGCCTCTGACTGAGGGCCTGACCCATTTGCGGCGGGCCCAGGTCGTCGCGGCTGGAACAGAATGCGGTTGGCGAATCGTCTCCAAGCTCCTGGCCGACAAAGTGAGAGGCCAAGCAGATGTAGCCCATAGGATAGGGGCCGAGGCTACCGCGCGCGTGTTGGCAGCCCGAGCAGACCATCTGGGGCAAACCACCAGCATCCGCGACGCTGCCAAGCTGGAGGGCCAAGCCGCTCGAACCTATTGGGAGGCCTGGGCTCCTGTCCGCCTCAGTTTTGTTCGACATGACGCGCGCAAGGTGCCTGAGCACTGGACGACCTTCGGCGCGCGCCGATCGCCGATCACGAACTCACCCCGGAACGCGGCTAATCCGGGAAACGCGGTGCTTAACTACCTCTATGCCATCCTGGAGGCGGAAACAAGGATCGCCCTGCTTACGCTTGGCTTGGACCCCGGGCTTGGGCTCTTGCACGCGGATCTGGCCAGCAGGGATTCACTGGCCTGCGACGTGATGGAGGCCGTGAGGCCAAAGGTCGACTCCTGGCTCCTGGATTTCCTCGCAAGGAATTCCTTCGCCCGGAAAGACTTCTTCGAGAGAGCGGACGGCACAGTCCGGCTCACCTCACGGCTAACGGTGATCCTAGCGGAGACCGCGCCCGAATGGGCGAGACAGGTTGCCCCGATTGCTGAGTGGGTAGCTTCTACTCTGATGTGGGAGAAAGGTCGGACGCGGGGGCTAGGATTGAGGAATGGGGTGCTGCCAACCCCGCTAACGCAATCGAAGAGGTCCCTCGGAAGGCATGTTGAAGGCCCAAACTCTTCTCCGGCAGCCAGCCCAGGCAAAGTGGCCCGCTTACGCCTGTGCCATGAATGCGGAAGGCGGATAACCAAGGGCAAAGGCAGATTCTGTTCTGAGCAATGCTTTCAGTCCTACAAGCGCGAGGTGGACATCCCGCGATTTGCGAAGGCTGGCATCCAGAGGTTAGCAGAGTTGAGAGCGAAGGGAGCGGACCCGACGCACGGCGGAGACGTGGGTCGGAGACGAGGCCTGTCAAATGCCCGGCGCGCAAGGGAGCGGGCAGAGTGGGAGAAGCTAGGGCTTGACCTAGCTGCGGAAAAGCAGCGATTCAAGAAGGACATCCTTCCCGCTTTACAAGGAGTGCCACTCAGCCGCATAATAAAGGCGACAGGTCTGTCTCGGCGTTATGTCTCTATGATTCGGAGGGGGATGCATATTCCGCATCCCATGCACTACAGAGGGCTAACGGTCCTTCTGAACAGCGTTGCGCATTCGGAGTTGTAGAATCACATAGTAGGCCACACGCATGGCATGGCTGGAGGATTCAATCATGCGCGCAGACATAGCAGGATACTCCTCCAAAGGACCACTGGTACTCATCGTCGAAGTGAAGTCAATTTCGGCTCTCCGCGATGGATGGGCTCAAGAGTATAGGCGGAATCTCACTGCCCATTCCATGCTGCCGGACGGGGTCTACTTCATGATGGTCACTTCGCGCGAGACATACCTGTGGAAGCCCAGTCCACCACATGAAGAGCGACGACCTGACTACCAACTGCCCACGTCCAAGCTTCTAGACCCCTATTTCAAGTACTCCAGTTCCTCCTCAGCGTCCTCCACCGAGTATGGGCTTGAGATAGCCACATTGTCATGGCTAAGCGACCTTACCGCACAGCAGCTCCCGCTTGATCACGCTCTGAGCACCCCGATTGGAGAGTCTGGCCTTCCCAAGGCACTTGCGGCTGGGTCCCTCCGCACGGAGGTGGAGGTGTGATCACTTACGTTGAGTCCAACTTCATTCTTGAAATTGCGCTCATGCGCGATGATTATCGTAGCTGCAAGGAAATCCTCCAGCATTCCAGGTCGGGCACCATCGAACTGGTGATCCCCGCCTTTTGCATTGGAGAACCCTACGAGGCATGGGTCAGGCGGTCGCGAAGCCGGCGCGACCTGCACGCCGATCTCCTCAAGGAAGCCAGAGAACTGTCCAGATCCAAGCCCTACCGAGCTCTGCCAACCGACTCTCAAAGCATCATCACCCTCTTGATCGACAGCATTGAGAGCGAAAAGTCACGGCTGGATCAGGCGCTCAAGAGCATTGTCGATTCGGCCGAAGTGATCCCTATCGACTCGCAGACGATCGCCGCGGCGATTGAGGCACAAGGTGCCCTCGGACTCGCTCCCCAGGACTCGATTGTCTATGCTAGTGTGGAGGCTCATGCCCGCAGAGCAAAACCTGGGATGAAGTGTTTCATCAATAAGAACTCCAAGGATTTCCAGACACCTGACATACAGGAGCGCCTCGGCCAGTTTTGTTGCAAGATGCTTCCAACATTCTCAGTAGGACTGGAATACATCGAGTCTCAACTACATCTTGGTGTCTAACAATTCGCCGATGTTGACCTGGCGGGCTGGGCCTCCGGGGATCCTTGTCTAGCCTGCTGGCAGGGCGTAGAGTCCTACTATGCTTGCCCGCGACCGCCGGGGAGCGTTGCTCGAGGCTGTTGGGCAGCCGTTGCCACCCTCGACACATGCGAGATCGTCATGAGGTGAACGATGCAGGATCCGGAGACACTCGCTACTGTAGCCAGTATCATCGCCGGATTTGGAATCGCAGCCCTTGTGTTCCGTCTCCAGAGGGAAATCCGGATGATCGAACTCGGGGAGATAGTCTGGCTTCCTTGGGCGGATTGGCTGATCATCTCCGCGACCTCCCTCTCGCTACTGCTTGGCGTGCTGCCGCTAGTCGCGGTGCCCAAGTCCCCTCTGGCGATCGCTGTCTCCGCCGCCGCGTGCACCGGTGCCTCAGTCATGCTGCTCGGCTATCCATTCTCGATCCTTGCGCACTACCGAATCGGCCTTGGCAGGGGAAGGACCGGCCCCAGGGTGAACCCTGAGCCACTCGAACGCATCCTTGTCATCACCACGGGCGTGCTCGCTGTTGTCGGTGTCCTTGCATCTTTCGCCATGCTAGCAAGTCTTTCGACTTCCTGACGACTGGGTCCAGCCGACTCGGCTGGCGGTTGCCTGGGTAGTGCCAGATTGGATGCAAGTTTGGCCTACATTGCAAGGGGGCGTTGCCAGCCTCCGCCGAATGGCTCAGTTCGAGGCAATTAGGCAGGGTAGGGAGAGCGCCCTATACTCCCCGCATAGGGCCTCGCATGAGGGGGCGACATGAGCATGGATCCATCTCACGCATTCCAGGGTTTGATCCCGCTCGCGCATAGAGCCGTCCGAAAGGAACTCAAATCCCGGTTGAAGCTCACGGGTGACGACCAAGTGGACTTCGAGAACAAACTCTGGGCCGTCGTCCATGGATTGAGGCCTTCAGAGATCACAATTGGCCGAGACCCCGCCATAACCCTCCAGAGCCTGGAATACCACCCCGATGTCTTCGCGATATTCGACACGTTCGCCTTGATCGGAGAGTCCACTCACACCTCCTCCAAGTCTTTCGTCACAGAAGAACTTGGGCGAATCGAGGCGATCAAGCCACAGCTTGGCCGATACCTGGCACGCGAGCTCGAAGGGCTCAAGCTGGTTTGCCTCTTGACGGTCAAGGACAAGACCGAACTCCACGTATCCATCCATGATAGGGCCGGCAAGAGCGGGGTCAAGCTCCTTGACGAGCGCGACCTTGACTATTATCTGGCGCTCCTCAGGAATGCAGGCGTTGGCATCTTCCACCTCTTCTTCGGGCGCGTCGCCCCCGCCGTTCTCGCCGTTGGGGAGCACACGATTCCCGCTATACGGATCAAGGAGGGCAAGCGATACAAGTACATCTTCTCCGTCAGCCCTCACGAGCTCCTAGAGCGTGCGTTCGTCTCACATAGAGAGATCACTGCCCCCCAAGACGCGCAGCTTGGGTACCAACGAATGCTCAGCAAGAAGAAACTTACTCAGATCGTATCCTACATCAAGAAGAACAAAGGCTTTCCAGCACCCATCATCGTCAGTTTCCCCAGGAATGCCGGGGAGGATTTCAACCCGCTATCGAAGAAGGACGTGGCAGTATTGGGAGACGTGACACTGGGCCACCTGCGTCTTCCGATGAAGCCTGCCTCCGTTTATGTTGTTGATGGTCAGCACCGGCTTTACGGCTACACATTAGTCCCGCGATCCGAGGAACATCAAATCAATGTCATAGCCTACAAGGGACTTCAACCCCACCACCAGGGTTCGATGTTCGTCGATATAAATCTGAATCAAACCAAGGTCCCCTCGAGACTCCTATGGGAGCTGTACCCGGACATCTTATCCCCAGAGGACGACGAGTATTACAAGGCGGTAGTCAGCCGCGCCGTCGAGCGCCTCATCCCCTCGGAACTAGGCGGGATGGTCACTCATATTAGTTCGGGCACAAAAGGAAGGATCTCTTTCCATGCGCTGTGTACTGAGCTGGTCCGTGCCAAGCTGGTTTCGCGAGGCGGGGCAGGGATCGTCGCTGCGGTAGCAGGCAACGACTGGGACGCCCAAGAGGAACGCCTTTATGTGATCATCTCGTCATTCTTCCACATCTTGGCCGAGCAAGGCCGAGCGTGGCCTGAGGTAAACAAAAGGTTCTTCCTCCAAAACACGGGCCTCATTCCGCTGATCCGTGAACTCGGCAAGGCATGCAAACACCTTGCCCTCAATTCATCCGCCACTCTCAGGTCCGCTAAACCTGCGCTAGGGGAGGGCCTGGCGCCCTACTTCCAACCACTCTATGCTTTCTACGGACCTGTGTCGAACCAGCAGCTCGATGACCTTACGCACACTCGGGTCGGGAGTTCTGGGTTTATTGAGACCGAAGACGAGATGGATGATGTGATTAGGGAAACAATCCCTGCCTTCCCCCTAAGAGAGAAACGAGCTCCTCCAGAGCTCCAAAACTCTGCGAGGGAATTTGTAGTCTTGGTGCAAGACGCAAATCGTCTCGCCCAAGCCGAGTCGAAGGAATGGATCTTTAGCGAATTCGACAAGGAGCGTGCCCTCAAGGGTCTCTCAAAACCCGCCCGTGATGCGGCGACGCTCGAACGTTTCCTTGGAATCCTGTATCAGGAGCTTGTTGAAGCTTCGGCGGGCAAGGCCTCTCAAAATCGCGCACTCGCTATCCTCGGCATTGCCGACTCGAGCCAGGTCCCCTCCTTAAGAGGACTTGCGCTTCTGCGGCACATGTCTGCGCACAGGGCTTCGCATCTGGAACCGGCACGCAGGAAGGAAGCTGTTCACGTCCTTCGTCAGTTGAGTGGAGTCGACACCGCTTCCGACTTTGATGATCTGCAACCCGACGGATGCCTCGCTCTTCAGTTGGGCCTCTTAGCTAAGATCACCGCGGACTTCCTCGAGCCCCTGATCGAGGCCCTTAAGGCATGACTCCGTGATAGCCTATGTGAAAGCCACCCCGTTCCTCAGATGGGCTGGAGGCAAATCCAAGATCCTTTCCCTTCTCGCTCCGTTGGCGCCGCCCAAGTCCGAGTACACCCGGTATGTTGAGCCATTTCTCGGCAGCGGTGCCCTGTTCTTCCACTTTCGTCCGGAGCACGCCCTTCTCGCGGACGCCAACCCACATCTCATCAACTGCTACAGACAAGTAGCAAAGCGGCCCTTGGATGTTTGGCTTCTTCTGAAAACCCACCGGCGACACCACTCCCGCGATTACTACCTCTCTGTACGGGAACTAGGACTTCAAGAGGGCTCTCCCATTGAAAGAGCTGCGCGATTCATCTACCTCAACAAGAGTGCCTTCAACGGCATTTACAGGGTGAGCATGGCGGGCAAGTTCAACGTCCCCTTCGGTCCCAGCCCATCTGGCCTCGCAATCCCAAGCAAGCAGAGACTACTCGCCGCGTCGGCAGCACTGCGACGGGCCATCCTACACGCGGCGTCGTTCGAAATCACCTGTGAGCTCGCCCGCAAAGGTGATTTCGTATACCTGGATCCGCCCTACCCTCCGTTGGGGAGCTCGGCCAACTTCACTCATTACACGTCTGACCGATTCGGTCCCCGTGACCAAGAGAGAGTAGCAACCGCATTCAAATCCCTCGACAGAAAGGGCTGTCTCGTCATGCTCTCCAATTCGGATCAGCGCCAGATCAGAGCGCTCTATCGGGGCTACCGAATCACCTCGCTCGAAGTCACAAGGTGGTTGGGGTCTAATGGCAAGAGGTTCCAGGTTGACGAAATCGTTGTGACAAACTACCGGCCATGACGCGCGATCCTTTACTGCGCCTAGCAACTCGTTGATACTGACTCGGCGAACTGGGGCATTTGTTCGGCTTTCTCAGCCTGCCAGCGTGACGTAGAGTGGGGGAAGACTCACCCGATTCCGCCGGGCGGCTTAGCTTGAGGCCGTGAGGGGGCCACAGGCCGTATCACTCGCATGAACGATCCTACTTCTGACCTTGAACGGATCCATGCCCTTCTTCTCTCAGCCGACCAGGACAACATCGGCGACGTGCTATTGCAAGTTCTTGCTGTCAGATCCCGAATCTCGAACCCGCTTGCCCGGATGACAGCGGAACCGATGCTCGCATCTCTTCGGCGCATGGCAGCCAAGGCTGATCTCGGCTGGCGTGTTTTCGCCACCCCTCCGTTGCTGCCCCGTCCCCTTGATGATGTCGAAGTCCTCCAACTCGTCTCGCTGGAATGGGCCCTGCACGAGCTATGCTATGCCTGCGAAAGTGTGGAACTCTCAGCCGCAACCACGTGGGGCGGTTCAACTCCAACGCGGTTCTACCTCAACAGCATCTATCACTACGTGAGTTCGATGTTCCTTCTCGACACAAGTAGCCCCCGGCAGAAGGATCTGCCTATAGGAGGTACCGCCATCCGGGCCTTACATCCAATGGGACTCGCGGCCCTGGTCGATCCTGTGGCCCGCATCCTTTCGCAGCCCCTCACTCCCCACATCACGCTTGGCGACACGATCCTCCGCTTACGCCATAGCTACCTCGTTCACGGAGACTTCTCCCCCCGCCGCATAGAGTATCTCATCGCCCAAAGCGAGATGCGGGATCCGGCGCAGAACGAACTATTCGCCACCCTAATATGGGACCTATTCCACGAGCTCATCCTGTTTCGGCTTCGCATCATGGCGCTAATGACTCACGAGGGAATTCGAGTCGAGCCAGCGATCCTTCGATACCTCGCTTCAGTCTCTGCCCTGCCGAAGTCAAGCGGGGCCTCCTAGCAAGTCGCTCGTGCTGCCCCGCGGACAGGGCCTCCATTGAGGCTTCTCTTGCCTTCCGATGGTATTCTCGCGATCACAACTGCGCTGAATTGGTCGAAATGTCCGCGAAATGTCGAATAATTGTCTTGTCGGCATTTCCTAGCGGGGATAATCCTCGCTAATTGCGGGTCCCGAACGGGAAACTCCCACTTGTTCCATCCAATTCCCGGGTCTGCACTTGAAATCCCAGGGTCCCCGAGCACGAAGATAGGAGAAGCAACATGAAAGGTCTCGGACTGAATAATCAATCCTCCGAACAGAATTCAAAATAGACTATCTGGGCTCAAAATACCTCCTGAAGAAATGCAACTCCTGTGTTGCGGGTGGCAAAAACAAGAAAGGAAAAAGGGTGGTTCATAACCAATTCCCAAATCATCCCAAATAGTCTCCACGGGTTCGACTCGATTTTCTCAGATTGGATACAAACCACGACCTCCGAGACATGCGAAATCAAATCTTGGTTCTATTCTCCCGGCACCGAAAATGAATCTACAATTCCCCGAGGCACGAAATAAGCCACGAATCCCACAATTCCAAATCTCGCGCAGCCGAAATCAACCAATGATCCAAAGAACTATCCACAATTGAGAACCCGAAACTGATGTCGACTGGCCTCAGGAGTGCACTCCTGGAGAGCCCCGTAACATATCCCGGCTCAGCTTTGACCGATCCTGGGGGGACTGGTAGAATCCTCTCTGGCGTCGTACCCTTCGCTGGGACCCGGGAGAGCAGGGTCCAATCCGGGCGTTCGCAAGGAACGCCCAATCGTTTAGAAAGGGCTTGGCTATGAAAGTGCTGTTGCTTAAGGACGTGTACAAGCTCGGTCGCGCGGGAGATGTCAAGAAGGTGGCGGACGGATTCGGTCGCAACTTCTTGATCCCCCAGAAGCTGGCCGTGCTGGCTACCCCGGGGGCTCTCAAGCAAGCGGACCGGATCCGCCAGTCCGCCCTTGCGGAACGGGCTCGTCTCAACCAGGAGATGACGGCTGTCGCGGAACACCTCCAGGGCTTGAGCTTCACCTTCACGGCCCGGGCGGGTGAGACCGGCAAGCTGTACGGGTCCATCACCACGGGGGACATTACCGAGGCCATTGAACGGAAAACCGGAATCCATGTTGACCGGCGACATGTCGCCCACCAACCCTTACGGGAGTTGGGTACCTATTCGATCCCGATTCGCCTTACGGTGGACGTGGTGCCCGAGGTGACCGTGGTCGTGATCCGGGAGGGGGAGGAAGGCCAGCCGGTCCCAGCGGACCAAACCCCGACGGTCGTCCAGGAAACTCCGCAGGGTTCTTCCCCGGTGTCTGTCGCCCAAACAGACGAAGTGTAGGCGGACGGAAGGGTCCGAGTCTGTATGCCGAGAGGCGTGGACAAACGCTCTCGGCTTGACTGTTTGGATCAGCACCTGCTGTGGACTGCCGACTTGTGCGAGTGGTTGCCGCAGGGCCACCTGTCAATAAGCATGAGCGAGGTCGTGGTCGCGCTGGATCTCTCGGCGATCCAAGCATGTAGCTGCCCAGCAGGCTGCAGGCCGCGCAAGGCGATGGCCGGGTCGCCATTGGGTCCGATCAGGGAAGTGAGGCACTTCAGGTGGTTCCTCCTGCGCGGGAAGCCGAAGGTGACCGACGGGCGGAGGCTGATCAACTTGAGGCACAATCTGTTGCCCCGGAACCTGTCCCTGGGGTTCAGGATGCACAGAGCAGGCGCCCTTCGGCCGTCCCGCTGAGAGAAGACGGAGTCCGAGCGGGTCCACCGAAGGGGGATAGGCCAGATGAGCCCAGATCATCGCGCCCACCGCTCTCCAGAACATGCCCTAGAAAGTGCGTAAGTCGGGCTCACTCCCGCTTTTCTGCGCGAACTGACCGTTTCACCGACCAACTCCTAGTTCGGGCGGGACGAACCGGCCCGCTGCCAAAGAGCTCCCCCGCAAGCGTGGTCATGAGGTCCCAGGCCAAGACCTTAAGCGGGGGCGATGGGCAGCCACGTTCCCTCGCGACCAGGATCCAGGGAAGTCTCTCAGGGCATTTGAGATGAGTGAGACAGTGGGGACGCTTCTCCGCCAGAGGAGGGAATCACTCCGCCTTTCGCTGGAGGATGTCGAGCGCAAGACTTACATCCGGGCGCGCTTCTTGGCCGCAATCGAAAGTGATGACCTGTCCGCGATGCCTTCGGAGGCGCAAGCGCGCGGTTTCATCCGGACCTATGCCACTTACCTGGGGATGGATGGGGAGGAACTCCTGGCCCATGCCGGAGGAACTCGCCCCAGGCCAACGCAGGCCCCCTCCAGGCCCCCGGCCTCCCGGCCCGCTCCGGCCCGCTCCCCGGTGCGTTTGGGATCACCTTGGCGCCGCTTTGTACGCCTGGACGTCCTCCTCAGCGGGGCGGTCGGGGTTCTGGTCATAGGGATTCTGGCCTGGGGAAGCGTGCAGTTAGTTGGCTTTCTCTCGCGGGGTTCTCCGCCGATCTCCTTGGCCTCTTCGATGGTCCTCTCCAGCGGTACCCAACTGAGCCCCGCCCAGCCCGTGCCGACTTCTACCCAAGGGGCAGACGCCGGGGGTGTGGTGGCCGCAGTCATCGGGGGGGGAGGTTTGGCTGGCCTGACGCCTCAAGCGACCCCGTTGGGAGGAGTTTTCACCACGGTCAATCTCCGGCTGGTCGCTAGGCACGAGACCTACTTGCGGGTTCTGGTGGATGGCAAAGAGGCCTTCAACGGTCGCCTGTTTTCAGGCGACATTCAGAATTTTGAAGGGACCCAAACGGTCGCCCTCTATGTCGGCGACGCTTCCGCTCTGCAGGTTGAGTACGACGGTCAGGATCAAGGGTCCTTGGGGGCTTTTGGACAGCCATTGATTCGTATCTGGACCCTGTCCGGTGCACAGACTCCGACCCCCACGATCACCCCCACCCCGGCTCCGACCGCGACTTTCACCCCGACTCCCCGAGGCGCAACCCCTCCCGCAACAACCACGGTCGCCCCAGGAGGCTGATTGAGCACGGCACCTCGGTTTCATTTGGTTAGCTTGGGATGCTCCAAGAATGCGGTCGATTCGGACTCTATGGCCGCGCTTCTGGAACTGGCCGGGTACCGCGCCGTGAGGCAGGCCCATCGGGCGCAGGTGTTGATCGTCAACACTTGCGGCTTCATTGGACCGGCGCGCGAGGAATCGCTGCGCGTGCTTCGCGAGTTGGCCTCTGAGAAGAAACCCGGGCAACTCCTGATTGCCGCTGGATGCATGACCCAAAGATTCGGGGCCGAGGTTGCGCGCGAAGTGCCCGGGATCGATGGGATCCTGGGCACCCGGCGGTGGATGGACATTGTTGACCTCCTCCAGCGCCTGCGCGGCGGGAGCGGCCCGACCGAACGGTACCATCTCCCGAGCGATTCGCCCGCCGTCGGCCGCGATGACCGCGGTGTCCTGCGGGCCTCAATCCAGGGGACCAGTGCGTATCTGAAGATCGCGGACGGATGCCGCCGCCCTTGCGCCTTCTGCGCCATCCCACTGATCAAGGGGACCGCCGTCAGTCGACCGCTGGAGCGGCTCCTGGAGGAGGCGAGGATTCTGCAGTCGCGCGGCGTGCGCGAGATCATCCTCATCGCCCAGGACACCACCGACTACGGCCGCGATCTGGGCTGGAAGGACGGACTTTCTCGGCTTCTTGAGGCGATGCTTCCGGAGATCCCCGGGATTGAATGGATCCGCTTGATGTACGCTTTTCCAGGAGCGATTACGGATCGGTTGATTGAGACCCTCGCCTCTCACTCACGAATAGTTCCCTATCTCGATCTGCCCCTCCAGCACGGCGATCCGCGAGTCCTGCGCCGGATGCGCAGGCCATCCAACCTCGACCGGGTGCGCTTGACCCTCGAGCGGATGCGGAATGCCATTCCGGACTTGGCTATCCGGAGCACCTTCATCGTTGGTTACCCCGGAGAAACCGAGGAGGAATTCGAGACCCTGATTGACTTCCTGAGCGAGATGCGGTTTGATCGGGTCGGTTGCTTCACCTATTCCCACGAGCCGGGGACCGAAAGCGGTCGACTGGAGGACACTGTTTCGGGGGTGGTGAAGGAGGAACGCCGCGCCCGCTTGATGGAGCTTCAAAAGTCGATCGGCTTGGAAAAGAATCAGGCCTGGGTGGGGAGAACGATGGCCGTACTCATCGAGGGCGAGGATAGAAAGAAGAACCTCTCTGTCGGACGGTCCTTCCGCGATGCCCCGGAAGTAGACGGCCTGGTCCTGATCGAAGGCCAAGCCCCGATAGGTTGCATTGTGCCGGTGCGGATCACGGGCGCGCTTTCTTATGACCTGGTCGGGCAGTTGGCTCGGGCCGGGGGAGAAGCCCCGGCTCAACCTCCCGCGGCCATTCCTATCACGTGAGGGGGCGAGGACGCCGTTGGCCCGCCGGCTTCGCGGATTGCGTGACGAGCAGGCTGGGATGATAGGACCCACCGGTGCCGAGTCTCTGAGGATCCGACGGGAACCGAAGGAATTCCCACTGGGGTGATCTTCGAGGATCAAGGCCGATGAGCCAGCGCTTTGACGTGGTCGTGGTTGGAGCCGGTCCGGGGGGAGCGACAGCGGCCTTCGAGCTGGGCGAGGCGGGCAAGCGGGTGGTGGTTCTCGAGAGGGGCCATCTGCCTCGCTACAAAGCCTGCGGGGGAGGGCTGTCCCTGGGCCTTCTTCAGCAATTCCCCTTTCCGTTTGATCCGGTGGTGGAGTCCTCCGTCCGCTCAATAACCTATTCGTTCCGCTCCCGCTCGGTTCGCTTCGAGCTCCCGCCAGGACAGATCTGCATGGTGATGCGAGACAAGTTTGATGCTTATCTGCTTGATCATGCGCGGGCCGAGGTCAGGCAGGGAGTCCTGGTGAGCCGCGTGAGAGAGCTCGCCGACCGGGTCATCGTGGAGAGCGATGGGATGCCCTCCCTGGAGGCGGACTACGTCATCGGCGCAGATGGAGCTAGTTCCGTGGTGGCTCGCGATCTTGGATTGCGCCGGGGAAAACGTGTCGCGGCAGCGATTGAGGCAGAAGCTCCGGTTCCGCCCGAGGTGTTTGGACGATATGCCCAGGCCCCCGTTTTTATCTTTGGCAGGATTCGCGCTGGGTACCTGTGGATCTTCCCCAAAGCAACTCACCTCTCGGTGGGGATCGGAGCCTATCGGCCCCGGCCGGGACAGATGCAAACGGTGCTGAAGCAGGTGATGGCGGAATACGGTATCTCCCTGGAGGGAGTCCCGCTTCACGGGCACCCTTTGCCTGTCTATCTTGGGAGAGAGCGCATCGCCACGGGAAGGGGCCTGCTGGTAGGCGATGCGGCAGGCTTAGTCGACCCTCTGACGGGGGAGGGCATCCGTTACGCCGTAAAGAGCGGGAGGCTGGCGGCTAGGTGCATCGTCGAAGACCATGCGGCGGAGTACCAGGCCCGCATCCAGCGCGGAATAGGCCGAGGCCACGCTCTTGGTCTGCTCCTGGCGCAGCTCTTCTACCGCCTGCCCATACTCTGTTACGCGCTGGGAGTCCGCAATCCCTTGGCGACCAGCGCCTTCCTCGATTTACTTTCCGATCGTGTGGAATACCCGGAAGTGGTGGCGAGCGTGTTTTCCAGCCTGCCTTTCTATCTGATGACCGAGATCCTGGCGGGGATGGCAGGAGCTCTGGGCCGCAAGGAAGTCAGAGACCGAATCCGTTCAGCTGTATATGGAGAGTATGTATAGGCTGGAGCCCGTTGGCTTGAGCAAGTCAGGAAACCCTGAAAGGGCCGGGGCGGGGTCGGGAGTAGCATTGGAATGAGGGACGATGACCTTGCGAGAGGCGCCCAGGTCCGGTTGGGCTACCCGCTCTTAGCCCGCCAGACAGGCGCCAGAGAGGAGAGGTTCTAATGGAAAAGGATCCGGTTTGCGGCATGAGGGTGGATCCCGCGACAGCCGCCGCGAAGTCCGAATACCAGGGCAAGACTTACTATTTCTGCTCGCCGGGCTGCAAGACCTCGTTCGACAAGAATCCGGAGGCTTTCGTGAGCAGGCCCTCCACCAAGCCGAGCCCCCGGTAGGCCATCAGCTCTTGGCAGGTCGGCCGCGCCTTGGGAATCCCCCTTCATGCAAACGATCGGACGTGGTTGAGGTTTCGCCCCGCTCGAGGCACAATCCATTTGGAGGGCAAAAGGATGCTGGCCGCTCTCCGGTCGAGCGTGCCCGCAAATGCGGCCCCGCCCGGTTGTTAGGCCCGGAGGGGAGATCTGGGATGCCGGAGGACATCGATGCGAATTGCCATACTGAGTGACACACACGACAACATCTGGCGGCTCGAGAGCGCCTTGCCCCAGCTGGCCGAGGCCGACGTGGTCCTTCATTGTGGAGATTTGTGTTCTCCATTCATGGTGGACCGGCTTGCTCTGGGTGTTAAGGGCAGGCCCATTCATCTGGTTTGGGGGAACAACGACGGTGACCGACAGATGATCACCGTGGCTGCGGCCAAGGCGGGCAATTTCTTCCTGCATGGAGAACTGGCGGAGCTCGACCTGGAGGGAACCCGCGTGGCGATGACTCATTACCCGGAAGTCGCAAGAGCTCTGGCGGCTTCGGGCCTTTATGACCTAGTCTGCTATGGCCACGACCACATCGCGCACGAGGAACGGTTGGGTAGGACAATGCTTCTAAACCCAGGGGAGGTGATGGGCCTGAGGGGTCGCAGCACGTTTGCTCATTACGTTACGCGCTCGCAAAAAGTCGCCTGGGTGGAACTGGCTTGAGGAGAAGAGCCCGGAGAGAGGCAAGGGCCCTTCTCGAGAGCGCCCCTGCGGTGAATTGAACACCGGTCTTTGCCTCCGGGGGGCAACGCTCTATCCGCTGAGCTACAGGGGCAACAACGCGGATTCTACCATGGGGTCCAGGGCCTGGGCGCTAACCGACAGGTGCCAGACAGGCCTCGGCGCAGCGCTGGCTATCTTGTCCCGGTCCTAGAAACTCGCATCCTGTCGGGTGGGACGGATCATGCCGGTGCCGTCGCGGCCCGCGCGTGCTCGGGTGATTCGCAGGAACTTTATCCCGGGGGTTATGCTTTCCTTGGGCCTTTCCGTGTGAGCGCTGTCGCAGGATCCATCCAATCAAGCCCTGCGGCCGACCTTCGAACCCCTGCTTCTTGTGGGTCACGCCGCTCCTCAAAGCGCTTTCAGCTGGTGGATGAATAGCACCTCGCCTCGCGAGAACATCCTTAATGTTCACACCATCGAAATCGGGGTAGGCTACGCTTGGGACGGATCGAGTCCCTTCGGCGGGTACTGCCCAATCGATATTGGGCACCCTGGAGTGGCGCCGGGCCCCGGGGAGGCTTTGGCCGGGTTGCATCCGTCCCGACTGGCGCAGGTCCCAGGCGCGGTCGGAGCTCGAGATAGAAAGCCAGGATTTCACATTTGAATCGAGCAGGAGACTCTATGGAAGAAAGCCTCACCGCCTCGGGCGGCGCGCAGGAGGGCTGCCCTTTCTGCAGGATTGTTCAAGGCTCCGTGCCAGCCTGGATTGTCTACGAGGACAATCGGTGTTTGGCTTTTCTGGACCGCCGACCTCTTTTTCCCGGCCACTGCCTTCTCATCCCAAGGGGCCACTACTCGACCTTTCAAGATTTGCCTGAAGAGGAAATTGCCCATTTCTTTGCGAAGGCGCGGCTCTTGAGCCGAGCCGTTGAGGAAGCGATGGAGGCCGAGGGTACCTTTCTGGCCATCAATGACAAGGTCAGCCAGAGCGTGGCTCATCTGCATGTGCACGTGGTCCCGCGGCGGAAAAAAGACGGGCTGAGGGGCTTCTTTTGGCCCCGTCACAACTACCAGGACGAACAGGAGGCCGCCGGAATCCAGCAGAAGGTGCGAGCTCGGGTCGGCCAGCTGGGCGCGTCCCGCTGATCTGCCCGGATCTCGAGGGATCGCGGGGCGGGTTTGGATTCTTCTCATTGACCCGGCGAGGACCTTGAGTCGCATGACTCCCGGGAGCAAGCAGGTTTCTCCCTTCGCCGCCTGAGGGATGTGACCCCGTCCCGAGGCACTCGGCCTCATCCGCCGATGGCCCCCTCTCAGGGTCTCTCCGGGAGGGGAAAGTTTTGGGATGCAAGGCTAAATCAGGCTTGGCACAGGGTGCTCTTTCAGGCGACGGTAAGGGACGTCATCTTGGGGGTCAGGAGACGGAGGACAGAGCCGTCCGGCAGATCCTCGGCCCCAGCGGCAATTGGTTGAGGAACGCCTGCCGCAAGGAGCCAGTGATTGTATTTGCGGATGGCGCGAGGTCCGAGCTGTGGGCCGGTCCGGAAATCCCCATCCTCCCTTCCTTGCCGACGAGTGGTGGAGAAGAGCCCGAGCTGCTTATCGCTTGAGTGGCGGCCGGTCAACCGGGTCATGACCGCTGCGGAGGCCAAATGAGGTCGCAAACGCGATGGTATAATCAATCTTAAGAGCCGACGAGCCGTTGGCGCCGTCCTATTCTGACCCATTCGGGTTTCCGGTCGGGCGCAGGTTGGTGACTCCCACACTCAACCGAGAGGCGATGCGTCTCGAAGTGGCGCAATCAGCTGGCTCGGTTGGTTCATCCTAACTCAGGATTTCATCCTTGCCTTGAGGTACCGGGCGGGGCAGTGGCTTCCCAGGCGCACGGACTGAGGGATCAACCCCTTGCCCTCCTAAGGAGAGAGCCACATGTCCGGTCATTCCAAGTGGGCAACCATCAAGCGCAAGAAAGGCGTGGCCGATGCCAAGCGCGGCCAGCTTTTCACTCGTCTGGCCCGTGAAATCGTGCTCGCCGCCCGAGAGAGTGGCGGTGACCTGGAATCGAACTTCAAGTTGCGGCTGGCCATCGAAAAGGCCAAAAACAACAACATGCCCAAGGACAATATTGAGCGTGCAATCCGGAGAGGAACCGGGGAGGACCGGGAAGGCGGGGCGCTTGAGCAGATTCTTTATGAGGGATATGCCTCCCACGGGGTGGCCCTGCTGATCGAATGTGTGACCGACAATCGAAATCGAGCTGTGGCCGAGGTCAGGCGACTCCTCACTCGAGCCGGCGGCAGCATGGGGGAAGCCGGGTCTGTCGGCTGGCAGTTCAACCGAAAGGCGTATTTCGCGATTCCGGCCGAAGGAATCGACTCGGACCAAGTATTTGAGATGGCCGTAGAAGCGGGCGCGGATGATGTCGTGATCGGGGAGGATGTGATTGAAATCTACGCCCCGGTGGAAACCTTCAAGGCCATCGGCGATCGGCTGGCCCGGGCCGGGATCACCCCCGAGGAGACGAGCTTGCGAATGGAGCCCCAGCAAAGGATCGCCCTGGGAACAGACGAAACCCTGCAGGTCATGAAGGTAATCGAGAGTCTGGAGGAGTTGGACGACGTCCAGGCTGTGTATTCCAACTTGCAAATCACGGATGAGGCAGTCGCTGCCATGGAGGCCGCAGAGTAGCTGCGAGGGCGAACTCTGCCCTGCGCCCCCTGGAGCGCGTTGCGGTCGGGCAGGGCGGGTCTGGCGATAGCCAAGATGGTTCCCGGAGTGAATTCCTACCCCAGAGCCCTCGGCATTGATCCGGGCACGGCCCGGACGGGCTACGGCCTCATTGACGAGACCGAGCAGGGGATCGTGGCGGTTGCCTACGGCGTGTTGACGACACCCGCCGATTGGCCTATCCCGCGCAGAATGCAGAGCCTCCACCATCAACTTCAAGAGTTGGTCGCTCTTCACAGCCCGTCAACTGCGGCCGTGGAGAAGCTTTTCTTCCAGAAGAACGTCCGGACCGCTATGTCGGTGGGGGAGGCGAGGGGGGTGGCTCTCCTGGCTCTGGCTGAGGCAGGGTTGGAAGTGGGCGAGTACTCCCCCCGCGAGGTAAAGCAGGCGGTAGCCGGATATGGGGCGGCTGACAAACGTCAGATTCAGGAGATGGTGCGTTTATTGTTGGGACTGGCCGAGCGCCCAGAGCCTGACGATGCCGCCGACGCACTGGCGATCGCCATATGCCACCTGCATTCGTACCGCCTTCTGCAGATAACCGGAGGGCGATGATCGCTTCCCTTCGCGGTCGGGTTGAGCAGGTTGAGGAAGGGCGCCTGGTGGTGGAAATCAGTGGCGTCGGGTTCCAGGTTGCAGTGCCCGGTCCTGTCGCCGAACACGCCCGCGTTGGGCAGCCGGTGGCGCTCTTTACCCGTCTCCTGGTGCGGGAAGATGCCCTGGCGCTGTTTGGATTTGAGACGGCCGACCAGCGCATGCTTTTCGATCTCCTCCTGGGTGTGGAGGGGGTCGGTCCCAAGGTGGCCCTTTCGCTTCTGAGCCATCTTCCGTCCGAGGCCTTTCGTCAGGCGGTCGCTCGGGGCCAACCGGAGCGCCTGACCGGCATTCCGGGCGTGGGGCGGAAAACTGCTGAGAAGATCGTTTTCCACCTGAAGGACAAGATTCATGCCCTGGCAGGAGCGGAGGAGAGCGGCTGGGTGGAGGCAGATGCGGACATCTTGGCGGCCCTCACCTCTCTCGGCTACACCGCTCTGGAAGCCCAGAGCGCGATCCAATCCCTCCCGCGGGATGCGCCGGTGGACGCCGAGTCGCGCCTCAAGCTTGTCCTTCAGTACTTCGCTCCAAGGTAGCCTGTCAAGGACCCAAAGGATTTTCGGGCGCTGGACGCTCAACCTGGCCAGGGTATGGAGGCCGGTCGATCCCGTCCGACAGAGCCCGGCGGTGGAAGAACCCGGGGGCCCTGCCGACGAGGATTGAGACCCGGAGATTCGGCCTCGCCGCATGGGAATCGCTAGACATTAAGTGGCCCTTCAGTTATCATAGCGCGGCGTTCGGAGTCCCGCGGGGCAGAAGAGAAGAGCCACTTTCGCGGAGGGGATTCGCGGCCTGTCCCCGTGCTCTGCGGACCACGGCTGGCGGGTGGCCATGCGCCCCATTTTGGGGAGCTTGGGCTGGGTTGCGGGAAACACAGGGAGCAGCGGGAGGGACGAAATGTCCGATCTCGGCAAGCAGATCGCGAGCGAGCTTCAAGGCCAGATATCAAAGTACGAGGCTAAGGTCGTCGCCGAGGGCATCGGGACGGTGCTTGAAGCTGGGGATGGAATTGCCCGGGTTCGCGGTCTGTCCGACATCCGGTCTCAGGAGCTCGTCAAGTTTGGCAACGGGGCGATCGGCATTGCCTTCAACCTGGGCCGCGACAACGTCGGGGTAATTGTGCTCGGTGACTTCAGCGGAATTGAAGAGGGTACGGAGGTCCGCGGCACGGGGCGAATTGCCTCGGTTCCTGTGGGAGAGGGATTGCTGGGTCGCGTGATTAACCCTTTGGGTGAGCCGCTGGATGGGAAGGGCCCGATCCGTTTCGTGCGCTATCGCGCGGTGGAGCGTGTGGCTCCAGGCGTGGCCAAGCGTCAGGATGTCGATACCGCCGTGCAAACCGGACTGATCGCCATCGACTCGATGATCCCCATCGGACGGGGGCAGCGAGAGCTGATCATCGGGGATCGCCAGACGGGGAAAACGGCCATCGCGATTGACACGATCATCAACCAACGAGACAAGGATCTCCTTTGCATTTATGTGGCCATTGGGCAGAAGAAGTCCTCGGTCGCGAACACGGTGGCCGTCCTGGAGCGTTACCGAGCCATGGAACACACCGTGGTGGTGATGGCCCCTGCGGACGACTCGGCCGCCATGCAATACATTGCGCCCTATGCCGGATGCGCGATTGGCGAGGAGTTTATGGAGTCGGGCCGCGATGCTCTGATCGTGTATGATGATCTTTCCAAGCACGCCTGGGCCTACCGCCAGGTTTCCCTGCTGTTGAGGCGACCTCCCGGTCGGGAAGCCTACCCGGGGGATGTCTTTTACCTGCATTCGCGTCTGCTCGAGCGCGCCGCGCGCCTCGCGGATAAGTACGTGATCGTTCCGAAGGAAATGCCCGGCGCGCAGGCGCGGGAGGAAGAGGCGATCGATGCGAGGGTGTACGCGGGCCCGCTCTCGGAGCACGATGCGCGCGAGGCTCTCACCCAGATGGCCGACCCGGAGAACTACCGGATCGCCAAGGTCAAGGGTTCCGGAGGTTCGCTCACGGCGCTGCCGATCATCGAGACCCTGCTGGGCGACGTCTCGGCCTACATCCCCACCAATGTCATCTCCATCACCGACGGTCAGATCTATCTGGAGGCCAACCTGTTCTACGCGGGCATTCGCCCGGCCTTGAACGTGGGCATTTCGGTTTCTCGGGTAGGAGGAGATGCGCAAACCAAGGCCATGCGCCAGGTGGCCGGAAAACTACGCCTGGACATGGCTCAGTTCCGCGATCTCGCGGCCTTTGCCCAGTTTGGTTCCGATCTCGATCGCACGACCCAGATGCAGCTTAACCGCGGCTACCGATTGCAGGAGATTGTCAAACAACCGCAGTACTCACCGATTTCCCTGGGTCGGCAAGTGGTCCTCATTTACGCCGGAACGAATGGATTCGCGGATCAGGTCGCCTTGGAGAAAATGGCCCCCTGGAAGGAGGGCCTGCTTGGTTTCCTGGACACGAGCTACGCCGACGTGCCTCAGGCCATCGAGCGGGAGGGGAAGTTGAGCCCGGAGGTAGAAGCTCGCCTGAAGGAAGCCCTGGCAGGCTACGCCTCCACCTGGAGAACCTAGCCTCCAGGGCGGGAGACGATTTCGGAGTCGCCGGATAGGACATGCCCTCGCTGCGAGAAATGCGCCTCAGGATCCGGAGCGTGAGGAACATCGCCCAGGTTACCAAGGCCCTGGAGGCGGTGAGCGCCAGCAAAGTGCGCCGCGCGCAGCAAGCCGCGGTCTCCGCCCGTCCCTATGCCGGCAAAGCTTGGCAGGTCGTGCAGGATCTTGCGAATCAACCGGGTGGTGAGAGCCTTCATCCGCTCCTGGTTAGCCGTGCCCAGATCAACCATGTTCTGGTCCTGATGATCAGTGGTGATCGGGGGCTGGCTGGGGCCTACAATGTCAACATCGTGCGGGAGACCTTGGGATTGTTCCGGGCCAGTCCGGTGCCCGTCCGGTACGTTGTTGTGGGCCGAAAAGGGCGCGAAATGCTAATTCGACGCGGGGCGGATCTGCTGGCGGAATTCAGCCACTTACCGACCGTGCCTAGTTTCGCCGATGTCTCGGCCATTGGCCGCCTTGCGGTCAATGAGTTCTTGGGCGAGCGGGCGGATGAGGTCTACCTGGCCTACACGGAGTTCATCAGCTTCATCCACCAGCACCCAAGAATCCGGCGACTGCTCCCGATGCACGTTCCCGAGGCGGAGAAACACCCGCGCGGCGAGGCGCCGCCGTCGGGCCCGCAACCCGTGTATCTTTACGAACCGGGACGGGCCGAGTTGCTGGACCGGATCATCCCGCGCTTCACCATGCTCCAGGTTTATCAGGCCATTCTGGAATCGCTGGCCAGTGAACACGCGGCCCGCATGGTCACCATGAGCCACGCCACAGAAAATGCGCTCGAGCTCGTCGGAAACCTTCAACTGGATTACAACAAAGCTCGCCAGGAGAGTATTACCAGCGACTTGCTGGATATCGCTGGAGGGGCAGAAGCGTTTTCCGCGTCTGCGCGGACGGCGGTTCAGAGCCATGTCGTCTGAGGCCTGCCCACGAGGCACCCAGGGAGGAACCCGGGAATGGCCAATCTAACCGGCCGAATTGCGCAGATTCAGGGCGGGGTGATCGATTGCGAGTTTCCGGCAGGTCGATTGCCTGAGATTTATGAGGCCTTGGAGGTCCGCCGCGAGGGAAACGAGCCTTTGGTCCTGGAAGTCGAGAACTACATGGGGGATTACTGGGTGCGGTGCTTGGCCATGGACACGACCGATGGTCTGCAGCGAGGGATGCCGGTGACGGCCAGCGGCGGACCGATCACCGTGCCCGTCGGGCCGTCCACGCTGGGTCGAATCTTCAACGTGCTGGGGCAGCCAATCGATGAGGGCGGGCCGATTCACAGCGAGGATCGAGCCCCCATTCATCGCCTCGCTCCTCTGATGACCGAGCAATCGACGCACACTGAGGTCTTCGAGACCGGACTGAAGGTGATCGACCTCGTCGCCCCCTTCACTCGGGGCGGCAAGACGGGCATCTTTGGGGGAGCCGGGGTGGGCAAGACGGTCATCATCATGGAGCTCATCCGCACGATTGCCAAAGTCCACAAGGGGAACTCTGTTTTTGCGGGTGTGGGCGAACGCACCCGCGAGGGCACCCAGCTCTACCGGGAAATGCTGGAGTCCGGCGTAATGAAGGATACGGTCATGGTCTTTGGGCAGATGAATGAACCGCCCGGCGTGCGCCTTCGCGTGGGCTTGACGGCTCTGACCATGGCCGAGTACTTCCGCGATCAGGGACGAGATGTGCTGCTGTTCATCGACAACATTTACCGCTTCAGCATGTCCGGCTCGGAGGTTTCTGCGCTGCTCGGGCGGATGCCTTCGGCCGTCGGCTATCAACCCACGCTGGGCACGGAGATGGGCGAGCTTCAGGAACGCATCACTTCGACGAAACGCGGTTCGATTACCTCCATGCAGGCTGTCTACGTGCCGGCCGACGACTATTCCGACCCGGCCCCGGTGACGACCTTCACCCATCTGGATGCTACCATCGCTTTGGAACGCTCCATCGCCGAAAAGGGAATCTTCCCCGCCGTCGACCCGTTGGCCTCCACCTCGCGCATCCTCGATCCGCGCATCGTGGGTGAGGATCACTACCAAACCGCCCGCGAGGTGCAACGCGTGCTGCAGCGGTACAAGGACCTTCAGGACCTGATCTCCATCCTGGGAATTGACGAGCTCTCTGAGCAGGACAAGCTGACCGTCTCCCGCGCCCGCAAGATCGAGCGGTTCTTCTCTCAGCCGATGTTTGTGGCCGAACAGTTCACCGGTCAGGCCGGCGTGTATGTGCCCCTGCGCGAGACCGTGCGGGGCTTCCGCGAGATTCTGGACGGCCAACATGACGGGCTGCCCGAGTCGGCTTTTCACATGGTCGGCACCATTGAGGAGGCCGTGGAAAAGGCCCGGCTTTTGGAGAGTGGCTAGAGGGTTGTCCAGGGAACGCCATGCCTTTCCAGTGTGAGATTGTCACGCAAGACCGACAGCTTTTCAGCGGCGAGGTGGAAGCGGTGTATGCTCCTGGGGAGGAAGGGGACTTGGGCATCTTGCCGCGCCACGCGCCGCTGCTGACGACCCTCAAGTACGGGATCTTGCGCGTAGTTCATGGCGGGGAGGAGGAGGTGTTTGCGATCGCGGGGGGGATCCTGGAGGTGCGTCCTGAGCGGGTGACGGTCCTCGCGGATCAGGGCGAGAATATCGAGGAGATCGACGTGGCTCGGGCCGAGCAGGCCAAGGCTCGGGCCGAGTCCTTCCTGAGCGCGGGTCGGCGCGTGGCTGCTCCCGAACGGCAGGAAGTCCAGGCCGCGCTGCGGCGCTCCAACTTGCGTTTGAGCGCGGTCCGCCGGTTCCGCCGTGGGCGTCCGCCCGCCTCTGAGGTTCCCACGACCAAACCCTAGAATGCCAGACCATCTCGCGATCCATAGCCCCGGCGCCTAGACAACTTCCATGGCCCTACTTTACCGCGATCTCGGCATCGACCTGGGAACCATAAACACCCTCATCGCAGAGGGCGGCGAAATCGTCTTGAGCGAACCAACCATGGCGGCGATCGATGTGGAGGAGCAGAAGATCGTTGCCCTGGGGCAGGAAGCCAAGGACATGTATGGCCGCGTGCCGGAGGGAATTGAGGTCATGTACCCTCTGCGCGACGGGGTCATCGCGGACTACGAGGTCACCGAAAGAATCCTTTCCTACTTCATCCAGAAAGTCTGCGGTCCGGTCCGCATCTTCAAGCCAAGGGCGATGGTGACCGTCCCGTACGGGGTGACGAGCGTCGAAGGGCGCGCGGCTCACGAGGCCGCCTTCCGCGCCGGCTGCCGGGAAGTCTTCCTCGTTCCGCGAACCCTGGCGGCGGCCGTGGGGTCGGGCTTACCCGTCGGGACCCCTTCCGGCAACATGGTGGTCTACCTGGGGGGCGGAACCAGCGAGAGTTCGGTGATCGCCGTGAACGGCATTGTCGTAGCCCATACGGTGCGGCTCGGAGGGCAGCGCCTGGATGAGGCGCTGGCCAGCTACATTCGCCACAAGTACGGGCTGGTCATTGGCGAAACCACCTCGGAGGAAATCAAACTCCAGGTCGGCGCGGCCATTCCCCTGGAGCAGGACTCCGCCTTGGAGGTGCAGGGGCGAGACCAGGTCAACGGGCTTCCTCGCAAGGTGACCGTCACTACCTCCGATGTGCTCGAGGCCTTGGAAGAGCCCCTCTTGCGCATCGGGGCCGGGGTGCGGGCCACTTTGGAAAAGACACCCCCGGAACTGACTTCCGACATCATCGATCGAGGCATGATGCTGTGTGGCGGGGGATCTTTGCTCAAGGGGATGGATCGGTATCTCACCCAAACGACCGGCGTGCCGGCCTATTTGGCCGAGGAGCCGGTCGCGTGCCTTGCTTTGGGGGCGGAGAGAGTTCTTCGCCAGGTTGAATTGTTCCGGCGGTTCCTGCCGCCGGCCTAGATCTCTCGCGCCGCGGGAGGCCGGTTGCTTTCCGGGGACTGGTCGCGCTCGAGCAGGTAGTACGTCATCCGCTGCAGGTGGACGGAGGGGTCGATGTTCTGGACGAAGACTCCACTTGGGACGGACAGGGTGGTGGGGGCGTAGTTGAGGATCGCGCGCACCCCCCCTTCGACGAGACGCCCGGTCACCTCTTGCGCAGCTCGAGCGGGAACAGCCACCATCGCGATCCGGATGTCGCTCTCGCGCAGGCTGGGCACGAGCTGGGCTGTGTCCTGAATCACGAAGCGGCCCAGGGATTGGCCGATTTTCGCCGGGTTGCTGTCAAATACTTTTCGGATCTCAAACCCTCGCTCCTGAAAGCCCTGGTAGTTGGCCAGCGCGCGGCCTAGATCTCCCGCCCCAACCAGCACCACGCCCCAGAGGTGATCCAACTTGAGGATGTGGCGAAGTTGCTCGGTGAGAAACGGAATGTTGTAGCCGAGCCCTTGCTTGCCGAACTCCCCGAAATGCGAAAGATCCTTGCGGATCTGCGCCGAGGTCAGGCCCAGCCGTGTTCCTAGTTCTTGAGAGGAGGTAATGCTCTTTCCCTCTTGGGTCATTGCGGTCAGCGCACGCAGATATACCGGCAAGCGACCGACCACAATGTCGGGAATAGCATGCGAGGGCACGAGGTTTATTCCCTGCTCCGGGGTGGAGGGATTACAATGGCGATCAATGTATCATAATCCACCTGGAATCGCAACAGCGGGCAGAAATGTTTTTGGACGAAGCGGAAATCAAAGTGCGCGGAGGTCGGGGGGGCGACGGCCTGTTGCACTTCCATCGTGAGAAGTACGTGCCCTTGGGCGGGCCGGATGGAGGCGACGGGGGCCGGGGAGGGGACGTCCTTTTCCGCGTGGACCGCGGCCTGAACACCCTCTACCATCTTCATCACCGCAGGCTCTATGGTGCGGAAGATGGCCGCCGGGGAGGCACAAGCAACAAGACCGGCCGATCCGGTGCGGATACCGTGATCCTTGTCCCTCCCGGCACCCTGGTACGTGAGGTCTCCTCCGGCCTACTGCTGGGCGACCTGACCGGGGCGGACCAGTTCCTGCGCGTCGCCAAGGGGGGGCGGGGAGGGCGAGGCAATCCCCACTTTGCATCGGCGAGCAACCAGACCCCGCACCTTGCCGAAAAAGGCGAGCCTGGAGAAGAGCGCCAGCTTAAGCTGGAATTGCGCCTCATCGCCGAAGTCGGACTGGTGGGCGTCCCCAATGCGGGCAAAAGCACATTCCTGGCGGCTGTGACCGCTGCCCACCCCAAGATCGCCGACTACCCGTTCACCACAACCGAGCCCAACCTGGGGGTGGCCACCATCGATTCGAGAACCCTGGTGCTCTCCGATATCCCCGGGTTGCTGGAAGGAGCGCACCTTGGAGTGGGTCTGGGTTTCGCTTTCCTCCGCCACGTTTCCAGGACCCGAGTGCTTATCCACCTGCTGGACGGGGCCGGTGCCGACCCGTTGGCGGACTACTCTCAGATCAACAGTGAGATCGCCCTGTATGATCCCGAGATGGTGGCCAAGCCCCAGATCGTCGCCCTGAACAAGATGGACTTGGCGGAGGCCCAGGGGCATTGGCCGGAGGTCCAAGAGGCGATGAAGCGCGAAGGCAAGGAGGTGTTCGCCATTTCTGCGCTCAGTCGGCAAGGAGTCCGCGAAGTGCTGTACCGAGCGGCAGAACTTGTGGATGCCCTGCCAGCCCGTGAGCCTGGCTCCCGGGAAATCCCCGTCTACCGACCCGTCGAGGAAGCGGACTTCCGCATCGAACGAGAAGCGGATGGGGCTTGGAGAGTTCGAGGCCGACGCATTGAGAAGGCCGCTCAGATGACTTACTGGGAGTACGATGAGGCCGTGCAGCGCTTCCAGAGGATCATGGAGGCGGCTGGGATCTACGCGGCCTTGCGCAGTGCCGGGGTGAAGCCAGGGGACACCGTGCGCATCGGCGAACAGGATCTGGAATGGCACGACTAGGAGTCTTCGGCGGCAGCTTCGATCCCCCGCACCTGGGCCACCTCATTCTGGCCGAGGAGGCCATTCCCGCCTTGGGCCTTGAGCAGGTGCTCTGGGTACTCACGCCCGAGCCGCCCCACAAGCAAGGCCAGTCTCTTTCTCCGGCGCCGATTCGCCTGGAGATGGTTGCGCAGGCCATCCAAGGCAATCCCCGCTTCGTCCTCTCCCGGATCGATCTGGACAGGCCGGGCCCTCAATACACCGTCGACACGATTGAGATTCTTCGGTCGAAATCTCCGGGCCACGACTGGATTCTCCTTCTCGGGGAGGACTCGCTCAGAGATCTGCCGACCTGGGGCCGCCCCCGAGAGTTGATCGAGAAGTGCGCCCTGGGCGTGATGCGCCGCCCGGGGATCCGCTGGGACGAAAGAGGCCTCGAGCGCGAGCTTCCTGGGATTGGCCGGCGATTGCAGTTCTTCCCGGCCCCCGCCGTTGACATCTCCTCCTCCGATATCCGCCGGCGGGCGCATGAGGGACAACCGATCCGCTATCTGGTTCCTCACGGGGTCTGGGAGATCATTGAGCGGTCCGGGATCTACCGGGACCGCCCCTGACGGCCCGTCCGCGACAAGCCTCCGTCTGCGCGGCCAGGCTTCCGCCTCGCACCTCTCCTCCTCCATTCTTGGAACCTTCCACGGCTTCGAGTCCCCCCGCCGCCATGAAACCTTCCGTGCGTTGCGGCAGGGCTCTCATCCGCGGCTCCCTTCCGAACCCAAGCCAACGGGTGGGAGCAGCAGGGGGAGCGGTTCTTTTGAGGATTGCCCAAGTGGCAGTCGGGCGGGTCGGCGCAACAGGCCGGAAAAAGGTCCTCCCGTCGGTGGCGCGCGCGATCAGAGGGGAGGAGCGGCCAGCTTGTCTATCTTTTTCCCAATTTCCCTCCATTGAATGCGACTGAGGCCAAGCTTCTCGCGCACGCGTTCGGGGGCGGCATGGTTCTCTCGATCGCGGACCGCACAGGTCCATCGGCACATGTCAAACGAAAGGTGTTTGTTGAGCCTTGACGTCTGACCCAGATCCTCGAGAAGGTATTCGAGCCTGCGAGGGGACCAGGGGAAAACTCGATCTTTGGGACCATACTGTTCCACATACTCGCGGTAGGCCCGGACCCACTCTGCCGACAGGCGCAGCTTCCTTTCCTTGAACCGCAATCGAGGGTTACTGTAGCGCACGAAAAGATAAGCCTCTTCGGATTCCTCCGCCGCCACGTGGCTGAGTTTCAAGGCAAGGCATTCCCCCTTCTTGATTCCGGTCTCAAGCAGGAGGGCAAGCAGGGTGAAGGGTCGAGAATCGGGCTTGGTTTCCAGGGACCCCTGCCGCAAGCCGCGGGCGACCTCCATCACCGCTTGCTCCTCCGAAGCGGTGAGGATCTCGGGCAGCGGGCTCAAGACGCTCTCCTGGAGGATCGGCTGGGCAGGATCTGCGCGGATGGCACCCACTTGTTCAACAAATCGGAAGAAGCTCTTCAGCGAAGTCACTCGGCGGGCGTAGGTCTTGGGGCTGCAAGGGACACCCCGTTCCTTCCTCATCCATTTCAAGAAGGACTGCAGGTCTGGGGTTCCGATTTGTCCGATCGCTCGGCCCGCGCCGAGGTACCTGGCCAGAAGGCTGAGATCGGCGGCAAAGGCCTTGACGGTATTGGTGGCCATGCCGCTCTGCTCCAGGTGCGCTCTCCAGACCAAGAGGGCGGTTTTGAGGGAGGCCCCCGGGTGCATTGCAAGCTCCGCGGGTGCGACCGCCCGATCGGATTTCAAGTGATCCCCTTCGGATCGCCTTTCGCGGACCTCAGCCATGAGCGAACCCGCCTTGAATGCCAACCCTGCCGGGGCCGGAGGGCCCCTTCCGACAGGACCGCCCTCGTGCGCAACTCGTGAGGACGGCCCCTATTCTACGTCTCCTTCCCTGGGACGGGACCCCGGGCGAGGCCGAAGGGAGAGCGAGCCCGGCCATTCAGGCGCGACGCGTGAGGCTCCGGACCCCCTAGGGACCAAGGGCCTGCTGGAGAAGGGCACGAATCGCGTCCGGGTGGGGAAGCTGGACATCCGCCCCACCGGGAGTGATCCAGCCATAGCATTGGGTCGGAGAAAGGATCTGGAAGCGTTGGACACGGTCGGGACTTACGCTGGTTGCCATCCCGGCAAAGGGCCGCAAGTCTTGGAAGGTCAGGTCCCCGCTGACATAGGCACTGAGCTGGCTGAAAAAGGCGGGCAGATTGGCAAGAGCATTCAGGCTGAGGGCCTTCTTGGCGATTGCCACCAGGACCTCTTGTTGCCGGCGATCACGGTCGAAGTCGTTGGTCGTGTATCTCGCCCGGACGTACCACAGAGCGGTGGCCCCATCCATGTGGACGAGCCCGGCATGGACCGTGTACTGGCCGTATCCGGCCCGATGATCGGTGAGGGTCTGTCCGACTTGCACATTGATCCCCCCGAGCGAATTCACCAGCCGTTGGAAGGCCGAGAAGTCCATGAGCAGCCAGTGATCCACACGCAATCCGAAGTTGTACATCATGGTGTCCTTGAACAGGCCGAAGTCGCCGCCGGAGTAACCCAAGCTGGCCCCAATAGGGAAGGCGACGTTGATGCGCTGCATCCCATAGGCTGGGATGAAGACGTAGAGGTCCCGCGGGAACGAGATCAATGTGACGCTCCCCTTGGTGGGGTTCAAGGACAGAATGAAGATCGTGTCCGTGTGAAAGGACCCTCCAGCCGGGCGGACGTCGCTTCCCAGGAGGGCAATGTTCACGACCCCCGCGCCCATTTCGATGGGCATCACGGGGGAGGGAATGGCCGTCGGTGCAGGGTAGATCGGCCCGGCATACGGAGCCCATGGCCGCTGACCAGACGGAGGGGGGGTTGGCGTGACGAGACCGCCCGGCAGCAAGCCGCTGTTGTCAACGAACGGGGCTAGCTGTGTCGAGAGGCCCGGGAGAAACGGGGTGGCCGTGTTCGCCACGGGCAGGAACGGAGAAGGCGTGGGCGAGAGCTCTGCGGTTTGCGTGAAGACCGGGGCCCCGACCCCGGTGGATCCCAAGCCGCAAGCCAGCATCCCCACCGCGGTGGCCATCAGCCCTAGCAATCGGCCCAGCTGGTTCAATCTCATTCAAAGTCCTTTCTTTTCCTCGCACAGAATCCGGATCCCCTTCGAAAAGACGATTATAAGCGTGCCACGGTTCCGGGGACCTGGGTCACCCTTAAGGCAACTCTAACCTGTGGCGACAGGTGAATCCTGGGAAGAGAACTGTCCGAAGGAGCCAAGCCCAACTTGTTGGACGCGCGGGGGAGCGGGCCGCCCCAGGCTCGGGCTAGCCGGACTCAAATGGGAAAAGTGCCTGGAAGGTGGTTCCCTGATCCGGCGTGCTTTCCAGCCAGAGACGGCCACCAATCCGTTGGACGAGAATGTTGGCAACCGCCAGGCCCACGCCGAGATCTCCCAGTCCCTCGATCGGTAGCCCTGCGGTGCGGGAAACCCGGTCGAATACGCGTGGGTAATCATCGGAGGCGATGCCGCTGCCACTGTCGTGAATCGATATGAGCAAGGAGGGACGCAGGCTGCCCTCCACAGAAACAGCCACAGCGCGTATTTCGACAGCCTGGTGAGCTGGGGTGGCCAGGGCCGCATTGTGGATCAGGTGTTCTGCCACTTGCTGAAGGATTTCTGGGTCCAGCTGAACCGACGACAGTTCCTCGGCAACCTCCATGTGGATCACGAGGCCCTTCTCTTTGATGACGTCGCGGGATGATCCCAGGCACGACTCCAGGACCTCTTCCACGGAAAGAGGCCCCCTTTCCCCGGGCGTCTCTTTGTCGTGGATGAGGGCGACCTTTTCCAGAGCCCGCAACAGGGTGTTCGTGCGGGCTAGTGAGGCTCGCACGCGCTCCAGGGTTTTCTTGCTCGGGCCGCCATCTTTTCGACCTGCATCCAGGAGAAGGTGGTCGGCATAGGAGACGGCCAAGGACATGGGGTGATGAAGCTCCTTGATCAATGCCGCCACCAATTCGCGGTCGACCACGGGCAGTCCGGAAACCTCCCAAGTCCCACCCGGGCCAGCCGCCCGCTCCACTCTCTTCTCCGCCAATTCTTTTTCCGCTCGATCCAGAGCGAGGCGCAGGGCCGCAGTCTCGTCGCTGCCTTCCCCCGCCGACTCGGGCGGGGCCATCTGTGCGGCACTCACGAGATCCCGAGCGGCCAACAGGGCGTTCTGCAGCTTGCCCACGCGGTCTTCGCGCTCGGCGATCGCGTGAAGCACCTTCTCTTCAAGGCGGGCGGCTTCGTTCTCGATCGAAGTCCACGGCTCAGCCGCGGCGATCGGCTCCGCGACCGACAGCCCCGTCTGCGGGGCAGCCTGATCGCTGCGCCGCAGTTCGGATTCCAGTTCCGATATTCGGGTCCGCAGGTGATCGATCTCGGCCGTCCCCAGAATGGAGGCAGGGTGTGAAGGCGCTGCGGCTGGGCCGGGGAGAGCGAGTTGGTCTGAGGGTTGGAGCGCGAGGGACAGCGGCTGGGCGAACCATTCGAGTGCGTCTTGGTCTTCCTGAGTCCATGGGGCCGATGTGCGGGCCCTGGTCAGCAGAACGGCCGAGGGCTGGCCACCCCCAGCCGGCAACGGGATCAGGAGAGCCGAGCCGGGCTGGTCCAGGCCCGCCCCGTCGAGTACGATACGCAGATCGGGGGGCGCTTCATCGATCGCAATTCGGACGCTCCTTCCGTCCTGAAATACGGTGGGGAGAAATGGACCCTGAGCGATCTTTTGCCTCAGCTCGGGGATGGCGGAGGAACTCTGGCAGTCAAATCCGCCAACAGCCCGAAGCTCGGCAGTCTTTTCATCGAGAGCCAGAAGGAGAGCCGCCTGGGCATTGGCCACCTGACCGATCCAAGCCGCAGCCCAAGCCGCGCGCTCTGCTTCCCCGCCTTCTGGTTCGAAAAAAGGGAACGTTCTGGCGCCGGTTGGGCGCGGTAGGGTCTCGACGGCGGCGGGCCGTTGATCTACCTGGGGTCCAGCGGGGGCCGGGGCGGCTTCCCGCCGCAAACGGCCAACTACTTGGTAGGCCAGGAGGGGATAGGCGATGAGTTCGCTCAAGCGGGTGTACTCTGCCAGGTCCCCGCTGGGACTGCCCACTAGGATCTGCAATACGGAGCCGAGAAGCAGGAAGGTGATAGCGGCCAGCGCGGCGCCCCGGGAGGCGCGAGGCCGAACGATAAGCAGAACCGTCATCACGACCAAGGTCAACGCACGCAGGATCTCCCAGGCGGGGGCGAGCGGCGTAGAGTTGAACTCCAGATTCGGCGCGATGACGACGGTGTAGGCGAGCAGGTACGTAAACAGGATCGCCAGGGCCCCCGTCAAGACCAGCAGGAGGGGGGTGAGAAGATCCGCAATTCTTGATCGGTGGGGGGCGAGGAAGATCCAGCCAAATACCAAGGCGGACGCGAGCGAAACGGCCCGCTCCAGGTTTCCGAGGGACGTGCGAGCAAACGCGCCCGGGCCGACCGAGCCCCACCCCCCCGCCACCAGCAAAATCGCCTGGAAGATAAGCAGGACCAGCGGGCCGACCCAAGCGCGCAGCCAGGTGTCTGGCATCAGGCGCTTGCGGTAGGGCAGGGCCAGGAGAATGGTCAGCCCCAAAACCAGGACGACGAAGAGGTGGTAGAAAAGACTGCCTTGGGTCGTGGTAAGGACGTCCATAGCTCGATGGATGGCTCCCCTATGCGCCCCGTGCTAGCTCCGCCGCTTCACCCATCCTGTTCTCATCTTATCATGGGCCACTGCGTCAGGCTCCAGACGGCTTCCAACGCGGCATCGCGGACCAGGGGCTCTGAATCCTCAAGCGCGCCCAGCAATTCGGGGAGAAAGCCGTCGAACCCAGTCTGCTCCATGGCTTGGGCTGCCGCGGCGCGCTCAAGAGGATTCCCCTCCTTGATTGACCTCCGCAGAATGCCGTGGCTGGCTTCCCCGGTCGCCACCCCAAGCTTTCGCGACGCGGCAAAGGCAATCAGCCAGGGCCTTTCCCAGAGCACGGGTGGCGGCTGGGGAAGGCGATTCCCTCCCTGGAGGGCCTCCAAGGCCCCTCCCGCCGCGGCCCTGACTGCCCACTGATCATCCTCGCGTTGCATGCCCTTGAGCAGGTCTTCGGCCCAGGGTTCATTGACCCGCGCGAGGCCGAACGCCGCAGAGCGCCGCACCATTAGATCCTGATCTTTCGCTGCTTCTCGCAACAGCGGATGTCCCTCCTCTGCGTTTTCGGATAATCCTTCGGCCGCCGCGCGCCTCAAGTTCATGTCACCGTGGAGGAGAGCCGCTCCCAGGGCCTCCAGGGCTGCCGCCTCTGAGTATCTCCCCAGGGCAAGGGCGGCTGCCCATGAGAGACGCAGGTGGGGTGAGTTGAGTTGAGCCTGGAGTGCCGGGAGGGAAGCGCTATCGTGTAAAGCCCCCAGGCCCAGGACCGCAAGGATTCTTCCCTCCGGATCGGCATCCTCCTCCAGCATGCGTCGAAACAGGGGGGAAATGGAAGCATCTTCAGCCCGCAGGAAGGCGCAAAGGCAACGGGCGCGAAGGGGGAAGGGCTTTCCCGGATTCCGCAGGACCTTCGCAAGGCCGCGGAACAGCTCGCTCTTCCATGGGGAATGCGGATCCAATCCTGGCAGGTATCGACTAATGCGAAGGAGATCAAACGTACGGGCAAGGTCCGCCGGGAGCCCTTTCCCGGGTCCGGGCTCGATCCCCTCCGACCGGGATGGGCCCATCAACGCCTGAACGTAGACCGTGATATCCGCCCTTTGGGCCAGATGGCGGAGGGTCAGTTCGAGCAGGGGTTGTGACTTTGGCCACCCGAGTTCCGCCCCCGGGGGGTTCTGGGCGAAGGACCTCGCGGCCAGGTAGGCCGCGAGGTCGCAATGTACGAACGCGGGTCGGCCATCTCCCCGCTGGATGAGAACCCGGCGGGCCAGCGCATGAGCGAGGGTCTTTTCCAGCGGGACCCTTCTCACAGACTCGGCATCTCTTGAAGGGCCGACTGTCCGCCCGGTTGCCTTCGGATCAAATGACTCCTCCCCGGACAGGACGATGCTTCGCGCCATGGCGGACAGGGCGAGGATGTCGCCCTCAGAAAGTTGCGACTCGAGGTAGGCCTCCCAGCCATCTGGCGAGGCGCGTTCAGCGGGCCTCCCGCGACAGGATGCCCAGCAGCGCAGCACAGTCTGCAAGGGGGTTTGCAGATCCGGGGTTGGGTCAAGCCAGCCTGAAACCAGCGCCGGATCCGGTGCGGGGCCACGGGCTTGCGCCTCGGCGGTTATCCTCGTGGTCCATCGACGCACCCATTGCTTGGCAAGGTTTTGGTGCTGCAACCTTGTCCAGGGCGCCAAGGACAAGCGGACAAAGCCCAAGGGGATCCATCGGGCTGATCCGTTGGGAGAATCGGCCGCTACGATGCGGGCCAGCGGAAACTCTTGCGTGAACAGGCGGATCCAGCGGAGCAGCCGGGCGGTTTGGTCCGGCGAGGCCTCATCCACGGAATCGAGGGTCAGGACAAGGCCCCCCGATCGGGCGGAAATGAGCAGTTCCTCCAAGATCTGCCCGGAGGACTCAGACGCAGTTATTCCCCGCAGGGCGGATCGGATGGGCTCAAGGAAGTCCTTCTCAGAGTTGAAGAGATCCAGGCCCGGAACGTCGAGGGGCAGGACGGGGAGCCCTCGGCCTCCGGCGGAGGAAGGAGCGCGCTCCTCGCGCAACTGCAGGAGGGCAAGCATCCATAGAGCGCAGCTCCGCCCGCTACCCGGTTCTCCAGAAATTACAGCATTGCCACGCAGATGGAGAAGATCCTTGAGAGATAGGGTGGCCTGTCCGTAGGTTGCCGCCAATTCCAAAGCATCGGGAAGATAGGGGGGGATTTGCCAGGCGTCCGCATCCGGCGGCTGGAGCGGATCGATCCGCTCCGGGGGAATCAGGAACCGCGGCGGGACTGCAATTTCCTCGAGAGGGAACCAAAGCCCGGCAAGGTGCGCGCCCTGGGCCCTCGACTCGATGTCGGCGCGCAATCGATCGCTGGTGTTGCCAGCGTGAGAGGTGCGCGCTTTTCGGTAGGTTTCGCCGAGCGCCTCGATCGCGGCTAGAACAGGCTTGTACGCCAGGAAAAGGCACAGAGCCAGCAGGCTGGCAAGGGCGAACCCCATGAGGAAAGGCGGGCCGTTATAGATCCACCATAAAGAGATTGGCATCCATCCTCACCCGGCGTACAGGATCCGACCGCAATTGCCGCAAAAAACGATCTGCTCCCCGGCGTTGGCTTGTTGGATCTGGGTTTGGGAGAGGGCGACACCGCACGCGCCGCAGGCTCCTCCTTCGATGCGCGCGACAGCCAAACCATGATGCGCGTCCCGCATTCGCGCATAGACCTGCAAGTCCTCCTCATCTACAACGGCAATCCCCGCCTCCCGTTGGGCCTCGAGATTTTCCCGTCGGGCGAGCAACTCGCCTTTCTGTTTGTTCAGGTCGGCGGACTGGATCTGACGGCCCGCCTCCACTTCATTGAGGTGGCTGTGGGATCGGTCCGTCGCCGACTGGGTGTCGTCCACAGCCATCATCTGCTCGAGCTGCCGCTCCTCCAGCGAGGTGATGTGATGTCGCAAGGCGATTTCCTCGTTCTGTAGGTCCAGCAGTTCCTTGGGGTTCCTGACCTCTCCGCTGTAGAGGCGACGGGTGGGCTCCTCCAGTTTTGCTTTCTGGCTGGCGGCTTGGTCCTCGAGGTCTCGCAGAGCTCCATGGGCCGCTCTCAGATCCCCCTCGGCCGACATCGCCTCCTGGCGCGCCGTTTCCAGCTCCGGCGCGGAGGACAAGATCCTGTCGGTTTCCTTCAATCGAGAACGGATCCCATCCAGCTCGCTGTCCAGGACCTGCAGGCGCTGAAGGTTCGAAACGCGGCTCATCGCCAAGAATTATAGAGAAGATGCCGGATCCGTCAATGCATCACGCTTCGGCACCGCAAGAGAACTCTAAGGAAACTGTCAGGGAACCAACCTTGCCCACACGTTCTACAATGTGCTCTGTCCGGAGGAACCAGCGTCCCAATCTCCTGGAGCGGGTCCCCGCAAGACTCTGGTTTGCGACCGGATGGCTCTTTGGCATCCCAAGCCCGCGGAGGAATCGCGGGGCTCGTTCCTGGTCTTGATTGACCCCTCCGGAGGGTAGCGGTACAATGCGCGAACCCCGCACGCCATTTCCTGCCCTCCCCTCCAGCCTCAACCGACCTGGCAGATCTCCGAGGGAAGCCCTGCCTCCTGCAGGTCTGTTGTTCGCGAGGATCGCGGAGAAAAGGAATTGCATCTGGGGATGGAATCGTCGCCTTTGAGAGGGGATTGACCATGACAACCACTCGCCGCCTTCCCATGATTCTCGCTGTTTCATTGGCTTTGGCCTTGCTCGTCACGGCATGCAATTTCCAGCAGGTTGCCGGAGGCCTGCCTGTTTCGCCTCCGGCCTCGGACACGCCTGGGCCCGGGGCCGTGAGCGTGACAAACACAGCCGCTGCCCCGCAGGCCTCCGCCACGACGGCTCCGACCGCCACCTCTCTGCCCCCTACGCCCACGGCAACTCCCAACCTGTATCCGGTGGGCCCGGCCCAGTATCCCACGGGTGTCGACCCGCTGACCGGCCTGATTGTGGCGGATCCCTCGCTCCTGAACCTGCGGCCGCTGGGAATCAAGGTGTCGAACTTCCCGCGCAGCGCCCGTCCGCAGGCGGGGCTTTCCAAGGCTGACCTGCTCTTTGAAATGTACACCGAAGGCGGCAGCACGCGCTTCCTGGCCATGTACTACGGCCAATCGGCCGACAAGGTGGGCCCGATGCGGTCGGCACGGGTTGAGGACACAAGCATCATCCCTCTGTACGACGCGATCCTGGTGCATGTCCAGGCCTATCAAGATGTTTGGGACAAGATGTATTCTTCCGGAATTGACTTCATCAATGAGTTTCCCGCCGCCTGCCCGGCCATCTGTCGGGATCCCACCGTGGCCGTAAAGGTCAATAGCGCATTCGGCAACACCCAGGCTCTCGACACGTATGCGCAGACCGTGCATCTGGAAACCGGGAAACCCAATCTTGCCGGCATGGTCTTCGACCCGGCCCCGCCCGCCAAGGCGACGCCGACCCAGGGCTTGCTGGTGGTCTTCTCCTCGTCGGCCAGGGCCGAGTGGCGATTTGATGCGGGATCGGGGATGTATTTGCGTTACTCCGAGAGTGACGGCGGCGCCATGGTCCCGTTGGACGATCGCACCACCAACCAGCAACTTGCCGTCGCCAATGCGGTGGTTCTGTTCGTTCCGTTCGATCGCTATGTCGGCAAGACCACGACGGCCGAAATGTGGAACCTCGGGCTGGGGGGCTCGGGCAAGGCCGTATTCTTCCGGGATGGTAATGTGGTCAGCGGCACCTGGAAGCGAGTGAACCCAGGCCAACCGCTCCAGTTCTTTGGTTCAGACGGCCAGCCGTATGCCCTGAAGCCAGGGAATACCTGGATTGGCCTCATCGGGAAGAGCTCGTCATCCATTCCCTCTGCGAAGGAGTGGACCTTCCATATGTACTTCCCGTGAGCCGGTGGGGAGCTATCGAGTCTTGAGGTGCAGGTGAACGGACGGATCGATCGCGCGGTTGGCTTACGGGGCCCCGGTCCGAGAACCCCTGGGGCTAGGGCTCATCCGCTGCGCGCGCATCTTCTCCTGGCGGGGTGCATGGCGGCTGTCTTGGGGATCCCCTCCTGTGCGGCGGGCCCGCTCGGTGCCCGGCTGCAACTCTCGGCGACCTCAGCCGCGGGACCGGCTGGCCGTGCCACTGGCACGCAGGCCCAGACCCTGCCTCCTCTCATGGAAACCGAGACGCCGTCGGTCGCGGTTCAATCGCCGGAACCGACTCTGACGCCTCAACCCACCTCCCAGCAGGTCATTAACCCGCTCACCGGCTTGCCGGTGAGCGATCCCGCGGTCCTGGCCAGGCCGGTCGTGGCCATCAAGGTTTCGAACTACCCTCGTACCGCGAGGCCTCAAGCAGGCCTTTCCTACGCGGACTTGCTTTTCGAGTTCTACCAAGAAGAGGGGGAAACCCGGTGGATGGCGCTCTTCCTGAGTCAGGACGTTGCCAAGGTTGGTCCAATTCGCTCCGGCCGCATCAGCGACGAGATGTTGGAAAAGAAATATCAATCCATCCTCGTTTTCAACGCGGAGGACGACCGCGTCTGGTTTTCGATGGCTAAGCAAGACGTGCTGTCACACAGCCTGTGGGAGGGGAAGGCTTCCTGTCCCGCCCTCTGTCGCGATTCCTCGCAAGCCAGCATCAACAGCCTATACGGGAATACAGCGGCCCTGCGAAAGGCGGCTGAAGCGGTTGGAATCCCTGATGTGGCTCCCGATCTTCGGGGAATGGCCTTCGACCCCGTTGCGCCAGCAAACGGGAAGCCCGGGCAGGATCTGCTCGTCCGCTTCCTCACGGACCAGACCCGCGCGGAATGGCGCTACGACCCGGCCAGCGACAAGTACTTCCGCTGGTCCGAAACCGATACGGGGAGCATGGCGCCCCTAACCGATCGCCTAAACGCACAACAACTCTCGGTTTCGAACCTGATCGTCGTCTTTGTGCCGTTCGTAAGGCATCCCACCAACCCGAAATCTGTGGAAATGTACGATGTGAACTTGCTCGGCTCGGGAACAGCGCTCTTCTTCCGCGACGGTCAGGAATGGCAGGGGGGCTGGCGCGTGGTAGACCCCAATCGGCCGCTGCAGTTCTTTGGTGAGAACGGTCCCTTTGCCCTGCATCCCGGTGTGACCTGGATTGCGCTGGTTGGCATGTCTTCCACCTTTTCCAGCAATGGGGATGCTTGGAGGGTTGAGTTCGCCCTGCCTTAGCCTCACGGTGTCCGGCGGGCGTCGCTCGCAAGGATAGGAGGGTGAATGCCCAGGGTCTCTTCACGTCGGCCACTTCCTCTGGCAATGGCGGCCGCGATCCTGCTCTTTTCCTCTTGCGTAGTCTCCCCTCCGTCGAGCGAACTCGAGGATGCAGGGCCTTCACCCACCGAGGCGCTCCGGGCGACACCTACCCGCCTCTTGCAGCCCGCCGTGACCGAGAGACCCACCCAGACCCAGCCGCCGGCCGCAACGGTTGCGCCCCCCACGGAAACAGCCACCCCGGCCCTGGAGGGCCCTCAGTTTCCGGAAGATATCGATCCCCTCTCCGGTCTGCCTGCAAGCGATCCGTCCCTTCTGGACCGAAGGCCGGTGGCCATCAAAGTTTCGAATTTTCCTCGAAGCCTGCGCCCTCAATCGGGCCTGTCGATTGCTGATCTGGCGTTTGAGTACTACACCGAGGAGGGCATGTCACGCTTCTTGGCCATTTACTTGGGCCAGGATGTCTCCAAAGCGGGCCCGGTGCGCTCGGCTCGGTATGTGGATTCCGAGTTGGTTAGGATGTACCAAGCTGTTCTGGGTTTTGTCGGCGCTGATCCGATGGTGTGGGCACAAGTCGCGCAAACCCTGGGCTCACGGGCCATCAGTGAAAGCCCTTCCACCTGCCCGGCGCTCTGCCGGAGTGGAAACGGGGATGTCAACAGCGTATTCGCCGACACGGCGGCGTTCACCACCCTTTCCAAGTCCCAGGGCCGGCAAGATCTGGGGGGCATGACCTTTCAGGACGAGCCGCCTTCCGCGGGGCTGCCGGGGAGCAAGGTTCAGGTTCGCTTTTCGTGGGGGACGCGCGCCGAGTGGCGCTATGATGAGACCCTGGGAACGTACCAACGCTGGTCGGAGTCCGAGCAGGGGGACAATATCGTGATGGTTCCGCTGGCCGACCGAAACACCGGAGTACAGATCCAGGCCTTCAACGTGGCCGTATTGTACGCCGAGTACAGCCGGCTTTCCGGAAACGAGAAATACAACGTGGAATTCGTCTATCTCAAGCGGGGGCGGGTGCAGGTCTTTCGGGATGGAATGGTCTACGAAGGATTCTGGGTGGCTGCCAGCCCAACCTCGCCCCTTCAGTTTGTTGACGCCTCGGGCGCGCCGCTCCCATTTCACCCGGGGAACACTTGGCTGGAGGTGGTGGGTGAGTATTCCGCAGCCAAGCAGGTCAACCCAGGGGAGTGGGAGGTCGATTTCGCCCTGCCCTGAATCTGGCACAAAGCCCCGCCCATACTTTCGGCCGAATTGGCTCCATTCTTGGGCTTCCGATGTGGGATGGCTACCGGGCCAGCCCTCGGGCCTGCCCATTTGGGATCTTCCCTGACCAGGACATGCGGCCGATCTTGCCAGGGACGCAGTCGGCATTCATGGCACCGAGTGCTGGGAGGGGAGCTCGGAGCGCGGGTGCCGCTGTTCGGCTCGTCCCAAGAGGCGGAGGAGGCTTCGACCTGCCAGGCGCAGGCAATCCTTCTTCGATGAAGCCTGGGCGCGGGCAGTCCCCCTTCCCAGCCAAGAGAGCCGGACGTGTATGACCAGGGGAGGCCTGCCGCGGGGAGGCGAGCCCTTGGGGGGCTGAGGTAGGACCGGGGTTCCGCGGGACCCGGGGGATCCGGAAAAGCCGGGCTGGATCCGGTCAATTCCCCCGCCCGCTGCTTTCCTGGTTCTCGCGCGGTTACGGGCAAGAAGGCTGAGTTTGCCGCTGACGGTCCTAAGACTTGAGGGAAGGGGTCTGGCGATGCCCGCTGTTCGCATGGGTCAGAGCGGGCAGGTACATTTCGTCCACATACTCTTTCAGCATCCGCCGGGTGCAGAAGTGGGGGGAAAGGGTTCGGATGGACTCCTTGATTCGGACGACCCACTCGCCGGGGACGTCTTCCGACGAGCGTCTGAGGTAGTAGAGGGGCACAATTTCGTTTTCCAGCGTTTCATACATCTGCTGAATCTCTCCGGCTGGATCGGGTGGGTCCCCATTGGCTCCCCGGTCCTCCCCGATCGCCCAGCCATTCCGTCCGTTGTATCCCTCCCGCCACCAGCCGTCCAGGACCGAGAAGTTCAGGACCCCGTTCAAGGCGGCCTTCTGGCCCGATGTTCCTGAGGCTTCCTGCAGCAGCCTCGGCGTATTCAACCATACGTCCACCCCCTGCACGAGGTAACGCGCAAGCTCGATGTCATAGTCCTCCAAGAAGACCACGCGCCCTCCGACCTCCGCGCGCTTGGCAACGCGATAGACCTCCTGGAGCACGCGCTTGGCGGGTTCGTCGGCGGGATGAGCCTTGCCGGCAAAAATGATTTGAACCGGCATGTTCGCCTGGTTGATCAATCTCAACAGACGCTCCGGGTCGCTGAGGATGAGGGAAGGCCTCTTGTAGGTCGTGAAGCGGCGCGCGAATCCAATCGTCAGGGCGTACGGATCAAGCAGGGCACCCTCCGCAATCGCCTGGACCGGGTGAACCCCACCGCCCAGCCACATTTCACGGGTGCGCTCCCGAACGTGCGCAACGAGCTTTCGCTTCAAATGATTCCGAACCGTCCAGAGCTCCGCATCGGGGATCTTCCACACCGACTCCCAAATTTCCGGGTCGTCGATCCTGCGACGCCATTCCGCCCCAAGATATCTCTCGAACAGAAGACCCATGCGCCGCGCCAGCCAGGTCTCGGTGTGCACTCCATTGGTGATGTGCCGAATCGGCACGTTCTCTTCCGGCAGGCTGGGCCAAAGGAAATGCCACATGCGCCTGGAGACAATGCCGTGAAGCTCCGAGACCGCGTTAATGTGCCTGGAAAGACGCATGGCCAGAACCGGCATGCTGAAAACCTCACCCCAAGGCTGCTGACGACGGCCCAGCTCGAGGAAGGGATCGCGCTCCAACCCGAGCTGGAGCCAATAGGGTGCGAAGAACTTGTCCATCAGCCACAACGGGAATTCATCGCTGCCAGCCGCCACGGGGGTGTGGGTGGTGAAAATGGTGGAAGCCCGGACCAGCTCTGCGGCTTGGCTGAAGCTGTGCCCTGCAGCGACATACTCCCGAGATCGTTCCAGCAGAGCAAAAGCCGAATGTCCCTCGTTGAGGTGCCAGGCCGCGGGATTGTATCCAAGCGCTCGAAGAGCCCGCACCCCCCCAATCCCGAGAATGATCTCCTGGGAGATGCGGTTTTCGAGCTCGCTGGTGTAAAGCCGGGAGGTCAATTCCTGATCCTCCGGCGAGTTGTTCTCGACATTGCTGTCCAGGAGAAAGAGGGAGCATCGCCCGACACACACCCGCCAGAGGCGGGCCGATAGATCTCTGCCCGCAAGCTGCACCGACACGGTCAAGGGAGATCCGTGCTGGTCGAGGACTGGCCAGACGGGCAGGCTGGTGAAGTCCATGGATTCGTGCATTGCCTCCTGCCAGCCATCCTCGGTGACGCGCTGTCGGAAGTAGCCCCGCGTGTAGAGGAAGCCGATCCCCACCAGGGGGATTCCCAGGTCACTCGCTTCCTTGAGATGGTCTCCAGAGAGCACGCCGAGCCCGCCCGCGTACATCGGGAGCGACTCGTGGAATCCGTACTCGGTGGAGATGTAAGCCACGGGGCCGTTCGGCAACTCGGGATGTTGGGAAGCAAACCAAGTCTCTTTGGTGCTCAAGTACTCGTCAAAGGCGGTAAGCACTCGGTCGTACAGGTCGAGGTAATACCGATCCTGAGACATCGCGTTCAATTGAGGTCGGTGGACATTTCGAAGAAACCGAACGGGGTTGTGACGAACGCGTTCCCACAACACGTTGTCGATGCGGGAGAACAATCTCTGGGCCTGCGGATGCCAGGTCCACCAGAGGTTATAGGCCAGGTCAGGCAGACGATCGAGGCGGCTGGGTAGAGAGATCTCGGTGAGTCCGGGCGGAGCCGGGTCCTCGGGAGTGTTGGGTCGCATCTTCAAGTCCTGGCGGGGGAGCAAATCAATCGTGAACTATAACACAACCTCTTCTGAAAACAAGGCCAATAGCCAAAGCCAGCCCATCTGGATCCCCTTCGATCTCCGTCGGCTTTAATCGTCCCACAAGGGAGGCTGCGACCGATTGGGAACGGCCGCCAGGGAGGTCGCCAGAGGACAGGAGGCCGACGGCCTTTCCTCGCCCGCTGCCGCACTTGGGCTGAGGACGGCTCCCTGCCTGGTCAACGGGCGGTTCCTTTTCGATCGTGAGCTGGCAGAACGATTCGGATCATCGGGGGAGTGAGTCGTCTGCCCCGGGCCAAGGGCGAGCAATGGGACCGATCTCCTCTTTTCCCCGATTGCGTGGGCGGGCCTGTGCAAGCGTCTCGGTCAAGCTTCTGCGCAGGGGTGCCCCAATAGAATAGGCCGTGGGGGAGCGATGCCCGCCAGCATGCGCCCGGGGGAAAGCCATTCCGCCCCGCAAGGCCTTTTCAGGCGCAGACGACTCGCCCCGGATCAAATGCTGGGAAATCTCACCGTTTCGCGAGAAAGATCAATGCCGGGGACGGCCAGCCCCGACCAGGGGGGAGATACCCTCAGGCTGCCTGCGCTCTAAGCCGCGGGAGCCACGGCCGCGGGCAACGTGACGTTGAAGGAGGACATGATGGTTTTCCCGCCGACTTGCACGGGTACGTCCGGACCCGGGAATTCCCATGTCCCCACCTGACCCTCGTCCACATGGAGTACGACCCAGAGTCGCGAGGTGGCATGCATCAGGTCGATTATGACCACCACGTTGGTGTTGACCCCTGGCTTAACCGGGGAATAGCCAATCACGATGTCGCTCGGAGAGCCGTCCTTGTCCGTGTTGATGGCCAGCCATCCCTGCTCGATCGCAACCGCAGACGCAACGGTCACGGTGCCGTCCATTGCACTCTGGTCGTTCACCACGATCTGGGGGATCAGGGACTTGAGCGAAACGGGGGTCCCGGTGGGCTGTGCCGTTTGTGTGGGCAGGGTCTCCTGGGTGGGGAGGGGCGTGGCGGGGGTCGAACAGGAGCCCAGCCAGCTGATCAAGACGGCCGTGGCAAGGTATGGGTAGTTCTTTCTGGGCATTCTCTCCTCCTGGTTGCAAGGGTGGCTGGGACCAGACGGGTCGCTCCTCAAGCCCGACCAAGGCCTGGAATTCTCCGCGGCAAAACAACAAGGACTGCGTCTTCCTGCTTACCGTCTGGGCGCAGCGCCTCAGTCTTGGCCCGGGAATTTGTCCAGGATTTTCCATCATCGCCCTGCCGCGTCTCCAGACGCGGCAGGGTGACAGATTCACCTTCCCTGGTTCAATAGGCAGAACCACCGCTCTGAGAAGAGGGAGCCGCTACCTTGTTGCCTGAAGGAGAAACCGCAAACCAAACAGCAGCCAGCCCTTCCCCTTTCGTGTCTCCGGCCGCCGTGTCCCCCTTGAAGTAGTATAGAGGCCAGCCATTGTACGTCACCTGGGTTGATCCGTCTGTGCGCGAGGCCGTGCCCAGAAGGCTCCCGTTTGCTCCGCTTCCGGCCGTCGCCGCACCGACTAGCGGTGGCCAGTTCTGTGCACAGGTATCGTAACAGCCGGGCGTGGATTTGGTGTCCGAGGTCCGCATGTACAGGGTCCTACCCTGTGAGTCGGTGAGGATTGCGCCCAGGGTTGCGTTTTGCGCCACCATGATTACGACCGGGGAGGCGGCGGTTGACTCCGCCATGGCTCCCGTGGGGGAAGCCGCGGGGGCCGGGGTCGGCGATGCAGATAAAACGGCCGGAGCGGGCGTTGGCGAGGATCCGTACGCGGATCCACAAGCCGCCAGGACGATCGCCGCGATCAGGATCAACGCGGTAGTTCGAAACGATTTTCCTAACATTATTCTCTCCTTCGCGAATCAATGACAACCTCTATGCCATGTCTCCATAACCTGATACGTGCCTGCTTGGCGAATTGGTTGCTTAGAGGGGGATAAGAGATCAGGATCCGAACCCCACGCTGAGGACCCAGGCCCCGCTGGGGGCGGAGCTGCCGTTGCGCGGCTCAACCGTCACGCCCAAGCTTGAATAGCTCGAGAGAGGCTGGTCCGATTTCACGATCACCGAGGCGAAAGTCTGCCCCCGGGGGACGGTGAACAAACCGCCGTTCACACGAACGCCGTCGGGCTTGACCAGCCAGGCCTGATACGTGTGGGCCTGATCCAGCACGGGGAGACCCCAGGCAAAAAGCGCGCCGCTTTCCAGATCAGGATCTAAGACGAATGCGCCTCCGCCTTCCTTGCTGACGACGGAGAGGGCCTGAGATCCCGGGTAGGCGACCAGCGCCAGGGCAGTGTTCTGGGTCTGAATCTCTTGGGACAGGGTCCGCTGCCGCACCTGGAGGGAGCGGAGTTCCACGGCCAAGGCTGCATTCAAGAACAGGAGTGCCACCACGGCCAAGGCGAGCGCGAGCACGGTGCGCGACCAGGGAATCCGACGCGAGGCGGAGAGGGGTTGGCCGCGGGCAATGCGGTCGGCCAGGCGAACCCGAAGGCGGGCAGGAGGCAGCCGTGGGGGCAAGGCATAGAGCAGCTTCTCTGCCACGCCTTGGTATTGGTCCAGCTCCGCCTGGCAATCCGGGCAGCCCTGCAGGTGGGCTTCCGCGAGTTCAAGTTCCTCGGCCTCCAGGGCGCCCAAGGCGTATGCCGCCAACAACCCCCTCAGGTCCTCATGTCCGCTTGCGTTCATTCGATCCGCCGTCTCTCCAACCAATCTCCCCAATCTACATTACGTCAAGCCGGAGGCTCTTGGATCCGCTTCCCCCTCGCGTCCTGACCAAGCCAGCTGCGGCGCAACTCCTCCATCCCCAGCCGCAATCGGGTCTTCACGGTCCCGATGGGCCACCCCAGTTCCTCGGCGATTTGGCTGTGGCTCAGGCCCTGATAGTAGGCTAGCTCAATGGGCCTGCGTTGCTCGGCGGGCAATTCCTGAAGAGCCAAGGACAGCCCGCGCCAGCGGAGTTCTTCGGGGCTTGCGGTTCCTTCGGGAATCGATTCGAGCAGGCTGTCCGGGTCCATTTCGTTGGAGGCGGGGAGCCTCCGCCGCTCCAGGCGCAGGCGATCCAGGGAGGCATTCCTTGCGATGGTGAGCAGCCAAGTGGAGACCGTTCCGCGCGAGGGCACGTAGAGCCTGGCTCGGCTCCACAGGCGCAGGAACACGTCCTGGGTGACCTCTTCGGCGGCCATGGAGTCGCGCAGAACCCGCAGCGTAAGCGCATAGACGCGGCTCGCGTAGCGGTCATACAGCTCAAGCAGGGCTTGTTGGTCCCCTTTCGCAACTAGCCCGACGAGTTCACCCTCTTGGGATTCCGGCACTCGCCCTCCCCTGGCAGACTGAACGCATTATACGGCCAGGAAGGTCGGCCGAGGGGGGCGCCTCTGCGCCTGGGGGAGGACCCTTTGCGGTGGAGCGAGAGACCTAAGTCTTGGCGGCCTCGGCCGGACCCAGGGCGGAGAATTGCAGGCCGTCGCGGGTGCCATCCACCCGGATCGTCTGTCCTGAGCGGAAGCTCCCATTGAGGATTCCGAGAGCCAATGGATCCTGAAGCTCTCGCTGGATCGCGCGTTTGAGGGGACGAGCCCCAAAGGCGGGATCCCAGCCGGCCTGCGCTAGGTGCTCTTTGGCCGCCTCGGTGAGATACAGGCCCAGCCCGCGTTCTTGCAGCAGTTCCCTCACTCGACCGAGCTGAATGTCCACGACCTGCTTCAGGTCCGCCTGGCTGAGCGCATGAAAGACCACGATCTCATCGATCCGGTTGAGGAACTCCGGTCGGAAATGGGAACGAAGGGCAAGCATCACGGCCTCCTGAGGGACCTTTTCCTCCCGGCCCCACAGGTCGTTGCCCAGGTTGCTCGTCATGATCACCACGGTGTTCTTGAAGGAGACCGTTCGACCCTGACCGTCGGTCAGCCGCCCGTCGTCGAGGAGCTGCAGCAGGACGTTGAACACATCGGCATGGCCTTTTTCTATCTCGTCCAGGAGCACAACCGAGTAGGGCCTCCGGCGCACGGCCTCGGTCAGCTGGCCTCCCTCTTCGTAGCCCACATAGCCTGGGGGAGCGCCAATGAGCCGGCTGACGGTGTGTTTTTCTTGGTACTCGCCCATGTCGATGCGGACCATGGCTTGCTCATCGTCGAACAAGAACTCGGCCAGAGCGCGTGCCAATTCGGTTTTGCCTACTCCGGTGGGGCCCAGGAAGAGGAAGGAGCCCAGAGGCCGGTTGGGGTCCTGCAGCCCTGAGCGCGCCCGCCGAACGGCGTTGGCAACGGTGCGCACGGCTTCGTCCTGACCGACGACGCGAAGATGCAATCGCTCCTCCATGTGAAGGAGCTTGTCCACCTCCCCCTCCAGAAGCCGGGTGACCGGAATGCCGGTCCAGCGGGCCACGATGGCAGCGATGTCTTCGGGCTCGACTTCCTCCTTGAGCAGACGCTCCCCCTTCGAAAGTTGCTGCAGCCTTTTCTCGACCCCGGCCCGCTGGGCCTCCAGTTGCGGGAGAGTCCCATAGCGCAGTCGAGCAGCCGCCTCCAGGTCGGATTGGAGCTCTGCCTGCTCCATTTCCAGGTGGGTCTGTTCAACCCGCTCCTTTAGCGAGCGCAGATCGAGGATCAGCTGCTTCTCGGCCTGCCAACGCGCCTGAAGCGTGAGGGAGCGCTCGCGAAGATCGGCGAGTTCATGTTCGATCTTGGCCAGCCGCTCACGGCTCGCCTCGTCGGTTTCCTTCTTGAGAGCCTCGCGCTCGATCTCCAGCTGCATGATCGCGCGGTCGACCTCATCCAGGGGTAGAGGCTTGGAGTCAATCTCCGTGCGCAGCCGAGCCGCCGCCTCATCAATGAGATCGATGGCCTTGTCCGGGAGTCGCCGGTCGGGGAGATATCGGTGGGATAGGGTTGCCGCGGAGATGACTGCGGCGTCCGTGATTCTCACGCCGTGGTGGACTTCATACCGGCCTTTAAGGCCGCGCAGAATGGAGATGGTTTGCTCCACACTGGGCTCCTCGACCAGGACCGGTTGGAATCTGCGCTCCAATGCGGCATCTTTCTCGATCTGTTTGCGGTACTCGTCGAGGGTCGTGGCTCCAATGAGGTGCAATTCGCCCCGAGCCAGCATCGGCTTGAGCATGTTGCCCGCGTCCATGGCCCCTTCTGCGGCGCCGGCACCCACCACGGTGTGGAGCTCATCGACAAACAAGATGACGCGACCATTGGATTCCGTGACTTCTTTGAGGACGGCTTTCAGGCGCTCCTCGAACTCGCCCCGGTACTTGGCCCCGGCCACGAGTGCCCCCATGTCGAGCTGGATCAGGCGCTTGTTCTTCAGCCCTTCGGGCACGTCTCCGCGGATCATTCGCTGAGCCAGTCCCTCGGCAATCGCCGTCTTGCCTACGCCCGGATCCCCCACCAGAGCGGGATTGTTCTTCGTTCGCCGGGAGAGAATCTGGATCACCCGGCGGATCTCTTCCTCCCGGCCAATCACGGGATCCAGCTTGCCTTGGCGGGCCAGAGCCGTCAGGTCACGCCCGTACTTCTCCAGAGCGTTGTAGGTGGTCTCTGGGTTGGGAGAAGACACACGTTGGCTTCCACGAATGGAGGCCAATGCCCGTAGCAGGTTCTCCCGCGTGAGCCCCTGCTTGCGCACAAAAGGCAGACGGTCAACCAACGCCAGCAGCACGTGCTCGGTGGATACATACTCATCCTTCATTTGGGCAGCCTCGGCCTCGGCCGCGCCAAGCACTTCGCTGGCGGACCGGGAAAGGCCGAGCTGGGACGAATCCCCTCCCAGCCGTGGTCGGCTGGAAAGCTCGCGTTCGGCTTCTGCCTGCAGGGCGGGAAGCGGGACGCCCACGGCAGAGACCAGCTGCGGGGCAACCCCATCGGACGGCTCCAGGAGAGCCAGCAGGATGTGCTCCGGCTCAATGTAGGCGTGATGTCTTTCCCCTGCCATACTTTGGGCCCGCAGCAGCGCCTCTTGGGTGCGTTGGGTGAACCGATCGAGATTCATTTCATCTTCCTTATCGGCCTGATCCGCAGGACGCGCCAACAGGCAATCTCCGCCCGCCGCGGGCCTGCGGGTTCAATGGGATCAATAGGAATAATAGGAGTAGCTTGTAAGAATTGCGTCAGCGCAGGCATTGAGTGGTATCAAATGAAGGAGGCGGGTTGCCGAGCTCAGGCCCCGTCGGAGGGGTCATCCACCAGGATCATCACCCGGAATGCCTCGGCATAGGCCAGGCCTTGTTCTTTCCCGTCTTCGGCCGCCCACGCGCGGATTTGCTTTTCGACATCCTCGTTCCCGATCTGGCTGCGGTGCTGCCGCAAGGCCTCGACCTTCAAAGACAGGGTCTCGCTGATATCGACCCACACGTCCGGCCGGTCCGATCCGTGCAGGAACACCCGATTCGGGTTATGCGGCTGGAGGCCTTCCCCGAGCAGATCGGGAAAAACGAGGCGGGAGCCAGCCGAAGGGAAAGCGGCATCACAAGCGACCTCGGCGGCCGCGCGATGATCTGGGTGGTTCATATAACTGTTGCCGTAAAAGCGCACTGTGGGATCACCACAAACGACGACCTGGGGTTGGAACTTCCGGATCAGTCGGGTAAGATCTTTGCGCAGGCGGAGCGAAGCCTCCAGTTCCCCGTCCGGATAATGTAGAAAGACCGTCTCCTGGATGCCCAGGAGGTCGGCGGCGCGCAGTTGTTCTTCCCGCCGAATTCGTGCTAGTTCCGGCCTGAAGGACCCATCCTTGGACGGGTCGTTGCTGCCCGCTTCCCCGTCCGTGATAATGACGGACAGGATTTCGCAGCCTGCCCGGGACCACTTGGCCAGCGTCCCAGCCACCGTGAACTCCTGGTCATCGGGGTGGGCCTGAATGGAAATGGCTCTCCTGGGTGCTCGCGGCTCCAGGGCCGCCTGCGGCTTGCGCTTGGGCATTTCAGGTATGGAAGCATCTGTCAGGCTGGGCTGATAATCGGGCATTCGATCCTCTGAGGGGAGATTCCCGCGGCGCAGGGTCCAGTTCGCCACGGATTCGGCAAGCCCCTCCGCATCCTGCCAGGGCCAGGTCGCACGAGGTAGTCTGCTGTCGGGGTCCGGGTTGAGGGGCTTGGGTCACCCGGCGCCGCTGGGGACGTCCGGTCTCAGGCGGCCAAGGCCCGAGATCGCCCCCCTCCCGGTCCCTGCCCAGAGCCTGTCGGCCCCACCGCGGGCCGGGCTATTCCTCCTCTTTTTCTCCCGCAGTTTCCTTTTGCTTTGCGGCGATGATCGGTTGAGCCACGTGGGATGGGACTTGCTCGTAATGAGAGAACTTCATGATGAAGAGCCCGCGTCCTCCCGTAATGGACCGGAGGTCGGTCGTATATCGCAGCATTTCCGATTGAGGGACAAGCACCGTGATGATACTCTTGCCACGGTCATTATCCATGCCCTGGACCCGCGCCCTTCGTGTGTTGAGGTCACCCATCACGTCGCCCATGTTCGCCTCGGGGACCGTGACCTTGACCTCCATGATGGGTTCAAGGAGCACGGGCGCGGCTCCTTGGACAGCCAACTTAAAGGCCTCCCGCCCGGCGACCTCGAACGCTATGGGTTTGGAGTCCACCGGGTGCTCCTTTCCGTCGGTGACCGCCACTTTCACATTGACGACTGGATAACCGGCGATCACGCCCCGGCCCATCACCCCGCGAACCCCCTTCTCGATGGCCGGCATGTAAGAGGTGGAAATGGCGCCCCCAAAGACCTCATTGACAAACTCAAAATCCGACTCTGCCAACGGTTCTACCCGCATGTGCACTTCGCCAAATTGTCCGGCCCCCCCCGTTTGTTTCTTGTGACGATACTGCGAGGCGCTGGCCTTGGTGATCGTTTCACGATAGGGCACGCGCGGTGCTTCCACCTTGAGCCCAACTTGGAATCGTGAGTCCGCTCGCCGGATGGCCACGTCGATGTGCTGATCCCCCATGCCGGTGAGGATGGTTTGTTGGGTGCTCGGCTCGTTGTGCCAGGAGAGGGTCATATCCTCCTCGCACAAGCGTGTCAGCGTGGAGGAGGTTTTTGCGGCATCGGCCTGCGTCTTGGGGGTGACGGCCACGGAATACAGAGCGTCCGGGTATTTGGGTTCGGGTAGCCTGACGGCATGGGAGCGCTCGCACAGCGTGTCTCCGGTCGAGGTTGCCGAGAGCTTCGCCACGCTGCCGATATCCCCGGCGTGCAGATGGGGTATCGGGACTTGCTCCTTTCCCCGCGGGATCTGCAGGGTCCCCACGCGTTCCTCGGTCTGTTTGGTGGAGTTCCAGATCCGGGTGTCGGAAGCGAGCAACCCGGAGTAGATTCGCAGATAGGTCATTCTGCCCACAAATGGATCTGCGGTTGTCTTCCATGCATAGACGGCCAGGGGTCCCGAGTCGGAGCCGCGCAATTCCTCTTCGCCTGTTCCCGACTTGCCATGGATGGGGGGCATGTCGGTAGGCGCCGGAAGGTAGTCCACAATCCCCCGCAACAAAGGATCCAGACCGATCTGGGCCGTGGAGGCGCACAGGAACACTGGAATAAAGAGGCGGCAAAGGACCGCTTTGCGAAACCCCCCTTTGACCTCCTCGGCGTTCAGTGTCTCGCCGGCCAGGTATTTCTCCAGCAAGGCATCATCCCCCTCGGCCGCCGCCTCCACCAATGCGGTCCGGGCCTTCTCGGCGGCCTCCCTGAGCTCGGAGGGAATGTCCTCCACCTGCTCCCCAGTCCCTCGGAGTGCCTTCATCGCCAGGAGATCGATCACGCCTCGAAACCCCTGCTTTTCGCCCCAGGGTAGTTCTACCGGGATCAGCTTCACGGTGGAGAGGGCCTGGGCCGAGGCAAGGGCGGCCTCAAAGTTGGCGTTCTCCCGATCCATTTTTGCGATCACCACGAATCGGGGGAGCCTGAATTCCTCAATCTGCTGCCACACAATCTCGGTCCCAACCTCAACGCCCGCCACCGAGTCAACCAACACGAGGGCCGCATCGGCGACCCGCAGGGACGAGATCACTTCCCCAATGAAATCGGAGAATCCTGGGGTATCCAGAAAGTTGATCTTGGTTTCATGGAATTCCAAGGGCAAGACAGAAGCGTAGAGCGAGATCCTCCGGCGAATCTCCTCCTCGTCGGAGTCAGACACCGTGTTCCCCTCTTCAACTTTGCCGATTCGTGTCGTTGTCCCGGTTGCAAAGAGGAAGGCCTCCACAAGCGAGGTTTTCCCTGACCCGCCGTGACCTACGAGCGCCACGTTGCGGATCCTGTCTGTGAGATATTCTTTCATGAGATGGCCGATGCCTCCAGGGCTCGAGAGCGCCCTCGGTTCCCGGGATGTGGAATGGTTCTGCGTCGATCCACGACGTGCGGGGCCAGCGCAGGAATTGTAAAAGAGGAGGAGAGGGTTGTCAAAGGGCCGTATTCACTCAGCTAATATGTTACCGGGGGGGTGTGGTTCTCTCAATTGATAATGTTACCGAGGGAACCATGGCTGCCAATGACCCCATGACAATTGACGAGCGCCGGAAATACCTATACGG
>Ga0116138_1000023_pt1 | contig 122050 bp, 129 predicted proteins | sample June2015DPH_20_1_2_FD_88971 | JGI IMG/M metagenome (GOLD analysis project Ga0116138, IMG submission 88971) | Peatland microbial communities from SPRUCE experiment site at the Marcell Experimental Forest, Minnesota, USA - June2015DPH_20_150 | ecosystem: Environmental > Terrestrial > Soil >... | reverse complement strand
GTCACCAGCGCCCCCTACAAGTCGCCAGGGCGGCGACCATGAACCAGATCAAGTGATCGCCATCGCCCGGAACGGCTGCTCGGCATTCACCGGATCAGTTGTTCGACATCGCCGGAATGCGCACCTTTCAATCCGACCCAGCATGGAGGGCCAAGTTCGTGTTTCTCCAACTTCCGGGGATGAAGCCCAAGACCTTTGCTATGAGGAGTGGCCGACCGGGGTGAAGTGTATGTCCAGAGGAGAGAGACTCAGGCTGGCAATGGCCTGACGCTCCGTTCGTTGCTCGGTTTGCGGAAGAAACCTTGGGCCGGGCCAAGAAGGGGCCACCCTCAGGACCCCGGGGCCCGCCAGGCGAGGGGAGAGGTGGGGCTAGATCCTTTGCCGACCCCCAAAACCCTCTTGGCGTTCATGCCAGAACTGCACGTCATCCTCGCCAATGCACCAGCACAAGAACACCTCCCGGCCTTCGCGCAGGGCCGGGAAATCCACAAGCCCCCTATTGATATCCTTGATCAGGGCCCCGGTGGCAAGAACCTGGTGGACGAGATGGTCCAAGCGGCTGAATTCCGGCTCCATTCGACTGGCCTCGGTGCTGCCGCCATTGCCAGCCGACCGTTCGATAGCCGGCCATACCTCGGGATGCCGGGCTATGATCCGGTCTCGGATCTGGAGAATCTCCCTGATCCACGGCTGGATCCGGGTCAGCGCCCGGTTGGCCTCCTCAACGCTGAAGTGTCTCGTCACCGATTCCCCTCCTCGCCCGACCTGTGGGCTTCCGCCCAGGTTGGCCCGACACGTCTTGAGAAGGACTATACCATCTTCATCCGCAGCGCTGATCCGGAGCTTGGCGTCCGTCCCTTGGCCCTTCCTTTTCTTGGAGAGAGCGCTCCAGATTCGATCCGCTAGCGGTTCGGGTTCGGCAGGGGCATCCTCCAAGAGACCTGCAGGCGGTGATTTCATGACTTCTTCAAGATCAAATGGTTCCCCATTCTGGCCTTTGTTCCCCATGGAACTTGCAACTCACATCCTTCTAATGGCCGGACCCGGCGACCCGTCGTAGAATTCCACTGGTCCAGTGTTTACTGGTTTACCCTGAGGATAAAGCGAAGTCCCAGGCGGAGGAGGGAACATGGGATTAACGGTGCTGCTGGGTGCGCTCCTTGGAGCGCTCGTGCTTGTGGCCGCAGGTAGGGTCGTCGATCCGAGCGACCAGAGGTTGGCTGAGATTCCAGTGGAAGAGGACCCTCGGGAGAAAGGGTAAGCAGGCCGCCCAAGTCGGGATGCGGGCTTGCCTCTCGGATTTGGTTCATGGGTCTGGTCGGCAGGGGAATAGCTGAGAGTGATCGCTTGAACACTAGGCGGGCGTGCTGCGGTCTGGGCACGCCCGCCTTGTACTTCATGGCCAGGTGAGCCCAGACGTTCTCCCGGCTCACCCCTCGCCCTCGGGTCCGCAGGCCCTTTCCGGTCGCCTAGGGAAGACTGGCTCCAAGAAGGGCAGCCGGCCTGCATGTTATGATGCCTGAGGAGATCTCTCCTGCATTCTGCCCATAGCCCGGGCCGAGGAGTACTCAGCGAGGGCGGACCTCTTGAGGGCCTGAACTGCCTTTCTCTACGGCGCCCCAAGCCGATGAAACGACCCAGCCTGAAATGAACGGGGCCCATCGGGCCAGGACCGACGGTAAATGGCCCCTCCTCACAGGCATCCCCAATCCTCCGCGCCGCGGACCGCTTCCCGTGGCTGAGGTTTCTCTCCCTCGGGCCTGAACTGACGTGGCTCCTGCTTCAGCAACGGAACGGAGGCATGGATGAACTTTCAGCTGAGCACGCAACCGCTCTCGTCGCTAAGCTGCGAAGCACTGATTGTTCCCGTGTTCGAGGACACCCCCTTGGCTGGCCCGAGCCTGGAGGCGGACCACAGGTTGGCCGGAGAAATCCAGAGGCTCATTCGGAAGGGCCTCGTGCACGGCGGGCCGAATGAGGCGGTGCCTCTCTTCCCGCCTGACGACCTGGGGTTGCCTCGCGTCATCGTCATTGGGCTGGGCAAGGAGACCGACTGCAACCCGGATCGATGCCGAGAGGCCGCGGGAACAGCCTGCCGCAGGGCCCACGATCTGGGGGCGACCTCGATTGCCTTGCCACCGTTCTTGCCCTCGCACGGAAAGGAATCGTCGGAGCACTATGTTCAGGCGACGGTAGAAGGTGCGATCCTCGGCCTCTATGAATTCAATCAACACCGGACCTCGATCGCGGAGCACCCGCCGGTGGAGTCGCTCGAGCTTCTCCTGTCCGCTGGCCTTCAGCGCCCATCGCATTCCTCGGCCGCTCGCACAGGCGAGATCTTGGCCCGGGCGACGAATCTCGCCCGCGACTGGGTCAACGAACCCGCCAACCAGATGACACCGCAGATTCTGGCCGGCGCGGCTCTTCATCAGGCGGAGCAGTTCGGCCTGCAGGCCCAAGTCCTCGGCCGAAAAGAGATGGAAACAGAAGGCATGGGGGCACTGCTCGGGGTCACGCGCGGGAGCAGCGAACCCCCCGCCCTGATCATTCTGGAGCATGGCCGGGGGGCAGGGCAGCCCCTGGTGTTCATCGGGAAGGGCATCACCTTTGACAGCGGGGGAATCAGCCTGAAGCCGGCCCTGGACATGCAGCAGATGAAGAGCGACATGGCTGGTGCCGCCGCGGTGATTGCCGCGATGACGGCAATCGCTCAGCTCGACTTGCCCATTCACGCCGTTGGGCTGGCTCCGGCTTGCGAGAACTTGCCCTCCGGCAGCTCCTACAAACCCAGCGACCTGCTCAAGGCCCTCAACGGCAAGACCATCGAGGTGGTATCCACCGACGCGGAGGGCCGGCTGATTCTGGCCGATGCTCTAAGCTACGCCTCGCGGTATCGGCCGGCTGCCGTCGTCGACGTGGCCACACTCACAGCGGCCTGCGTCACCGCGCTGGGGCAGGATGTGGCGGCCGGCATCTTCAGCAACAATGAGCCGCTCCTGGCCAAGCTCCGCGCGGCGGGGGAGCTGGCCGGCGAGAAGTTGTGGCCACTGCCCTTGTACGAGGAATACCGCGAGAAGATCAAGAGCTCCGTCGCGGATGTCAGAAACAGCGCCGGTCGACTCACGGGGGTGGGTACCTCCGCGGCCTTCTTGCGGGAGTTCACCTCCTACCCCTGGGCCCACATGGATATCGCCGGCATGGCTCTGCGTGAGACCGCTAATGGCTTTATCCCGAAAGGCGCCTCGGGGTTTGGCGTGCGCACGCTGGTGGAATTTGCGCGCGCCTGGGGGGGACCCGCCTGAGGCCGACCTCAAGACACCGTTGGGAGAACGCAGGCCCGTCAGATCCCGGAGCCAAGCGTTCGCGGTACGAAAGGGCCGGGCCGTTCAAGACACCAAAGGAGGGAATTCCATGGGTGAAAAAGACGTCAAGGTCGGGCAGCCTGCTCCCGACTTCGCTCTCGCCAGCGACCTGGGGGGCATCGTCAGGCTCTCGGACTTCCTGGGAAAGCGGGTCGTCCTCTATTTCTATCCGAAGGACAACACCCCGGGTTGCACCAAACAGGCCTGCGGGTTTCGGGACGCCTATTCCGAGCTCCAGGGCCACAACGCGGTCGTTATCGGCGTCAGTCCGGATGGGAGTTCTTCGCACACCAAGTTCCGCACGGACTTTGACCTTCCTTTTCACCTGCTCTCGGATCCTGACCACAAGGTCGCAGAGGCGTACGGAGCGTGGGGCCCGAGGGCTTTCGCTGGAAAGAAGCACATGGGGATCATCCGCAGCCATTTCATCCTGGATGAGGCCGGCCGGGTTGTGGACGCTCAGATCGGCATTTCCCCGGAGAAGAGTGTCGAACTCGCCCTGGCGAGTCTGGCGGTGAAGTAGTCGCACCCTCCTCATCCTGGGTTGGGCCGGCAGCGGTCCTGCCGCGCCTGCCTCTAGAATCAGCCCGATCTCCATGAACGGCCTTTCGCACTTGGAGTGTTCCCACTGTGGCCGAACCTGTTCCGCAGATCAATTGCAGTCGGTTTGCAGGAGTTGCGGACGCCCGCTGCTGGCCCGCTACCATTTGGAAGAGGTGCGGCGCAGCGTTCGGCGAGAAGACTTGGCGGGCAGGCAGCCCACCTTGTGGCGCTATCACGAGCTGTTGCCGGTGCGCGACTCCAGCCAAGTACGGTCCCTGGGGGAGGGTTTCACCCCGCTGATTCCCTCCTGCCGACTTGGACCCGAGCTGGGGATGACGTCTCTCTTCATCAAGGATGAGAGCCGCAACCCGACGGGCTCATTTAAGGCCCGAGGCCTCTGCGTGGCAATGTCTCGCGCCCAGGAACTGGGCGTGCGACAGGTGGCTGTTCCTTCCGCCGGAAACGCCGGGTCCGCCGCGGCCGCCTACGCCGCTCGGGCCGGAATGAGCGCTCATGTTTTCATGCCGTCCGACGTTCCCGAGCCTTTCTTGTGGGAGTGTCGCGCCTACGGCGCCGACGTCCATCTGGTCGCTGGCTTGATCACCGAATGCGGACGAAAGGCCGAGGAGGAAGCCAGACGGTTCGGCTGGTTCCCCCTCTCGACCCTTCGGGAGCCCTACCGGATCGAGGGAAAGAAGACCATGGGGTTTGAGATCGCCGAGCAGCTCGGTTGGCAGCTGCCGGATGTGATCCTCTATCCGACGGGCGGAGGCACGGGCCTCATCGGCCTGTGGAAGTCATTTGAGGAGCTGAAGGGGCTGGGCTGGGCAGAAGGCCTCCCGCCGAGAATGGTGGCTGTCCAGGCGGCGGGCTGCGCCCCAATTGTCCGGGCCTTTGAAGCGGAGGAGGAGTTTGCCCGCCCGTGGGAGAACGCCCGCACCGTCGCGGCCGGGCTGCGGGTTCCTTCCCCTCTTGGCGATTCTCTGATGCTGCACGCGCTCCGAGATTCGCATGGCACGGCCGTCGCCGTCGGTGACGAGGAGCTTCTCCACGGGCAGAAAGAACTGGCCCAGAAGGAGGGCGTCTGCGCATGCCCGGAGGGCGGAGCGACGGTGGCTGCCCTCCAGCATCTTCTCCGCAGCGGGTGGATCTCGAGCCAGGAGCGGGTGGTCCTGTTCAACACGGGCACAGGCCTGAAGTATCCGCAAGCCCGGACTTAGCGGCGACCCCGACTTGAGCCCTGCCGCTCCGCAACATTTCCCCCGCACCCCGTCCCTTGGCGCACTCCCCGGAGTTGTGCCTGGTTCTCTCAAATGTTCCGAAACGGAGGGAGCCTCGGACTCTTGGGGGGTCGAAAACCTCTCCGGCCCAGGCCATCCGCGCATCCTTAAGCGAGCCCATTGCGGTCAGGGGGATCCCGGCGGGTTGGGCCCTGCGCGGCCCAGATTGGATCCACCTCGAGAGGCATCCTTAACCGCCCGCCTTTGGGTTCTAGCCGGCAAACCTCAGGAGAACTGTGGGCAAATCGATGGGCCATGCCCGGCGCACACCCCGACACAGGCCCCCCTGCGGTAGCCTCACCCGGATCCACCGCGCCAGCTTTTCGTGTACTCAGCTATAATCAGCCTGCGTTGTTGCGACAATTCGCAGTAACGAGGATGTGCATGACCCATCTTGCCCGCGACTACCCGAGCCTTTTCCACCAACAGGGGTTCCGCGTCACGCCCCAAAGGCAGCTCATCCTGGATGCGGTTTGTGAAGGCAATGGCCACACTACCCCGGAGGAAATCCTCCGGCGTGTGCATCACAAGGCGCCTTCGATTCACCGGGCCACGGTCTACCGCACGTTGGATTTCCTGTGCGACTTGCGCCTGGTGGCTGCGACCAGGATTCAGCGTCACACTTACTATGAGATCGCGGGGGAAGTCCCTCATCACCACTTGGCGTGCCGCAAATGCAATCGGGTCCTCCCTCTGGATGACCGCACCGTGCAGCGCTGGTTCGCCCAGATCAAGGAGAAGAAGCATTTCCAAGTGGACATGGACCATCTGACGCTTTCCGGCCTCTGTCCCGCCTGCCAGGCCGACGACCGCCCCGGCATTGCCGCCAGAAGGCATTCATGAGCGCTGCCAAAACCCAAGGGGTCCAGATCGGCAGGGGAATCTCTCAGGGTTGGCAGAAGGTTCGGCCCCAAGATCGAAGGGCGGGCCCCTGCCGGCGGATCGCAGCGCACGCGCCCCTGGCAGGGCCTCATGATCCTCTGGGTAGGGAGATTCATTTCCTCTCCCGGAGCACTTCCCCTTACCCGGGAAGTTCCCCTCCCCGGTCTGCCTCAAGCCGCGGCACGGGGCCGACGGCCTCGCTTCCGATTTGTGAGAAGGGTTCCGGGACAGGCCTCAGGACGGTTCTCAGGCCAAACCTGGGCGCCCATCGCCCTCGGCATGCAATCCTTGTCTACTACAGCCTGCTGGCCGTCTGGCTGGGGACGACCGCGATGCATATCCCGGACGGCTATCTCAGCCCGACGACCTCCATCGTCATGTTCCTCATGGTCCTGCCTTTTTGGATGACGGGCGTCAAGAGGCTGCGCCAGAAGATGACCGCCAAGAACGTGCCCGTGGTCTCCCTGCTGGCCGCCTTTTCATTTGTGATCATGATGTTCAACGTGCCCATCCCAGGGGGCACAACCGCCCACGCCGTGGGTGGAGCACTGGCCGCAATTATCATGGGACCCGAAATCGCCACGATGGCCGTGTCGATCGCCCTGGTCATCCAAGCCTTCTTCTTCGGGGATGGGGGCATCCTGGCCCTGGGCGCGAACTGCTTCAACATGGCGGTGGTCCTGCCCTACGTGAGCTATGCGGTTTATCAGGGGCTCTCCAAGAACCAGGCGGTCACTTCCAAGCGACGCGTCCTGGGAGCCGCCCTGGGAGGCTGGACCGGCCTGACCGTAGCCGCCTTTTTTGCGGGGTTTGAATTTGGGATCCAGCCCTTGTTGTTTCACATGGCGAATGGGACGCCGCTGTATGCCCCCTACCCTCTCTCTGTTTCTATTCCCGCCATGGTCCTCGCTCATGCCTTGGTGGCCTCGGTCGTTGAGGGTCTCGTCACCGCCCTGGTCGTGGCCTACTTGCAACGTGCCAACCAGCCCGCCCTGGAATTCACTGCCAAGGCCCACGTTCCGACGCCCTCGGGTGAATTCTCCAAGTGGCGCGTGCTCTGGATCGTCCTGGCGGTGATGGTGGTGCTCGTGCCGCTCGGGCTGCTCGCGCCCGGAACGGCCTGGGGGGAGTGGGGCACCCAGCAGCTGACCCAGAGAGGGCTCGCTTTCATTCCGCAGGGAATGGCGAAGCTGTCCGGGCTCTGGTCCGCGCCGCTGCCAGGCTACAACCTGCCGGCCGTGGGGAACGCGGACCTGGGGTACGTTCTTTCGGCGCTGGTCGGGGCGATCGTCATCGGGATGGTGGCCTGGTTGTTGACGATGCTGGCCACTCTGCGCAAGTCGGGGCCACCGTGAGCGCAGACTCCCCTTCCTCAAAGCCCCCTCGCCGCGGCCGTTTCGTCGAACGGAGCCTGCAGGACATCGACCGCGCCCTGGAGCAATCCCTGTTTGCCGAGCGGATTGCAGGGAGACCAGGATGGCTCCAGGTCCTGGACCCGCGCCTGAAGATTGTGTCGATGTTGCTGCTGCTCATCTCGGTGAACCTCTCGCACAGTCTCTGGATCATTGCCCTGCTCTACTTCCTGACCCTCGGCCTCGCCTTCTTTTCTAAGGTGCCCCTGGGATTCTTCATCAAACGGGTCTGGCTGTTTATTCCCCTATTCACAGCGGTCATTGCTCTCCCGGCTCTATTCACCACACCCGGGCCGGTCGGCCTTCATCTGCCCCTGGGGTTGGTGACCACCCGAACCGGAGCGATGACCGCCTTGTTCCTGCTCCTGCGGGTGGGCACCTCGGTCTCGATCGCCGTCCTGCTGATCCTCACCACACCCTGGAACAGCCTGCTCAAGGCGCTGGGGGTGTTGCGTGTACCGAGTGTCATCCTCCTCATCCTGGGAATGACCTACCGCTATATTCACCTGCTGCTGAACCTCACCAACGACATGTTCCTGTCCCGCAAGAGCCGAGTCCTGCGGCCCATGACGGGAGGCCAGGAACGGCATTTGGTCGCGGCCACCTCCGGGGCGCTGCTCAGCAAGTCTTTGCAGGTCAGCAGCGAAGTGTATCTGGCCATGCAATCGCGCGGGTTCCGTGACTACCCCAGGACAATCGACACCTTTGAGATGCGGACGGTGGACTGGGTTTCGGCCGCGGCGATGTTGGTCTTGGTCGTCCTCTCGATTTGGCTGGGACGGTAAGGGGGTGGGTTCGTGTCCGGGAAACCGAAGGAACTCATGGGTCAGGGGCCGGTTTTTGAGACCCACGACGTTTTTTTTGCGTATGAGCAGCGAGTCGCCGCGCTGGAGCACGTCAGCCTGACGATCCAGGCCGGGGAGCGCCTCGCCATTCTGGGCTCGAACGGCTCCGGCAAGAGCACCCTGCTGAAAGTCCTGGACGGCCTCTACTTTCCAGAACGAGGCTCGGTCCTGGCTTTTGGGAAGCCTTTGACCGAACAGGCCCTTCAGGAGGAGGACTTCAACTTCGAGTTTCGCCGTCGGGTGAGCCTGGTCTTTCAAGACAGCGACGTCCAACTGTTCATGCCCTCCGTTTGGGAGGAGGTCGCTTTCGCTCCTCTACAGCTTGGATTGCCGGCCGAGCAGGTGAAGGATCGGGTGGAAGCCGCTTTGGGCGCCCTTCAAATCGAAAGACTCCGTGAGCGCGCCCCGCATCAGCTGTCCAGCGGGGAGAAGAAGCGGGTGGCGCTCGCCTCGGTCCTGAGCCTGATGCCGGAGGTCTGGCTCCTGGACGAACCGACCAGCGGCCTGGATCCGCGCACTCAGTCCTGGCTCCTGGACTTCATCCTCGAACAGGGCGAGAGCGGCAGGACCGTGGTCACGGCCACCCACGACCTCTCCATCGTGGAGGACATTGCCGACCGAGTCTTGGTGCTTGGGGAGGATCACTCTCTGGCGGCGGAAGGAACCCCGCAGGAGGTGCTCGCGAACGAGCCGTTGCTGCTCGCCTGCAACCTGATCCATACTCACCGGCATAGGCACGCGCTGGCGCTGGAATCACACCGGCACCCGCATCAGCATGGTCTTCACCAAAAGCATCCCCACGGGACGGATTCCTGAGTCCTCGGGGACCCGTGGAGGCGGGTCGCCATGTCGGACAGGTTTTCCCTTCTCTGCTGGTCTCATGCCACGTAAGATCATTCACGTCGACCTGGACGCCTTCTTTTGTGCGGTGGAGGAACTGCGCGATCCCTCCCTGCGGGGCAAGGCTTTTGCCGTGGGGGGCCGGCCCGAGTCGCGGGGCGTTGTCGCCTCCTGTTCGTACGCGGCGCGCACCTACGGGGTACGCTCGGCCATGCCCATGGCCCGCGCCGTAAAGCTGTGCCGAAACCTGATCATCGTATCCTCCCGGCACAGCGCCTACGGCGAGGTCTCCGAACAGGTGATGGCGAGCCTGAGGGATCTCACGGCGCTGGTCGAGCCCCTTTCGATCGACGAAGCCTTTCTGGACGTGAGCGACCTGCCCGATCCCGGTGAGCAGATCGCAAGGGGGATCCAACGGCGCATTCGCGACGAGCTCGGCCTCCCGTGCTCACTGGGCGTGGCTACCAACAAGCTCGTGGCCAAGATCGCCACCGACGTTGGCAAGGCCGCCGCCCGCGGCGGGAACCCGCCGAATGCGGTCACGGTCGTCCCCCCCGGAGGGGAGGCGCAGTTTCTGGCCCCCTTGCCCATCGAGGCCCTTTGGGGGGTCGGCCCGAAGACGGCGGCGAAACTTCATGAACTGGGCGTGGAGACGATCGGTGATCTTGCACGGCAGTCCGAAAGAGAACTGCGCGCGCGGTACGGGGCCATCGGTCACGACTTCTGGGAGCGATCGCGCGGAATGGACGACAGTCCCGTGGAGGTGGAACGGGAAGTCAAGTCGGTCAGCCAGGAAGAGACCTTCGCCCGCGACCTGCGGGACGGGGATTCCCTGCGCCGCACTCTCCGCAGCCAGGCGGAGGCGGTGGCAGGACGACTCAGGCAGGAAGAGCGGTTGGGGTCGACCGTGCGCCTCAAGTTGCGCTGGCCCGACTTCACAACCGTCAGCCGGCAATGTACCTTGCCTCATCCGACCGACCAGGATCAGGAGATCTACCAAGCCGCCTTGGGGCTTCTTGAGAAGGCGTGGAGGAACGGGCGGGCGGTTCGGCTGGTCGGGGTCGGTGTCACCCACCTGACCACGGCGGTCCGCCAGCTCAGCCTGTGGGAGGCAGATTCCGAAAAGGGGCGACGTCTGAACGCCGCGATTGATCTGATCCGCGAGCGCTTCGGAGAGAACGTCATCGAGCGAGGCAGCGCGCTGGGGCCGCGGCCCCCCGTGACAGGCCGTTCTAGCAAACCGTCCTAGCCGGAGGTGGATTATGCATGTCGTCTTGGTCTACGCCCACGTCAAGCCAGAAGCCGTCGAGGCATTCCGGGCTGCCTCTGTTGAGAACGCCCGTCACAGCCTGCTCGAACCCGGGGTTGCCCGGTTCGACGTAATCCAGCAACAGGAGGATCCGACCCAATTTCTGCTCATGGAGGCCTACCGCACGGTGGAGGACAGCGCGCGTCACAAGGGAACGCCACACTATGCCAAGTGGCGCGACACGGTCGCCGAGCTGATGGCCGAACCGCGCTCGAGCCTCAAGTACTCAAACGTTTTCCCGGAGGATCGGGGGTGGAAATGAGCCTCCCCCCTTTTGAGTTCGCAACGGCGACACGCATCATTTTCGGCGTGGGCTCAGCCCACCAGGTTCCATCCGCCGCCAAGGCCCTCGGCCGACATCCGCTGCTGGTGACCGGCAGCCATCCGGAACGTTCCGCCGATCTGATCGAGGCCCTGGAGGTGGAAGGGCTGGGCCCGGTCTCCTTATCGGTGAAGAGGGAGCCTACCACCGAGCTGGCGAGCCAGGGAGCCCGGCTGGCGCGGGAATCCGGATGTGACCTGGTCATTGCCTTGGGGGGCGGCAGCGCCCTGGACGCAGGGAAGGCCATCGCCGCGCTGGCCACCAACCCCGGAGATGTCCTCGATTACCTGGAGGTCATCGGAACCGGCAGGCCACTCACCCAGCCGCCCCTGCCCCTGATCGCCCTTCCCACCACAGCGGGTACGGGAACGGAGGCAACCAAGAACGCGGTGCTCGCCTCCCCTGAGCACAAGGTCAAAGTCAGCCTGCGTGGCAGCCTGATGCTCCCCAGGCTTGCGGTGGTGGACCCGGCCCTTTCTGCAAGCGCTCCGCCCGATGTGACGGCCAGCACCGGGATGGACGCGCTCACCCAGCTGATCGAGCCGTTTGTGTCCATCCACGCCAATCCCATGGTCCGCGCTCTGGGACGCGAAGGCATGGGCCGCGTCTCAAGGTCTCTGCGCAGGGCCTTCGCCCAAGGCAGCGACCTGGAGGCGCGGGCGGACATGGCCCTCGCCAGTCTCTTGAGCGGGATCAGCCTTGCGAATGCTGGCTTGGGAGCCGCCCATGGATTTGCCGGACCGATCGGAGGAAGGTTCGTCGCCCCGCACGGGGCGGTGTGCGCCCGATTGCTGCCCTTGGTGATGGAGGTCAATATCCGCGCTCTTCGGACTCGGGATCCGGACGGCCCGGCACTCGATGCCTACCGGGAGATCGCTCAGGTTCTCACCGGACTCCAGTCCGCCGCTCCCGAGGACGGCCCTGGCTGGGTCTCCGATCTGGGCGCGGAACTGGGGATCCCGCCGCTTCGTTCCTACGGCCTGAGCCCAGCCGATTTCCCCACCCTGGTCGAACGATCCGCCGTGTCGAGCAGTATGAAAGGCAATCCCATATCGCTGTCGGAGGAGGAGATGATGGAGATCCTGGAGAGGGCCTGGTAGGCAGACGAGCTTGAGCCTCGGGCCGCGCACTCCCAGCCGCGTAAAATGGGGTTCAACATTCAGGAGAGAGGTTGACATGGAATACACTCATCTAGGACGAACCGGACTGCTCGTCAGCCGCCTGTGCCTCGGCACCATGAACTTCGGGCCGCTCACCGATGAACCCGCCAGCTTTCGCATCATGGACCAGGCCCTGGAGCAAGGCCTCAACTTCTTTGACACGGCGGACGTTTACGGCTGGAAGCTGGGCGAGGGACTCACGGAGCAGATTGTGGGCCGATGGCTGGCGCAAGGCGGGGGCCGCCGGGAAAAAGTTGTCCTGGCCACGAAAGTCCACGGAAAGATGGCGGAATGGCCGAACGAAGGCAAGCTTTCCGCCTTTCACATCCGTCGGGCCTGCGAGCAGAGCCTGCGGCGGCTGCAGACCGATCACCTCGATCTGTACCAGATGCATCACATCGACCGCGAGGCACCCTGGGATGAAGTCTGGCAGGCAATGGAGCAGCTGGTCCAAGCGGGGAAAATCCTGTACGTGGGCAGCAGCAACCTGGCCGCCTGGCATATCGCCCAGGCTCAGTGCGCCGCGACCTCCAGGCACTTCCTGGGGCTGGTGAGCGAGCAGAGCCTCTACAACCTGTCGGCGCGGTCGATCGAGCTTGAGGTGATCCCCGCCTGCCGCGCCTACGGGTTAGGACTGATCCCATACAGCCCGCTCGCCGGCGGCCTTCTGGCGGGCGGCGCGCGGGAGGCCCGGGAGGGAAGGCGCGCGGGAAAGAATGCTCGCGAGGACCTGGCGAAGATAGAAGAGAGGCTGGGCCGCTATGAGGGCTTCTGCCGCAGGCTGGGCAAGGATCCCGCCCAGATTGCCCTGGCCTGGCTGCTTCACAACCCGGCGGTGACGGCTCCGATCATCGGCCCTCGCACCCTGCCCCAGCTGATCGGCGCGGTCGAAACCTTGCAATTCAAGTTCGACCACGAAATCCTGGCGGAACTAGACCAAATCTGGCCGGGACCCGGTGGGGAGGCTCCCGAAGCGTACGCTTGGTAGGGCCCAGGCCGCTCCCGGTTCGGGCCGGAGGCCATCCCCCTTCCCGGCTTCTTCCAAAGGGAAGCGGGGCCTAGATCGCGGCCAGCCGCGCCGCCGCCCTCCGGCGCAGGACGAACTTGGTAATCTCAGCCGCCACCGAGGCGGCCAGGAAAAAGGGGGCCATCACCAGCCATTCCCGCCATCCCAGTGCCATGGTGCTGAAGATCGGATCGAGGAAGGGCACGTAAATCACGACCATCAGGAGAAGGAAAGAGGAAAGACAGGCATAGTTCATCCAGCGGCTGGAGAAGGGACCCATCGCGAACAGGCTGTACCGTTCACTGCGGGCGGTGTAGGCTCGCAGCAGCTCGGACATGATGAGGGTCGCAAAGGTAACGGTCTGGGCGGCGGCCAGATCGCCCGGAAAGCGTCTCAATCCCCACATGAAGGCGAGCAACACCGCGCTCGTCATGACCACTGCCTGGACGAGGACTCCCACCTGCATCTCCCCGTTAATTACAGGCTCTTGGGTTGGCCGAGGCGGAACCTTCATGACATCTGGATCGCCCTTCTCCAGACCCAAAGCCAACGCCGGAGCCCCGTCGGTCACCAGATTCAGCCAGAGCAGCTGGATGGGGGTGAGAGGCAGCGGCAGGCCGGCCAACATCGAAAGGAAGACGACCAGGATCTCCCCCACATTGCACGAGATCAGGTAGAACACAAACTTGCGGATGTTTGAATAGATGATGCGCCCTTCCTCGATCGCCGCCACGATGCTCGCGTAGTTATCGTCGGTCAGAACCATGTCCGCCGTTTCTCTGGAGACGTCGGTCCCGGTGATCCCCATGGCAATGCCGATATTCGCCCGCTGGAGGGCCGGGGCGTCGTTCACCCCGTCGCCGGTCATCGCCACCACGTGGCCCCGCTCCTTGAGAGCATCCACAATCTTGACTTTGTGCATGGGCGAGACCCGCGCGAAGGCATCCACTTCGTTGGCGATCTCTGCCAGAGCCTGGTCGCTCAAGCCATCCAGCTCAGGGCCGGTGAGCACGCGACCCTTCGGCCTGAGCAGGCCAATCTGCCGGGCCACCGCGAGGGCGGTCTCTTTGGCATCGCCCGTGATCATGACCGTCTTGAGGCCGGCCTTGCGCGCCACCTGCACGGCTTGAGCCACCTCTGCGCGCGGCGGATCGATCATGCCCAGCAGGCCGAGGAAGACAAGGTCTTTCTCCACCTCGTCGGCCGATGTCAAAGACGGCATTGCGTTCAGCGGGCGCCAAGCCACTCCAAGGATTCGCAGGGCGTCTCGGGCCATGCGGTCGGCAGCGGCCAGGACCTCCTCGCGCTTGGCCGCGTCCAAGACCCGCGTTTCCCCTTCCAGGCAGACCCGCTCACAGCGCTCCAAGACGAGCCCGGGGGCTCCTTTCACGAAAACCAGGTAGGGCATGGGATCCGCCAGTTGCCCAGGCGGCAGAACCCGCGGGGAGAGGACTTCATGAACCGTAGCCATGCGTTTGCGCTCAGAGTCGAAGGGGACCTCCAGGACCCTGGGCAGCGCCCGCTGCAGTTCCCCGCGCTCCAGCCCGGCCTTGGCCGCCGCTACGGCCATCGCGCCCTCCGTGGGATCGCCCACCATGCGCCAGGTGGTTTGTCCCTGCTCCTCTCCACTCCGCTCCAGCCGCGCATCGTTGCAGAGCTGAGCGCCCAGGAGCATCAGGAGCATCCCCTCATCCTGCCGGGGATCAAAGGGATGACCCGCCTCGAAGAAGGATCCGTGTGGATCGTAGCCGCGTCCGCTGATCTCGAACGTCCGGCCGCCAGCCCAGCCCTTGACCACCGTCATCTCGTTCTGGGTGAGCGTCCCGGTCTTATCTGAACAAATAACCGTCGCCGACCCCAGGGTCTCGACCGCAGGCAACTTGCGCAACAGGACGTGCCTGCGCACCATCCTTTGCATGCCCAAGGCCAGGCAGATCGTAACGACCGCCGGAAGCCCCTCCGGGACAGCGGCAATCGCCAGGCTCACCGCGGTCATGAAGAGGTTCACCAGGTCACGTTCTGCGGATCGAAGGTAGGCGTAGGCGCCTTGCGTGAGAGCAACGCTCCAGGGTGTGTCGCGGAAGATGCCGATCACAAGGATGATCCCGCAGATCGCCAGGGTGGCCATGCCCAGCGTCTTTCCCAGCTCGTCCAGCTTGATCTGGAGAGGGGTGGGCTCCTCCTCATACGTTTGGATCATCTGCGCAATCAGCCCAATCTGCGTGCGCATGCCGGTGCCGGTCACCAGTCCCATTCCGCGGCCGTAGCTCACCAGCGTACCCATGAAGGCGCTATTGCGGCGGTCCCCCAGGGGAATCTCGCGGTCCAAAACCACCCTGGCATCCTTGGCCACCGCGACCGACTCCCCGGTGAGCGAGGCTTCCTCAATCCTTAGATTCACGCTCTCCATCAGGCGCATGTCCGCCGGGACGTAGTTGCCCGCCTCCAAGAGAACAATGTCCCCGCTCACGAGTTCGCGCGCGGGGATCGCCCCTTGACGCCCATCCCGGATCACCTGGGCATTCGGAACGGCCAGCTTCTGGAGTGCCGCCAGGGCGCGCTCCGCCCTGGATTCTTGCACCACCCCCAGCAGGGCGTTGAGGATCACAATCGCAAAGATCGCCAGGGCATCCAGAACCTCTCCCAGGAGAAGGGAAACGACAGCGGCGACCAACAGCAGAATCACGAGGAAATTGTTGAATTGGCCAAGCAACAGACGGACCCAGCCGGCTTTCGGAAGCTCGACCAGTTCGTTGGGCCCAAAGCGAGCCAGGCGAGCCCTCGCTTCTTGACCGGTCAGTCCTCGGTGCAGCCGTGTGTCGAGCTGGTCGGCAATTTCCTCCACCGAGGCAGCATGGGGGGCTGGGTGGCCCAAGGGAGCCGGTTGGGTTGCGTTTTCGTTAAGCATCAGAAGAAGGTTGAAGGTTGGGGAGCCCGCGGCAGCTATTCCCGCGCCTCGCGCGGCGGCCCTGGGTTATGCCATCGCATGGGTGAGAATACCCGCTTGCATGAGAGCCTGACCAACGTTCCCAAAAACCGGGTAACCTGAGCCCTGCAGGGCCTTGCGGCGCAGCGGGCTGCTCCCGATTCCCCACGAGTGGAGGGCGACTTCCGCCCCGTGTCCCCTCAGCAGGTCCACGGCCTGCTTTACCCCGCGCAGGCTGGAAGGAGAGTCTTCAAAGACGTGCAGATCCATCTCTCCGTCTTGGAAGGAAGTCAAGGCGCCGGTCAGTCGATCTTCCTCGAAGAGTCGGCAGGCAGACAACAGGGCGTCCTCGTCCGTCGCCCCGAGTGTCTTGGCCATCGCCGCCAAGGCATGGACCGGAGAGGGCTTCAGGTAGGCGTCGGAATAAGCGTGGCGCTCGCCGGCCAGCCAGCGAAGCTGGCCAAAGCCCACGACCGGCCAGTGGGCCAGTCCCACCCTCTCCAGGGTGACCTCCGCCTCGGGCGCATACTCGCCGCCTACGGCGGAAGGCATGACGGGCTTGGTCAGTCGGAGGGTGAAGACAGCGGCACGTGTCTCCCCGTTGCTCGTGCAGCTCACGAGATCCTGGGTCTCCTCGGCCGAGAGAGTGGGAGCGTCGCTTTCCCGGAGAAGGGAGGTCGTTTCAAGAGAGGGTTCTTCAGCGTAGGTCAAGCGGAAACCCTCGGACCCCAGGGTGAAGTGCTGGAAGACGCGCATCGTTATGGAGCTGCGGAAGTCGCGCGTCTGCCCAAGGAGAATCTCCAGTGCCCTGGCCAGCTCCTGCCTGCGCTCCTCGGTCTCTCCGCTTTGCGTCGCGGCGAGAAGGAGCGCCAGCGCCGCACGGGGCGCAGGGGTCCGGGGGAGCCTCGCGGCCGAAATCCTCTCGCCCCAGCGGGCATAGCCGGGTTGAGGACGCAAGCGAGCGGCTCGAGCGCGGATGGCGGACAGAATGCCCTCCCAAGTCCCGGGCAGGCGCAGCTGAGGATCACGGCGCCACAGGTCAGTCACGAGGACCGCCAGGCAAATGGCCGATGAGTCCCACTCGGACGTCAAACCGTTGATCTCCAGAGACTCAATCTCGGCCTCATTCGGGGCCAGATCTCCAAGCCCCATCCGGCGACTAAAGTGATTCACGGTCGCCTGCAGGGCCCGGTGGTAGCCGCCGGGAGTAATCAAAACCCCGTCCAGATCGAAGAGGAGAATTCTGTGCGCCAGTGGCATCAGCTAGGGTCGGTCGCTCGAATGGTCGGCCTGTCTCGGGTTGTGGAACGAAATTGATTATAAACAGTGTTGCCGATTCTGTTCCCGGGAGCCGGCCAAGATGGTTCGCCTGTTCCCTTCCGGATCCACCTTTGAGGCGGCCTCTTCTACACGCACCCATTGCGGACGCGCAAGGTTAGCGGGTGGGGTGCCTCTGCAAGATATTCCCCCGCAAAGAAGAGGCCACAAGCTGGACCGATCGCCGTCCGGGTCGGGCCCTCGGCCCATCCCCCGCAACGGGTGAGCCCCCGGTCATCATGGGCGAAGCCCTGGCTCGGCCAGGGCTTCGCGGTGACTCCATTCTCAGAGTTGGCAACTCAATCCGCGCAGGCAGCCTCCTACCTGTGTCTCGCTGGAATCCCGGGCCTCCGCAGCTCGGTCCCTCATCCAAAGAGCCGGTTCAGCGAGCGCCTCCGCTGGCTTGCGCCATGGCCGGTGGCTCTTTTAATCGCAAGCTCAAGAAGATGCAAGCGGCCATGAGCACGATCAGGACGATCAGAGAGGGGGTCATCGCACGTGTGATCGGAGTCCGGAAGCTGTCCATCGCGAAAATAAAAACGATACCCGAGATCTGCCCCATCAACATCAGCATGCCATAGGAGGTTCCCTCCGGGGCGGGCAGCGTGACCTCGGCCCCGTATTGGAATCCAATCGGGGCCGCGCTGAGCAAGAAGAAGCCAAAGAACAGGGCCGACGCGATCAGGAGACCATAGGTCCCAAAGAAGGTGAGACCGGCCAGGCCCAGGGTTCCGCCAATCAGGGCGACTACGACAAAGGGGACCCTCCTGTGGTAGTGATCTGAAAGAGAGGGCAGGATCACCGCGCCGACGATGCCTCCCAAGACCATCAAGCCCCCGATAATCCCGGCCTGGGTCGCGTCAAGGCCCCGAGGTTTGACAATATCCTCAATCCAGGTAGAAACGGCATTGAACAAACCCAAACCCACGAAGAAGATGGCCATCATCACGAGGAAGTCCGGCTTGGTCACCATTTGCCGCAGCCCGTCAAACACGAGGGACCGCGCCTCCTGCTCGGGAGGACAAGGGGGCGTCGGCGGCCGCTCTCGCACCAGGACAAAGAACAGGACACCGAAAATCACGGAAATGATGCCGTAGGTCAGGAGCATTCCTGGGATTTCTGAGCGAAGCACCAGGAAGGGAGTGACGACCATGCCGATGATGATCCCGAGGAACAACGCCAGGGAGGTGAACCCCACGATCGTCGCCCGATCGCTCACGGGAAACCAGCGTGCGACCACTTTGGTCTGGGCATTGAGGACAAAGGGCTGGCCGATCGCAATCCCGATCTGGGCGATCAACACCCAGGTGTAGGAAGATGCAACCAAACCCCGCATCAGGCCAAAGACGGCTGTCAAGGCGGCGCCGATGCCCACGCCGAGGCGAATCCCGTAGGTGTCAATGGCCCAGGAGGCGGGGATCGACATGATGATGAACACAATCATGAAGCTCATGGAGAGAAGGCCGATACTCAGGTCGGAGACGCCGTAGAATGTCCCCGCCTGAATGGTTATGGATGCAAAGGTAATCCACAGGATCTGAGTGACGGCGACCACCGCCGCAAAGGCCACAAGCACAACCCAACGGTAGCCGTAGACCGTGAAGGTGTTCTTTTCCATGGCACCCTACCTCCTCGAAGAGGGCTGCCTTCCTGGAATCATCCATGCTGGCCGAGTTTCCACTCCGAACGCATATGGGACCCCCCCCCTTTGTCTCCTATTACAACCCCAGTCTCACAACTCAGGGTTCTCTCCGCCCGCTACCCTCCTCTCCGCCAGGCGGACGCACAACCATCCCTTCCCCTAGGCAAACTTCGCACTTGCAGTCCCCGCCGCCCCGCCGGCCTTTCATCTGGGATTCAGCTTTCTTTCCATCCGCGCCTTTCGGTCTTTCCCCTCGCCATCCGCGGGCCTTCCTTTGAGGAGATTCACCCATCTCCTCCTGGATGCTCAGCGGGGTATCCCATCACCCGGGATTCCAAGCCAGGGGTGGATCTCATACACCAAGCGGCCGGCCTTGACCGCCGGGTCTTCCTCTAGCAATTGCCGAACCTCCCCCTCGTCCGTAGCCGTGAAGATCCCAATGCCCCGCAAGCTCCCTTCGTCTGTCACGGGGCCGTTGATGAGCAGCTTTCCCTCGGCCCGCAACCAGAACAAGTGGCGCAGGTGCTCCATTTGCAGCCGATCGGCCTCGGCAGGCGGCTGATCCCTGTGGGGCCCGCTTTTGTACAGGAAGGCCGTGTATGGCCTTCCCGACGCGACCATCTTCCGAATGGTCTCATCCGTGATCTGTGCTCGTGACCCCATTCGAGCGACTCCCTGCCCAGAAGTGGACCGACTTTCAATCCGGCGGCAAGCCTGTCCCCAAGTCTACCAACAAATGCAAAAAGCCTGTTTGGGGAGGCGAGAGCGGCGGTACAAGACTGCAGGTTCAGCCACGGCAGATGGGGAGATCGGGAGGGCATTGGCGCGGTGGCCGCAGGTTCGTCTTTCCATTATTATTGGACCCTAGCGGGCGCGGGCGCCTGGACCCGAGCGTTGTTGCGCTTGAAATTGCCGGGGGCGGCGAAAGGGCTCGGAAATCTGACCCGCAGCCGGCAGACGCCTCTGCGGCGCGGATGGCTGAGCGCCGTCCGGGCAGGGCCGATCCAACGGATGTGCAGGCGCCGCCACCAGCCCATGGCGGAACCCTCTTTGCAGGATAGACGGAGACCAATCGATGACCATTCCCGATATCCCCACCGTAGCCGAGGCAAGTGGAAAGTCCAGGAGTGGGATCAACTACCACATCCTGGGGACGGTGCAGCAGACATTGGCCGTGGACTTGCAGCCCGGCCAGCAGGTCTACACCGATGCGGGGGCCATGTCTTGGATGACCGCCTCGGTCAGCATGAACACCGGTTCCGGGGGAGGACTGGGCGGGATGCTCAAGCGGGCCGCGTCCGGGGCGACGGCCTTCATCATCAGCTTCGCGGCCTCGGGCGAACCCGGCCAAGCTGCATTCAGCACCGATTTCCCCGGCAAAGTCCTGCCGGTGGAATTGGACGCCGGACAGTCCATCGTGATGCACAAGCACGCGTTTCTGTGCGCGGAGAAGAGCGTCACTCTGGACGTTTTTTTCACCCGTAAGCTGGGGGCAGGTTTCTTTGGCGGAGAGGGTTTCATTCTTCAGAAGCTGACCGGACCGGGCATCGCATTCGGCGAGCTGGATGGGGACGCCGTCGAGTACCATCTGAAACCGGGCGAGGTCATGAAAGTCGAGCCCGGCCATGTGGCCATGTTTGAGGCCACGGTGGCTTTCGATATCGAGATGATCAAGGGAATGACCAACATTCTGCTCGGAGGAGAGGGGGTTTTCCTGGCCACGCTCAAGGGCCCCGGGCGGATCTGGCTCCACTCGATGACGGTGAGCAAGATGGCTCACCGCCTGGTGGAGTACCTGCCAGCCAAGTCGAGCGGATGAGGGCATCCCTCAACCCAGACCCTGCTCCAAGGTAGCGGAGCCTGCGGCTGGAGAAATGCGTGGATAGGAGTCGCACGGCGGAAAAAAGCGGCCCCGCCTGAGAAGATCGAAGGCAAGCCCAGCTGCGGGTTAGAGGGCAGTTCACGAGTCCCGGCCAGTTGCTCTTCGGCCCCAGCGCCCAGGCACAGCAGACGGCGGGTTGGCTAACCTGCCGGGTTCGAAAGCAAAAGGCTACCTCCCGCCAGCGATTACCCTCCGGCCCCTTGGGTGAGCCAGGAGGGAGCATTGATGGAGGCCAACGACTGGTGGCGGAAATAGGTGTTGTACAGCTCGGCATACAGCCCGCCCTGGGCCATGAGCATTTCGTGGGTCCCCATCGCCACGATCCGCCCCCGGTCCATCACCACAATGCGGTCCGCGTGCCGAACCGTCGAGAGACGGTGGGCGATCACGATCGAGGTCCGGTGGCGCATCACCGTGCTCAACCCTTCTTGAATCTGCGACTCGGTGAATGGGTCGACGCTCGCGGTGGCTTCGTCCAGGATCAGAATCGCCGGATTCTTGAGAAGCACGCGCGCCAGCGCCACCAGCTGCCTCTGCCCCATCGAAAGGTTCGAACCCCGCTCGCCCACATCCGTGTCCAGACCCTGCGGCAGGTCTTCAATCCAGTCCCCTGTGCTGATGTGCATCGCCGCCTGGATCACCTCGTCCTGAGTCGCCTGGGGCTTTCCATAGCGGATGTTTTCCTGCACGGTGCCCGAGAAAAGGAACGGGTCCTGCGGAACCAAGCCCACGTGGGAGCGGTATTGGTCAAGATCCAGCCGGCGGATATCGCGGCCGTCGATCAGGAGCTGACCTGACTGAAATTCATAGAAGCGCAGGATCAGGTTGGCCACGCTGGTTTTTCCTGCCCCCGTATGGCCCACCAGGGCGATCGTCTCTTGCGGCCGAATCTCGAGGGAGTAGTCCGGGAGGACAATCTCCCTGCCGGTGTAGGTGAAGCCGAGATGACGGAACTCGATCCTCCCTTCGAGCTGGTCTACCGGCTCCGCGGCGACCTGGCTCACCTTGGGTTCCGTGTCAATCAGCGCGAAGACACGCTCCGAGGCAGACAGCCCGTCCTGAAACTGGCTCCAGAAGGAGGCAATGTTCATCATCGGGAAAAGGTAGAAACCGACCGCCTGCATGAAGAGATACCAATCCCCCGGCGTGACCGCGCCGGTGCGCACGGAAAGACCGCCCGCATAGACCAGCAGACCGATCCCCAGGGCGGAGGTCATTCCCATAATCGGGAAGATCGTGTCGAGCGTGATGCCTCGGCGCACGCCCACCTGATACGCCTGGCGGTTGTTGGTCTCGAAGGTGTTGTAGATGGCGCGCTCCTGGCGGTAAGCCTTGGCGACCATGATCCCGCTCACGGATTCCTGAATCTGGGCATTGATCTTGGCCGTCACGCGCCGCGCCCGCTGGGTTACCCGCCGCGCGATCCGCCGGAATCCCAAGGCAATCGCCGCCGCGATCGGCGCCATGGCGACCAGCAGCAGGGTAAGTTCCCAGCTGACATGCAGCAGCCAGGCGGTGAGGAAGGCAACCAGGAGCACCTGGCTGATGAGACTCACCACCAGCGAGACCACATCGGAGAAGTCCTGGGTGTCCGAGGTGACGCGGCTGACGATCTTCCCGGAGGCATGCTCTTCGAAGAAGGACAGATCATGCCGGATCGTAGCGTTGAAGACGTCTTCCCGCAGCTTGAGGACGACGTTTCCAACGACGCGGGCCGAGACCCATTGCTGGACGAAATTCGTGCCCCAACCCAGGAGGCCCAGCCCCAGGACGGCCCCGGCCAGGAGAAGCATCTCAAGGGTGCTGGGATTCCGCGCCACCAAGTCCAGAGTCTGGGAAATGACAATCGGGCCGCCGGAGCCCGCGATGGAGTTGAGCGCGATCGCGAGCGCAATGAGGGCCACCTGGAGAGTATAGGGCCGGAAGTAAGCGATGATCCGCGCCAGCAGATCCCGATCGCGGTAGTTGCGGTCGTAGGGCTCAGATTCCAGTCCGTCGAGAATAAAACCCATCGTTTCGTTCCCCTGCAGCGATCCGTCGGAAGCTACTCATAGCGGGAGAAGATCCTGCCATAATCGAGGCTGCGCGCCATCAGCTCCTCGTGCGTCCCCAGGTCGGCCAACTGGCCCCGGCGCAGAACCAGGATCCGGTCGGCCCACCGTATCTGACTTAGACGGTGAGTGATCAGGAAGGTCGTTCGCTCCCGGCTGATCCGGCGCATGGCCCGCTGGATCAGGTCCTCCGTGGCGCTGTCGATGGCGCTGGTGCTGTCGTCGAGAATGAGGATCCGAGGATCCGTCAGAAAGGCTCGCGCGATCGCCAGGCGCTGACGCTGTCCCCCCGAGAGGGTCACGCCGCGTTCGCCGATGACCGTGTCGTAACCGTCGGCGAAGCTCAGGATGAACTCATGCGCCTGGGCCTCTCGGGCGGCACGCTCGATTTCCGCCCGCGTCGCCTGCGCTCTTCCGAAAGCGATGTTCTCCGCAATGGTGCCTGAGAACAGGAAGATGTCCTGCTCGATCGTGGAAATCTGCGAACGCAGGGAATCCAGGTCCCACTCGCGCACGTCCACGCCGTCGACACAAACGCTCCCTCCCGCGACGTCAAAGATGCGGTTGATCAGCCGCGTAAGGGTCGTCTTGCCCGATCCCGTCTGGCCGACAATGGCGATGGTCTCGCCTGCGTGCGCGCAGAAGCTCACCCCTCGCAGGACCGGCTGCCCGTCGTAGCCGAAAGAAACCCGGCGAAATTCAACCTCGCCGCGCATGGGCGCCGAGTGGCCCTGCTCGTTCCGATCCAGGTCGGATTTGGTGTTGATCATCCCCAGGATCCGCTTCGCGCTGGCGATCCCCAGCTGAACCAGGTCAAAGGAGAAGAGCGAAACCGAGGTCGGGAAGCGCAGCCCGCTCATCAAACCCACGAAGGACACGACCTCCCCCAGAGTGATCAGGCCGGAGCGCCAGACCAGCAAGGCATGCAGGAAGCCGGCCGCCCAGCAGATGCTGAAGGCCAGCATGGGGAAGTAAGTCGCCTCCACCTCCCCCTGCTTGACATAGTAGTCGCGGAAGACGCGAGCGTTGTGGGTGAACTTGTTCCACTCGAAGTGCTCCTGGACATTGGCCTTGACGACCTCGATGCCGGCGATGGCCTCCGCCAGGCCCGCGTTCACGACCCCAAACTGCTCGCGCATCCCCACCGTGACCGGGCTCAGACGACGGTTGTAGTCCACCAGGGTTATCACCAGCAGCACCACGAAGATCAAGGGCATCAGCAGCAGACGTGGATTGATCGTGCCGATCAGGAAGACGGGGATGATGACGTTCATGATCGTGTCCGTGATCATCCAAACCCCCGGGCTAAACATCAGATTGAGGGTGTGCACATCATTGGTGGCGCGCGCCATGATATCGCCGATCCGCTGGCGCCCGTGGAAGGTCTGGCTCTTGCCCAGCAGGCTGGCGTACAGCTCGTGGCGCGCGTCGCGTTCGATGCGCTGCGCCAGAAACTCACCGGCGTAGGTGCGCATCAGCCCGGTCAGCTGCTGCGAGGCCGAGGCCCCCAGCACGGCCAGCGCGGCCAGGATCAGTTGCAGGTGAGTCCAATTCGTGCGGGTGATCAGGTCGAAGGCTTGGCCAATGAAGATCTGCACGTAGCTGAAGGCGGTGTTGTTTCCAATGGCCGCCAGGATCATCAGCAGGGGAAGAATCGGATAGCGGATCGCATGAGACGCGATCCAGCGCACCGGTCCCGACCGGTCATAACGGAACTCCCCCTCAAGGGAAAACTCGGACTTTTCCATGGAAGAGACGACCTGTGGGCAAGTTCGCATTATACATGGCCGCACCCTGCCCACACAGGCCAAGTCCACCAGGGGCGGAGCGGAGTTCCCGCACGGACCGGGCGGAGCCTGCCTGGAATGGACCGCGGCGCAACCCTGGGAGGAGGGAGAGACCAAGCGGCTCATCCCATCAGAGTTTTGACAAGCCGGCGAAAACAGGTAGAATTTGAACTCGTTGCCGAAGTGGCGGAAATGGCAGACGCGCTGCGTTCAGGGCGCAGTGGCCGCAAGGCCGTCGGGGTTCAACTCCCCGCTTCGGCACTGACCGGACAAGCAGGTCCCATTTTGTTTGTCCGCGAGGTCTCCCAGAGAATCAGCGGCCAGCCCCCGGGGGCTGGCCGCTGCCTTCTTTCATGAGATCTTCCCAAAGCAGGCCTCTGCCTGCCTGGTCCGCGCAGGAAGAGCTGCCTATCCCCGGAGCTACCCTCCAACGGCAGGGCTGGCCCACCCCTCCCTGCCGGCGGCCCGCCGCCTCAGCGCTGAACCCGCCCGGAGGCCTCGCCCCGCATCAGCCGTTTCACCTCCTCCACCGAGATCCGATTGAAATCGCCGGGGATGGAGTGCTTCAAACAGGAGGACGCGCCAGCGAAATCAAGCGCCTCCTGATCGCTCATCCCGGTCTGGTATCCATAGATCAGGCCGGCCGCGAAGGCGTCACCGGACCCCACCCGGTCGACGATATTCGAGATTGCGTAGCGGGTGCTCAAGAGGAATTGGCTCCGGTTGTGGAGGCAACCGGACCAACCATTGCTGCTCGCGCTGTGGCTTTCGCGCAAGGTGATGGCTTGGCGCCTGAGGTTGGGAAAACTCTCCAGGACTCTCTCGCATAGGCCTTGGTAGGCCGCGCGGTCGATTTCCCCTTGCTCGATGGCCCGGTCCGAAGCTCCCCCTTCCAGGGCGAGGCCGAGGGCTTTCTGACAATCCTCCTCATTGGCCAAGCCCAGATCAACATAGCGGACGATCTCCCTCATCACCTCCGGAGCCTGTTTTCCGTACTTCCACAGGTTCTTGCGATAGTTGTAGTCGCAGGACACGGTCAGCCCCCGTTGCTTGGCAGAGCGGACAGCGGCCAGCGACATCTCGGCCGTGTTTGCGCTCAGGGCCGGCGTGATCCCGGTGAGGTGAAACCACGAGGCGCCCTCAAAAATGCGGTCCCACGCGAGGATCTCCGGGGGACTATCCATCAACGCCGAGTGCGCCCGGTCGTAGATCACCTGGGAGGGACGCTGATCCGCTCCGGCCTCAAGATAATAGATCCCCATTCGATCGCCGCCGCGAATGACGAGGGAAGTGTCGACCCCCATGCCTCTCAGAAAGGCAAGGCAGGCATCCGCAATGGGGTTGGCGGGCAGTACGGTGACATAGGCAACTTCCAGCCCAAAGCATGCGAGCGAGACCGCCACATTGGCCTCGCCTCCCCCAAAAGTGGCCTCAAAGCTCGGCGTTTGCAGCAGGCGCTCAAAGCCAGGGGACTTGAGCCGCAACATGATCTCGCCGAAGGCAACCACCCGTCCGGTCATGCCATTCCTCCTCGCCCCCCGCCGGGTGACAAGGGCTTCACCCGGGTTGGGGCGTTCCTAGCCGCCCAGCAGGCCCAGGGCAGCCTGCTCCTTGGGCTGACCCGGACCAAGAGCCGGGGAGCCGGGCGTCAGCAATCATCTTTTGCAGCATGGGATTCCGCGCAGGCCGGGCGCGTCGCTCTTGCCACGACTCATCCAGGAGGTTTCCAAGCAGCAGATTCTTCATTGCCCGGCCTGGTCCTGGTTGGGATCCAATCCCTCTCGGACCTCATGCCTTGAGGCGGGGCTAGCCTAACCTGCAGCGCAAGAAGGGCACGCGGATACCGTCGCTTGTCCTTCTGCAGATTGGTATTCTATCCCAAGTGTCCAACCACCCAGCGACCCACCCTCTTCTCCGTTCCCCGTTGTCCCTTCCGGGCGGGGTTGGCCTCCCGGCGGCCGAGCGGCCCCGCAGGGTCTGCGGCGATGTTAGAATGCGCAGGATGTCCAGCAGCGGCCGGGGAGAATCCAACCCGGCGAAGGCCGGAATGGCATGCCGGCGCGAAGGGGGAAGCGGGGATCCCCCCCGCCTCAGAGAGGGCTGGCGAAATTGCCGCGAATGAAAAGACGATACCGAAGTTCCGTGGTGGGTGTGTTTTCGGCCCTGCTCGGCGCGGGCGTGGTGGCTCTCCTGGCCCCCTGGGTTTATCTGCGGGTCAGAACCCAAACGAGAATCTACCGCCTCGGGGAGACCATACCCTCGGCGCCCGTCGCGATCGTATTTGGGGCCGGGCTGCGACGCGATGGGACTCCCACTCAACTCCTGGCCGACCGGGTGGCCACAGCGGTCGACCTTTACCAGGAGGGCTGGGTCAGAAAAATCCTCCTCAGCGGCGACAATCGCACTCCGAGCCATAACGAGCCCGAGTCGATGCGGCAGTATGCCCTTCACCTCGGTGTCCCCAACGACGACCTGGTCCTCGACTCCGCGGGCACGCGCTCTTACGACACATGCTACCGGGCCCGCTACGTCTTCGGGGTACGGCAGGCGATCCTCGTCACGCAGGACTTTCACCTGCCCCGCGTGATCTATACTTGCGAAGGGCTGGGAATTCGGGCCGTGGGGGTTTCGGCCGATCGACGCCGATACCAGCCTCTTTCTTATCTGTTCTGGTCGGCGCGTGAGGTCCCCGCCTCGGGCGTGGCCGTTTTGGATGTCAATGCGTTCCGGCCTCAACCGGTCCTCGGGCCGTTCCAGCCCATTTTCCCGAGCCCGGCCCAGCCCTCATCGGGAGGATCGGGGTGACACGAGAGGAAGCCCTAACCCTGGTTCGCGAGTTTGTCCAGAACGAGAACCTGGTCCGGCACATGCTGGCCGTCGAGGCGGCGATGCGCTTCTACGCCCGCCGGTGCGGGGAAGATGAGGAGCTCTGGGGATTGGTGGGGCTCTTGCATGACTTCGATTGGGAGATCCACCCAAACCTGGACCGCCACCCCCAGGACGGGGTCCCCATTCTGCGCGAAAGGGGTGTTCCCGAGACCCTCATTCACTCAATCCAAAGCCATGCCGATCACACCGGCGTCCCGCGCGTAACGCGTTTGGAACACACCCTGTTCGCATGCGACGAGGTGACCGGGCTGATCACCGCGGTAGCCCTCGTGCGGCCCTCTCGTTCCCTCTCCGACCTCGCCGTTTCCTCGGTAAGAAAGAAATGGAAAGACCGCGCCTTCGCGGCCGGAGTCAATCGCTCCGACATTGAGAGGGGCGCCCAGGAAATCGGGGTTGAACTCTGGGAGCACGTCGGGAACGTGATTGAGGCCATGCGCGCCATTGCCTCGGAACTCGGGCTGGCGGGCTCTGTTTGAGCCCGCCTCCATCCATCCCGTCCACCCGAGGGACACTTGCCGGGAAACCCTCGTTTCTGCGGTCGAGCTTGAGGAATTCGAGAACCTCGCCGCCCAGCGGGCGCAGGGACCGAGGCGGGAGTTCGCGAGGCGGCCTTTCCGAGCCGTGTCGCCGAAAGCCTCGCGGGCCCAGCCGCTGAGACGAGGGTCACGGAGATGCACGCGCCGTGGTCCGCCCTCGGCACCCTCTCGCGGTGCACACGGTTCCTCAGCTTCCTATACAATCAGGGGGAGTCCGGAAAAGGCAGGCTGACATGGCGCCCCGCGCCTCCTGCGGAGGGAAAACCACATGGCCATCTTGCTCCTGATTTCCGCCTTACTTGCCGTTCTCGACTGGGTCGCGGTCGCCCGAGGCATGAAATGGCTTGAATACGTCGCCAAACCGGGCACGATTCTGTTCTTGCTCGCTTGGCTTCTGGCGCGCGCCCCGCTCACGCCCTCCTTGGTTTGGTTCGAGTTTGCTCTGGTCTTCTCCCTGACGGGCGATATCTTGCTCATGCTCCCGCGCGAGCGGTTCATGGGTGCCCTGATTTCCTTCCTGGTCGCGCATCTGTTCTACATTATTGGCTTCAACCAGGAGCCCTTTCCGGTCAACCTGCTCGTTCTTCCCATGGTCATCGTAGTGTTCCTCGCCGCCGCCTGGCTCTTCGTGCGGGTTCGGGCAGGCCTCCTTCGATCAGGCGAGCGGGGCCTGGTGACGCCGGTGTTCGCCTACACCCTGGTGATCTCCGCGATGCTCCTGTCGGCCCTCGTCACGCTCAGCCGGATCGAGTGGAGGATTCTGCCCGCCCTGGTTGCGAGTGCGGGAGCGGCCTTGTTCTTTGCCTCGGACGGGCAACTTGCCTGGAATCGATTCGTCGGACCCCTTCGCAATGCCAGGCTGCGGGTCATCCTCACGTACCACCTGGCGCAGTTCGCGATCATTCTCGCCGCCTGCTGGCATTTCCTGGGCGCCCCACTCTGAGCCGTAACGGAACCCGTAACCGGGTTAGAATGGCGAGCATGGGTGAGCAGCCCACCAGGGTGGACCCGGGACGGCAGCGCTCCGCTCGCGAGTACGCCCGAATCCAGAGAAGGCTAAGTTTCCTCGAATCGGGTTTGGGATTGCTCTACCTGCTCCTGTGGGTAGTGGGCGGCCTCAGCCTGCGCATCCGCGAGTCGCTCTCCATGCAGCTCTCGGCCTCCCGCCTCCTGCCAGGGCGGACCCTGGCGGAATGGCCGGCGGTGGGCCTGGTGGTCCTTCTGGAGGCGGCCGCGATCGCGGCTCCCTGGTGGCTGGCCACCCTGCCTTTGGACTTCTACGGCGGCTTCCGCCTTCCCCACCGGTTCCAGATTTCCACCCAGACCTTGCCGGGCTGGATCACGGACCAGGTGAAAGGGCTCGGGCTTTCGCTCCTGTTTGGGGTTCCGCTTCTCCTGGTCCTAAATCTCTTCCTGCGGACCTTCCCTGAGGCGTGGTGGCTTTGGGCCGGTCTCGGTTACATCCTGCTCACGCTGGGTCTGACCCTGGTTGCCCCCATCCTGCTCCTGCCGATCTTCTATCGCGTCCGACCGCTGGGGGAAGAATGGAAGGATCTGAGCGATCGCCTGCTGCACCTGGCCAACTCGGCCGGGAAGCGGGTCCGCGGAGTCTACGTCTTTGACTTGAGTCGCCAGACCAAGGCCGCCAATGCGGCTCTCACCGGCCTGGCGGGCACGCGCCGGATTCTGCTCAGCGACACCCTTCTCGCAACCTTCACGCCGGACGAGATCGAAACCGTGCTGGCCCACGAGCTGGGCCATCAAGTTCATAACGACATCCCTCTTCAGATTCTCAGCCAGAGCGTGGTCATTCTCGGATCATTCTATGTGGGCCATTTGGCCCTGGGCTGGAGCGTCCAAGCCTTTGGTTACCAGGCCATCTGGGACCCCGCGGCGTTGCCGGCGCTGGCGATTAGTCTGGTTGTGATTGGCCTGCTGCTTCTTCCTCTGCTCAACAGCCTCTCCCGATGGCGGGAGGGCATGGCCGACAGCTATGCCCTGGAGGCAACGGGCAAGCCGACCGCCTTCGCGAGTGCGATGAGCCGCCTGGCGAACCAGAATCTGGCGGAGCTGGATCCGGCCCCCTGGGTGGTCGCTCTCTTCCACGGTCATCCGCCCCTGGGCGCGAGATTGGAAAAGGCCAGGCGGTACGCCAGCCGAGCAGGCGGCCCTCAGACCCTGCCGCCGCAGGCCTTGGTGGGGCTGCGGCTCTTCAATGAAAGACGGTTCTTCGAGGCCCACGAGGAGCTCGAACTGGCTTGGCGGGCGGAACCCGCGCCAGCACGGAATCTCTACCACGGCATCCTGCAACTCGGGCTGGCCTGGTACCAGGTATCCCGCCTCAACTATCGCGGGGCGGTGAACATGCTGGACCGAGCCGAGTTCTGGCTCGCGGCGCTGCCGGCCGCCTGCCAAGGCCTCGAGGTCGAGCCGATCCGTGCCCAGGTGCGCAAACTGCGATCGGAGGTCGAGAACTTGGGGCCGAGTCGAATGGGCCAGGTGAACCCGAACCTCTTCTCCCCCATCCCAATCCCGAAGGAGGCCCATCCGCAGGGAGAAGCCGGAGCCACCCCGCCCAACGGACCCGACGACCTCAGCCGAGCCGGTAATGGAGGAAAAGGTGATTGAAGGCAAAGTGGCCTTGGTCACGGGCGGCGGTCGTGGCATCGGCCGCGCCATTGCGCTTCGGCTGGCCGGAGAGGGGGTGCACATTGGCGTCAACTTCTTCCGCAATCGAGCCGAGGCGGAGGAGACGGCGGCCGAGATCCGGGCCTTGGGCCGGCGGGCCGAAGTGATCCGAGCCGATGTCGGGCAGATGGAGGGGATTGAGAAGCTCTTCCGGGAGGTCATCGACTCGTTCGGCGGCCTGGACATTCTGGTTTGCAATGCCGCCTCGGGATACAACCGTCCTGTGCTCAAGCAGAGGGCCAAGGGCTGGGACTGGACGATGAATATTAATGCGCGCTCGGTGCTCTTTTGTGCACAGCGGGCCGCTCCATTGATGAAAGCACGCGGGGGCGGAAGCATTGTGAGCATCTCCTCCCCGGGCTCTGGCCGGGTGCTGCCCGAATACGTGCTGGTGGGCTCCTCCAAGGCTGCGCTGGAGGCGATCACCCGCTACTTGGCCGTTGAGCTCGCGCCCTTGGGTATCGTGGTCAACGCCGTGTCGCCCGGGATCGTCGACACCCAAGCGCTAAACCACTTCGAGGTGCTCCACGGGTTGGACTGGCGGGCCGAAGCCAGGAAGCAGGTCCCCGCCGGGCGTCTGGTGACTGCCGAGGACGTCGCGGGCGTCGTGGCGTTCCTATGTTCGCCCGCGGCGCAGATGATCCGGGGGCAGACCCTCCTTGTGGATGGGGGCCAGACTCTTCCCCTGGGAGGGTTCACGCCGGTCGGGTAGGAGAGACCTCGGGGCGGGGTCTTGTCCCGCGAGGGGATCCGAGGCCAATGGCCCCCCTCCGGTGTTTGCGAGGTCCCTCAACGCCTGCTGCCCAGGATCGGGGGTCGGGGCCGAATCGCGTGTTCCTTGACGTGCTCAAGGTTCCGATCGCCACGGTGGGCGTGGGTTACCCGAGGGATCGAGGGCACGCGCCCAATGAGCACGTGGTTCACGAAAACTCGACCCATGCAATTCGTCACACGGCAAGAGTCATCATGCGACGGACCGAACCCCAGGTCCTCGCCTTTTCACTAACGCGGCTGTCAACCAGGCCCGAGGCCCTTCTTCGCCGGGCGAGAGCCACGACCTCCGAAAGCGAGCCCTTGCGACATGGTCGACTACTTGCATTCTCCGCTCACCGTGGTGCTGCCGACATACAACGAGGCCGACAACCTGCCGGAGGTCGTCCGCATCTTGTGGGACCTCCCCCTCTCCGACCTTCACCTCATCATTGTTGACGACGGCTCGCCGGACGGCACGGGCGAAGTCGCGGACTCCCTGGTCAGGGAGAGGCCCGGACCGCTCAGGGTCGTCCATCGCACTGGCAAGCTGGGACTGGGCAGCGCGTACCGGGCGGGATTCGAGCTCGCCTTCGAGGAGCGCACTCCAGCCATTGTCCAGATGGATGCGGATCTTTCGCATTCACCCGCTGATCTCCCGCGTCTTCTCGAGCGCCTCGCGGAGTGTGATGTTGCCGTCGGCTCGAGGTATGTTCCCGGGGGCCGGCTCGACCTCCGCTGGGGACGGGGGCGGCGCCTGCTCTCCTGGTGGGGCAATTTCTACTCGCGTTCAGTCCTTGGCCTGGGGCTTCACGACATTACGGCAGGCTTTAAGGCGTGGAGGCGAGAAACCCTCTTAGGGATTGGCCTGGGGCGCATCCATTCGAACGGCTATGTTTTTCAGGTGGAGATGGCCTATGTCGCTCAAAGGCTGGGGTATCGCGCTTGCGAGGTGCCGATCTACTTCGAAGACCGCAGGCTCGGCCGCTCCAAGATGGACACGCAAGTGAAGCTCGAGGCGGCCTGGCGCGTCTGGCAGGTCCGCTGGCTTCATCGCCGCCTGACGCCGGAGGACCGCTCGCGAGAAACGGAGGCGTGAAACCCCGTTCGAGGCGGCGAGGGCTAGGCTTCCCTGGCCGGATCAATTCACCCGGCCCTCCTCGGTCAAGAGCCGGGGCAGAGCGGCACCCAGGTTTTTCCATTCCTCCAGGCTCAGGGTTTCTGCCCGGCGGACGGGATCGACGCCCATCGATCCCAACCATTCTCGGACCCTTCCGTCCTCGACCGCCAAGCCCGCGCTGAGCGAATTGTGAAGCTGTTTGCGACGCTGCGAAAAGCCTGCCCTGGCCACACGAAAAAAGGCCTTGTTGCCGGATGGTTCCAGTCCGGCCTTCGGATCCAGGTCGACGCGCACCACGGCCGAGTCCACTTTGGGCGCGGGGAAGAAACACTCCGCCGGAATCCGGAAGGCAATCCGGGGCTGCCCGAAGTACTGGACGCTGAGCGCGAGCAAGCTCATGCGGCCCGGGCTGGCGCAGATCCGCTCGGCCACTTCCTCCTGGACCGTCAAGATCATCCGCTGGGGCCGACGAGGCGCCTCGAGCAGGTGGCGGATCGCAGCCGAAGTGATGTAATAGGGCAAATTGGAGACGACCAGGTAGGTCGCCGCGGCAAAAGGTGCGGCCAGGGCAGCCGGATCCAGCTCAAGAATGTCCCCCTCGACCAGGAGGACGTTCTGGTCGGGTTCCAACACCCTGCGCAGCACCGCGAGAAGCGCGGCATCGACCTCCACCGCAATAACCTGACCCGCCTGGCGAGCCAGGTGCCGGGTCAGGCTCCCCAGGCCGGCGCCTATCTCAAGCACCACGTCCCCGGGCTGAATCTCCGCACAAGCAACAATTCGCGCCAGCATCTTCTCATCGATCAGGAAGTTCTGTCCCAGCGACCTGCGCGCCGGGATTCCCGCCTGCCGAAGCAGATGGACTACGTCCAGCGGCGCCAGGTCAGGGGTTGAAGAGGTCATCGCACGGGGAGGCGAGCCACAAAGCGAATGGCCGCCTCGCTCGGCGCGGGGGCCAGGAAATAGAGGACGGTTGAGCCCGGAGCGTGTCCGCCCAGATTGAGGAAGGTCTGATAGTCTGGATAGGCCACATCCACCCAGTAGTCGCCGCGAACGTTGATGCCATTGTCCTCGACGCTCGCCGGACCGTAACCGTTCACGTAGACCGGCCAGCCCTCCATCACCAGATACCATGAATAGACTACGGCGATCATCTTCAGGGCGACCTGCTTGCCGCTCGCGGTCTTTGAATAGCATTGTCCTGGAATTCCCGCCGAACCGCAGGGCCAATAGCCCGAGGCATAAACCGGTATAGAGTACCAATACTGAATCGGCCCATCCGGAGTGCTGGCGGTCTGAATTACAACCTGGATCCCATAGCCAATGACCTGGTTCGTGGGCTGGACGATCACGGCCTGCTCCTCGGCCGTGCGCTTCACCTCGACCCCATCCTCATACCTGACCCGAATTACGCTCTCCTCGACCCCATACTTGCCTGCGGAAAGGAGTTGCCGTTGGCCTAGCTCCAGGTCCGCGAGATACTCGGCGCTGGTTCCATACGGCAGAGAGGTCTGATTGCGGAGCACCGCCTCGCGTACGCGCACGATCCGGATCCCGCCATCCGCAGGCAGGGATTGGTCCTCGGCGGGCACGGTGTAGTCCTCACCGGAGAGAGCCAAACCGCTTTGCGCCAGCGCTTCGCCGACCGTGTCTGCCGCGGAGCGTATCGTCACCTCTTTTCCGTCCGCCCGGACCTGCAGCGGACGAGAGGACTTGAGCATGACGCGGATCGGTCCTTGACCGTTTCCGGGGCTTAACGGAGTGTCTGCCGGCGGGTCCAGGGAATCTCCTTCGTACACAGGGATCCCCAGCTGGAAAAGGGCTTCGCCCACGGTCGGGCCGGCCGCTTGCAGACTCTCGATCTTCCCGTCATGGATCAAGATGAAGGGGGTGCCTGCCGTGACCCGAATCACGGCCGGCACTTGCCGGAGCGGCAAAGAGGCGTCCACCGCCGATCCGTCGGCCAGGACCACTTCTCCCGGAAAGACGGGGATCCCCATGGCAAGCAGAAGATTTGCCGGAATGAGCAGATCGCTCTGGTGCACGAGGACTTTTGTCGACCGAGACTTCGTCTCCAGCCGGACCCATTTCCCCCGATCCACGCGAACCGACATCCCGGCCGTCACGGGGGAAGACAGATCGGGTTGAACCCGGTCGTCCGGACCGAGGACGACCCCGGCATCGCGCAGCACCAGCGCGACCGAGTGTGCGTGCGTCAGCACGCTCAGAGAGCGACCGTCCGCGACGACGGCCACAGTGCGTCGGGTGGCGAAAAAAAGCCCTGCGCCGACCAGAGCGATTGCGACTCCAGACAAGACTGGAACCGTACTTGCCCGCGTGAGACTGGGGATTTTCAAGGTCATGGGAGTGAACAGCCCGGTCAGGTTTCCCGGCGGCACCCGGATGGTCCCTCTTACCGTTGCTACCTTTCGGTCCTGGCGGGGTTCAAGGGATTCCGCCGCGCCGGACCCGGCCGGGCTAGCTTGCCATGGTAATTCAAGGGGGGAGGGCTGTCAACGCGCGGCTCGGCGACCAGGCCGCGAAAGCCCTGTGCGGCTTGGCTGCTTTCCCCCCTCGCGAGTCGGACCCGCAGGAAATGGGTGCAGATAGCCGAGGGCGAGCCTCCAGTCGCGGCCCCAGAGGGAGGCCTGCCCGGCATCCGGCGGACGCCCCCGCTCAGGGACCCGGGCGCTCGCAGAGGAGGGGCTTTCCGCGGCGGTAGAAATGCAAAAGGCCGTCCATTCAGACGGCCCTTTGCAGCGCTGCGGCATCCTTATCCGTGGAGGAGTGATGCCGCAGCGCTCGGACTACATGAGGTTTTCATCTTCGGCACCACCTCCTCCCTTCTTAGGATAGCGAGGGAAAGAGGCTGTTTCTCTAACTTGGCCGCTAGTATGACACAGAGGCTTCAGATTGTCAACCGGCTCACCTCCCCGAGCGGGCAGCCCTTCTTGCCCGCTTGGTTCCTGCCTGCACCGGTCCTCCCCGGCAGGATGTCAAGGCCGAGGATTTGCAAGGAAGGGGCCATCCAGGGCCCAAATCCTCGCTGTATAATCCCTTGGATTGACGATCCGGCACCCGCCTGCATCCCGACGGCCAGGTGACCCAGGATTCACACGCTCCCAGCGCTCTTGCCTTGATCGCTTTCATTGTCTTCCGCCGGTTCCGAGGCGGGCTTCCGGCGCGAGAGGCTTCGGCGCAGATGTTCCTGGCCGGTTCAACGGCCGTCTGATCGCCTGTGTTCCCGGGGGCTGCGGCCGCCAGAAGGGCGCGGAATTGCCAGGGCAGGATCCGCAGCCGGGTCGCGTTTCGTCCCGGTTTCCGCCTCTCCCGGTGGGCAGCGGGGAGCCGAGGTGCCAGCGGCAGGTTTCGGAGTGAATCCCAACAGCGCGGGGATGATCCCGAGGCTTCCAGTGCGAACCCGAGTGCCGGCCGCCACCCATCCGCCAAGGTCAAAGGCCTGGGATGGGGAACGAGCCGGCTGGTCAAGCCGGAACCGGGGGGAATGTTACCTGGATCGGCCCGGGCTGAGCGCGTGCGGCGAGGCCCAGCCTTTGCCCTCCTAATGCGGAATGCCCAGAGACGATAAGGCTGACCCGTTCGCCCTGCGAATTGCGCTCCTGTATGCCCTCCTGAGCGCGATCTGGATTCTGGTTTCGGACCAGGTTGTTCTGGCTCTGATTCACGATCCTCGGCAGGTCGCGCTGGTGGAGACCTACAAAGGCTGGGGATTCGTCCTGGTCACGGCCGTTCTCTTGTATGTTCTCCAACGACACCAGTTCGGACGAGCCGCGAAAGTCGAAGCGGAGCGCGGCCGCGAGGCGGCCCGGCTCGCCGATATCCTCCAAATCGTCGCCCAGGCCATCATCGCGGTCGATCGAAAGGGGCGGATCCTGGTGTTCAACCAGGCGGCCGAGGAGACCTTTGGCTATCGCAGTGAGGAAATCCTCGGCCGCCCGCTTGACCTGCTGCTGCCCGCCCCATACCCTCGCGTCGTACGCACCCTCATTGCCTCGCTGGCCGACGGATCAAGCCCTCCTCCCCCCTCCTTGAAGGGGCAGGAGATCTCCGCCCGTCGCCGGAACGGCCAGCCGTTTGAGGCGGAGGCTTCCATCTCCAGGCTCGAACAGGAGGGGTTGACCCTTTTCGCCATTGCGCTATCCGACGTTTCCGAGCGCAAACGTGCCGAGCAGGCTCTGCGCTTGTCCGAGGGGCAATATCGCGGCTTCCTCGAGCATGTTCCCCTCGGTGTCTACCGAAGCGATCCGCAGGGGCAACTTCTTGTGGCCAATTCCGCATTGGCCCAGATGCTTGGATTCGAAACGGAGAATGACCTCCTGGCCCTCAACCTGGGGCGAGATCTTTATGCCGACCCTCAGGAGCGGGAGCGTTGGCTGCACCAACTCGATGCGGAAGGCGAGCTGCGCGGTGCCGAGGTGCGCCTGCGCAGAAGGGATGGAAAAGAAATCGTCGTGGTGGAGCACTCCCGAGCCGTTCGCGACGAAGAGGGCCGCATTCTGTACTACGAGGGGACCCTCACCGACATCACCGACCGAATCCGCGCGGAGGAGCGGTTGCGTTTCCTGAGCACGCATGATCCTTTGACGGGCCTTTACAACCGTTCCTATTATGAGGAAGAACTCGTGCGACTGGGACGGGGGCGTGCTTTTCCGGTGAGTGTCATCGTTGCGGATTTGGACGGGCTCAAGGACGTGAACGACACCTTTGGACACGAGGCCGGAGACGGCCTGCTCCGCGAGGCCGCCGAGATCCTGCGGGCGACCTTCCGCGCCGAAGACGTCGTGGCCCGTATTGGCGGGGACGAGTTTGCCATCCTTCTGCCCAGCTCGACGATTGCCGACGCACGCCAAGCCATCCAGAGGGTCCGCGCCAGGGTCGCCGAGAGGAATCAGAATCAAGCGAAAGTGGCGCTCGGTATTTCGCTCGGCTGCGGGGTGGCGCCCTCGGAGGAAGAACTGGGCAGCGCCCTGCGCGATGCGGATGCCGGTATGTATCAGGAAAAAGTGTCTCAAAGAGAGCTGAAAAGATAGGGGGAACTCACGCACGGGTTGGGGCGGTTGCCGCGCCCTGGGGGCCCTCGGTTTCGGCAAGGGTCGCAGAAGGGGCCCGCACTGTGGAGGAGGATTGACGGACGCGCCGCTGGATGTACCCCGGGACACGCCCTGGTTGTGCCGCCAAGTCCTGGATCGGGGCGGGAAGATCATCCAGGTCGATGAAGCTTGGCGCTGGGCGCTTGGTTTCAGCCAGGACGAGGTCCTGGGTCGCTCGTTTGCGACCTTGCTCACCGAGCGGTCCGCGAAAGAATTCTCGACCGCGTTGGGCGAATGGACGGGGACGGGCAAGCCGGGAGAGCTGAAGGTTCAAGTCGTCCGCAAGGACGGACAGGTGCAGAGCTTCAACCTTCAAGCGGAAATCAGCAACTCGCCGGAGGGGAGCATCTCCTGCATCCTGGGCGGGCCGGCCGAAGCGCTTCCTGCCCACGAGCTGACCGTGCCCGCCGCTTCTCTCACGGACCAACTCATTGAAACAGCAACGGTCGCAGTGGTCGGGTTGGGCGGAGACGGCCAGGTGCGCCTCTTCAATCGGGCGGCTCAGGCGATCAGCGGATACTCTCTGGAGGAGATCCGCCACAAGGGATGGTTCGAACTGGTTGCGACGGAAGCCAAGCGCGCGGAAGCCCGCACCCTTTTCGAACGGTGGAGGCAGCACCGCGAGCTGGCGGCATCCTGCGAGTATCCCATCCTCACCCGAGCCGGTCAGGTCAGGTACATATCCTGGCGGAACAGCGAGGTCCATGACCCTGCGGGAGAGCCCATCCTGATCTGCACCGGAATGGACATCAGCGAGCACTCGGCTGCAGAACAACAATTGGTCGGAAACGCCCAGGCCCTTGCGGGCCTCATCCAGGCTTGCCCTCTTCCCATCATCGCCGTCGACCGAGAGAACCACGTCCGCATCTGGAACCCGGCTGCAGAGAAGACCTTTGGGTGGAGCCGCGACGAGGTCCTGGGGCAAGCGTTGCCGACCGTTCCGCCAGAAAAGGAAGCGGAGTATCGGCAGATGCGAGAGCGGGTCTTGCAGGGGGGGCAAATCACAGGTACGGAGATCCGTCGCGTCCGCAAAGACGGTGTTCCCATCGATCTGAATTTCTCCACCTCCTCTCTGTATGATGCCGAGGGCAAGGTGAGCGGAGCGATGGCCGTCTACATGCAGGTCGGCGACCAGAGGCAGATTCAGCAGGAGCTTCAACTGCGGCTCGCTGAACTGGAGGCGGTCAACCGGATCTCAACGACCCTGCGCTCCGCCTCAACCATAGGGGAGATGGTACCCATTCTGCTGGACGAGGTCCTTGCCGTTCTCAGTATTCAGACGGGGGCCATTTTCCTAAGAGATCCTCTGGACGGGGGGATACGGGAGGTGACGGTGCGCGGCTGGCTCGCCAAAGCGGCCTCGAGCTACCGCGCTGGCGAGCGAAGCCTTGCCGGACACGTGCTCTCGAGCGGGACCCCCTATCTGATTGAGGACTTCTTCACGGACCCCTGGACCCCCGCAGAGATGAAGGCGACCCTTCCCCGCGGTTGGGCCGGGGCGGCCGTTCCGATTCGTTCGGCTCAGGAGGTAGTCGGGGTGATCTTGATCGCGGTGGAACGGCCCCGCTCGGTTGAGAAGGCCGAGCTCAATTTGCTCGGCACGATTGCGGAAATTGCTGGCAACGCCTTGCATCGCATGCGCCTGCACGCGGACATGGAGGCAAACCTCGACCGCCTGACCGCCCTTCACTCCATCGAATTGGCCATCAGCGCCAGCACGGATCTGCGCGTGACCCTGGAGATTCTCCTGGACAAGGTGACCGGCTTGCTCCAGGTCAGCGCCGCCGATGTTCTCCTGCTCAAATCGCACAGTCAAACCCTGGAATACTCCGCCGGTCGAGGCTTTCGAGGCGGCGCCACAAGCAAGGCTCGCTGGCGGCTCGGGGAAGGAGTGGCGGGGCGGGCGGCTCTGGAACGCCGCGTGCTGACCGTCCTGGATTTGCCCTCCGATTCGAAGCTTGCCTCCGGCGAGGTTCGCCCACCCCGCCCGCGCTTCCTCGAAGGCGAAGGCTTTATCTCCCAGGTCGTCGCCCCCCTGGTCGCCAAAGGGGAGGTCAAGGGAGTTCTGGAGATTTTTCACCGTGCCCCTCTCAACCCCAGCCCGGAATGGTTGGAGTTCCTGCAGACCTTGGCGGGCCAAGCCGCCATCGCGATCGAAAACGCTTCCCTGCTGGACGACCTGCAGCGCTCCAATTTGGAACTCATGCTTGCCTATGACGCGACCCTGGAAGGATGGTCGCGGGCCCTGGACCTGCGAGACCGTGAGACGGAAGGTCATACCCAGCGGGTAGCCGAGCTGGCGCTCCGCCTGGCTCGCACGATGGGCATTCCCGCCGAGAGGCTGGAGCATGTCCGGCGAGGCGCGCTCCTGCACGACATCGGAAAAATGGGGATCCCCGACGGAATTCTCCTGAAACCCGGGCCGCTTACGGAAGAGGAATGGCAGGTGATGCGGATGCATCCGGTGTACGCGCGCGACCTTCTCTATCCCATCACCTACCTGCGTCAGGCCATCGATATTCCCTTCTGTCACCACGAGAAGTGGGACGGGACCGGCTACCCCCGCGGCCTGAAGCGGGAGGAGATCCCGCTCCCGGCCAGGATCTTCGCCGTGGTCGACGTCTGGGATGCCCTTCTCTCGGACCGGCCCTACCGGGCCGCCTGGCCCAAAGAAAAGGCTCTGGCCCACCTGCAGGAGCAGTCCGGAAAGCATTTTGATCCCAAGGTGGTGGACGTGTTCCTGAGCTTCGAACTCTAGTCCGCGAGAGGCCGGCCTCCGTGTTCGCTCACCAGAGAATGTTACCCGGGGACAAACGTTCGCTCATCCGGGATTGTTACCCGTAGCTAGCCGCCAAAAGGCCTCCAGGTGCTGGTCCAGCTGCTGTCTGAGGGCAATTGGGTTGACCGACCGGAACAGTTCTTGCTGCCGGCGCTTGGTTTCCTCTGGGACTTCGGAGGCCTCCAGCACCGCTTGGTAGGGTGTCTTGGCAGGGGCGTAGAACTTGCGGACCTTGGACCCCCGCCGTTCTTTGCGCAGGAGCTTCATGGAGGGCTGGAAGAAGTTTACCCATAGGCGCAGGCGGTCATAGACGGCGTTGAGGCTCTTGGCGACCGCCGGGCCTTCAAAGCGTTCATAGCCGACGAGGCGACGGACAACGTGCCCATTGCGCTCCTCAACATGAGCCTGGTCGTTTTTCTTGTACGGTCGGCAGCGGGTGAAGGTGATGTGTTCCCGCTGAGTGTACCGCCAGAGATGGTCGTTGATAAAGGCGGAGTCATTGTCGGAGTCGATGCCCAGGAGCGGCATGGGCAGGCGATTGCGGAGGACCTGCAAGGCCTCAAAAACCTCCCGCTGGCTGCGCCAAGGAACGGCCCGACACTCGATCCATCCGGTAGCTAAATCGACCATCACCAGAGTATTCACGTACTCTCCGCGGGTGGTTTCGCCGCAGTGGGCGACCAGGTCGAGCTCAGTAAAGCCGGGTCGGAGGTCATCCCACTGGGCGAAGGTGCGGATGGGGATCTGGTTTTTGAGCCAGGTTCCGGAGCGGGTCGTAGACAGGCCGTGGTGTTTGAGCTGGCTGCGGACGGAGCGCAACTTGCGGTCGATGGTGGCCCGGCTCATGGAAAGGAGTAGGGCCTTCGTCGAGGGGTCGAGAACGAGCTCACCATGCAACTCCAGGACTTCCAGCCAGATGGGCAAGAAGACGTGCAGGCGGTCCGAGCAAAGCCGATCCGAGGCCTCCCAGACCTGGGCTAGGACGTGGACCACTCTCGGGCCGTAGATCAGGCGCCGACGGGCTTGAGCTCCCGGCGACTGGGCCGACGGCGGATGGCGCAACAGCCGGATGGCGTATTTACGGTGGTACCCGGTGACCGCTACAAATTCGTCCAAAATATGTGTTCTTTCAGCCTGTTTGGCCTGGCGATAGCGGAGCCTGAGCTCCGCCGCCAATTCGCGTTTGCCAGTCTTGGTCATCCGCATGCTCCCCGCACTGGTGGGGGCCCCCAGCGCGGGTAACATTGTGGATGAGCGAACGGGTACCCTGCGGGTAAGAATTCACGTGAGCGAATGCGGCCTCTTGTGTCGGGCCAGGGCCACCCCTATAATCGCCCCAAGCCGCCCAGACTACTTGAAAGTTCCTTTTCCTAGGGGCGCGGAGGCAGGCTCCACCCGGAACAGCCTGACCTTGGCCCGCAGAGGAGATGAGCTGGGATGACGGTGAGCGCGCAGGAGGTCTATGTTTGACTGCGGCCGCAGGGGGAGACTGGACTAATCGCCGACCTGCGACCACTAACGAGATTCCAGGTGCCGGAGCAGGCAGTGAAGGCGACCATCGACTCTCAGTTCTGCTGGTTCGGGTGGAACTGAGAGAACAGAGCAGGGCTGAGAATACCGAATGCTGGATCCCAAGGAACAACTCAAGTTGCTCTTCCAGAGCGCCCTGCAGGCTTTGCAGGCAGACGAGGCTGAGTTCTTCCGCTACGACGCGGCTTCCGGCGAGCTGAAAGGGGAGATGGTGCTGGGGATCGATCCGGCCTACTCCTCGGAGTGGAAAGAACTCAGTTTCCCCGAGAGTCCCAGTGCCGGGCCGGTAGGCTGGGTGGCCGCCCGGCGCGAGGCCCTCAACCTGCCCGACGCGCCAACTTTCCCCGGATGGGTGACGGTCGACCCGCGGGTTCATTCTGGGATTTGGGCGCCGATCGAGACAGAAGGGAGGCTGCTCGGGGTATTCGGCCTGACCCGCACCCGGGGTTCGGCGTTTTCCAGCCAGGATGTCGACCTGCTCCTCCTCTTCGCCAATCAGGCGGCCGTGGCCATGGAAAACGCCCGCCTGTTCACCGAAACCGAGCTTCGCTTGCGGCGCATGTCTTCCTCAAGAAGCATCGACACCGCCATTACGGGCAGCCTGGATCTGCGCGTGACCCTCAACGTCCTCCTGGATCAAGTCACAACCCAACTGGGAATGGACGCAGCAGACGTCTTGCTCTTCAATCCGCATACCAAGCTCCTGGAGTTCGCCGCCGCACGAGGCTTCCGGTCTCGAGCCCTTCAGAACACCCGTCTCCAGGTTGGAAAGGGTCTGGCCGGGCAAGCGGCGCTCGAGCGCGAGATTGTTCACATCTCCGACCTGGTGGGGCAACCCGGGGAGCTGTCGAAATCACCTCTCCTGGGCAGAGAAGACTTCGTCGAGTACTACGGCGTCCCCTTGATTGCCAAGGCTCAAATCAAGGGCGTCCTGGAGGTGTTCAACCGCAGGCACCTGGAACCCGATCCGGAGTGGATGGAATTCCTCGAGACCATTGCGGGTCAGGCGGCCATTGCGGTTGACAATGCCAGCCTGTTCGACAGCCTGCAACGCACCAATCTGGATCTGACCCTCGCCTTTGACTCGACCCTGGAGGCCCTGGCCCGAGTCCTGGACCTGCGCAACCACGAACCCGAGGGGCATACCCTACGGGTGACCGAACTGACCCTCCAAATCTCAAGGGTCCTGGGCATTGGGGAAGCCGACCTGGTTCATCTGCGACGCGGCGCCCTGCTGCACGATGTGGGGGATCTGGGCGTCCCGGAGGCGGTGCTCCTCAAGGCCGGACCCCTCAACGACCGCGAGTGGAATCTGATTCGACGACACCCGGTTCTGGCCCACGAGCTCCTTTCCCCCATCGAGTTCCTGCGCCCCGCCCTCGACATCCCCTATTGCCATCATGAGAAATGGGATGGGACGGGGTACCCGCGGGGCCTGGCCGGCGAGCAGATCCCCAACGGGGCGCGCATTTTCGCCGTCGTGGACGTCTGGGACGCGTTGACCTCGGATCGTCCCTTCCGTGAGGCGTGGTCCCTCGACCGCACTCGCAAATATGTCTGGGACAACGCCGGAACTCACTTCGACCGATCGATCGTCGAGATCTTCCTCGAGTCCGTTTCCTAGACCTGGGGCCCGGTTCCACGGCGACATCGACGGCCCACCATTCGATCGCCTGCGGGGGCTGGCAATTTGCTGCGCCAAATCTATTTCGGCGTTCGCTACCTGGGAAGCCCGCCCTGGGATACCGGAGTCCCGCCTCCCGAGGTGGTCCAGTTCGCCGACGACCATCCCCCCGCCCGCGCCCTCGACATCGGCTGCGGTACCGGGGCAACTTCGGTATTCCTGGCCCAGCGGGGCTGGACCGTGACCGGGGTCGACTTCGTCGCCCTGGCCATCTGGAAGGCCAGGCGGCGGGCGCGCCATCTCGCCTTGGGGCCAACTTTCCAGGTCGGGAGGGTTCCCGATCTCAGGGGGTCTGCGGTCCATTCGACCTGGCCGTCGATGTCGGCTGTTTTCACACCCTGCCGGAGGGCGACCGCCAGAGGTATGTCGACCGGGTCCAGATCCTGCTCCAGTCCGACGGCCACATGCTCCTTTTTGCCTTCAATCGGGACTCGCCGCCCGGGGTGCCGGTTGAGGAAGTCCGCCGGCTTTTCTCAGGGGGGTTCGAGCAGCGACAAATCAAAATCGACGCGGATGGCAGCGCGGCCTGGTACACTTATCGACGCCGGTAGGCAAAGATCATAAGCGATGGGCAGTGTGCTGTTGCTTTTCCTGGATGGTGTCGGGCTGGGGGCCCCGGATCCGACTCGGAATCCCCTGGTCGCGGCCGAGCTGCCCACCCTCAGGCGCTTGATGGGGGGCCAGGACCTCACCCTGGAGGCGAGGGCGGTCGAAGGGGAGGAGGCAACTTTCTTCCCCTGCGATGCCAACCTCGGAGTGGAAGGCAAACCGCAGTCGGCGAGCGGCCAGGCCTCTCTCCTGACCGGAGTAAACGTCCCCTCGCAGCTGGGGTTCCACTACGGACCCAAACCAAACCGATCCATCCGGGCCCTGCTGAAGGACCGGAATCTCCTGGCCACACTGAGTCGGCGCGGCCGGCGCCACTCCCTGCTCAATGCCTATCCCCCGGCCTATTTCGAGGGGGTCCGCTCAGGCCACCGGTTGCATTCTGCGATCCCTCTGGCCGTGGAACTGGCGGGGGGCGAGCTGGCCAATGAGGAGGGGCTCCGCCGGGGAAGCGCGTTGTCCGCCGATTTCACCGGGGACGGGTGGAGGCGCAGGCTGGGGTATTCCGACACCCCGCTGCTGACGCCGCAAGAAGCCGGCCAGCGGATCGCGGAACTGGCCCGTCGGGTCGATTTCGCGATTTTTGACCATTGGCCAACGGACTATGCAGGCCACAAAGGGGAAATGGAGCCGGCCGTGGAGCTCCTGCGCATCCTGGACCAAGTCCTGGAGCTCCTGGCCCAAGCGGCTCGCAATGACAGCCTGCTCGTGGTCGTGACCTCAGACCATGGAAACCTGGAGGACCTCTCAGAACGCGGGCACACTCGCAATCCGGTTCCCGCTCTCCTGATTGGGCCGCGGCCGCTGCGAGCGCCTTTTGTGCAGAGAATGCAGGACCTGACCGGATTTGCTCCGGCCCTGCTCGAAGCCCTGGACTGAAGAATCGGTTCGGGAATCAGGAGGCCTTGCGAATGTGGCCCAGGGCTTCCAGGGCGGCGGCCTGAGCGGCCGCCTGTTTGCTGGGTCCGATTCCAGCCCCCCAGAGTTCATCGCCGAGATACACCTCGACGGTAAACTCGCGTTCGTGATCGGGTCCCCGTTCCTCCGCCGTCACGTAGCGCGGCGTCAGGGATCGTTCCGCCTGCGACCACTCCTGGAGCAGGCTCTTGGCGTCGATCTCGCCCTGTTCTTCAAGAATCCGCTCGGCGGCTTCCTCAAAGAGGGGTTCAACAAACCGGCGAGCCGCTTCCGCACCCTGGTCCAGGTACAACGCGCCAATCAGGGCCTCGAACGCCCCGCAGAGATTGGCCGGACGATCTCTGCCCCCCGTTTCCTCTTCCCCTCGGCCGAGCCTCAGGAGCGAGCCGATATCCAGCTTCCGTGCAAAACCGGCCAGGGTCTCCGTGCGCACCAGAGCGGAGCGCAGGCGGGTCAGGCGCCCCTCGGGCGAGTCGGGAAAGCGGTGATAGACCCAGGCCCCGCTCACGAAATCCAGGACCGCGTCTCCCAGGAACTCCAGCCTTTCGTTGTCCTCCCATTTCCCGGGATGCTCATTGGCAAAAGAGCGGTGAGTGAGGGCGCGGATCGCCAAGCTGGGGTCTTGAAACTCGAGGCCCATTCGCTCGCGCAAAGATTCGGACCCGGGTTGAGAAGTCGCTTCGCGGCTCAAGGTTCCCGCCCTCCGAGAAATCCCGCGGCCCCGGCGGCTAAGCTTGGAACTCGCGTATGGCCAGGACAGCGTTGTGCCCGCCGAAACCAAAGGAATTCGACAGCGCCAGGCGCACCCTCTTCTGCCGGGCCTGGTTCGGCACGTAGTCGAGATCGCACTCGGGATCCGGGGTTACATAGTGAAGGGTCGCTGGGATCATTCCGTCGCGGATCGCCAGGACGCAGAAGATCGCCTCCAGAGCTCCCGTAGCTCCCATCATATGACCGGTCATGGCCTTGGTGGAGGACACAGGAATCCGATAGGCCGCCGGGCCGAGGGCGGCCTTGATGGCGCGGGTTTCCGAGAGATCGTTGAGGGGCGTGGCCGTTCCATGAGCGTTGATGTAGTCCACCTCGTCCGGTCCGGCCTGCGCCGCTTCCAAGGCGCGCCGGATGGCCAAGGCTCCTCCGGCACCATCTTCGTCCGGCGCCGTCACATGAAAGGCGTCGGCACTGGCCGCGTAGCCAGCCAGTTCGGCAAGGATTTCCGCTCCACGCCGCCTGGCGTGGGATAGGCTTTCCAAGACCAGCACGGCAGCCCCTTCCCCCATGACCAGCCCATCGCGATCCTTGTCGAACGGCTGGGGGGTCATCCGGTAATTGTCATTTCTCCTCGACATGGCGCCCAGCCGGTCAAAGGCGGCTACCCCCAGCTGGCAAATGGTGGCCTCGCTGGCTCCCGCCAGGACGGCATCCAGATGCCCGCTGCGCACGAGCTGCCAGCCCGCCCCGATTCCATCCGCTCCCGAGGCGCAGGCGGAGGCCACGGAGAAGCAGGGGCCCCTGGCTCCAAACTCGATGGCCACGATGCCCGCGGCACCGTTCGGCATGTACATAGGGATGAGAAACGGGCTCAGGTGCCGCGGCCCTTTATCCCGCAGGGCGTCCATGCCCGACTGGAGAGTCGCAAGCCCCCCGGTGGCCGAGGAGATGATCACTCCCACGCGATCCGGGGCGCGGTCAATCTCCAGACCCGATTGGCCCAAGGCCTGTCGGGCGGCCGCCAAGCCCATCTGCTCAAATCGATCCCGCCGGCGAGCTTCACGAGGCTCCATGTATCGGGTGGGCTCGAACCCCCGGACCTCGCAGGCGATGCGCACCAGGAGACCCGAGGCATCGAACTGGGTGATGGGTCCTACCCCCGAAACTCCCTTGAGCGCATTCCGCCAGCTCTCCTCGGCGTCGAGCCCCAGTGCGTTAATCGTTCCCAATCCCGTGATCACAACCCGTTCCATGCACGACCCTGTCCCTGCAGGCGACTAACGGGGGAAGCGCCCGGATTCCTTCAAACCGCTGCCGGTCAAAATAGCCACCATCGCACCGCGAATACCCTCCGGGCGGACTTGGCTCTGTCCGCCTAGTATCCTCCGAATCGCCGGGTAGACAACCGCAGAGGTCGTCTCCACATACACTCCCTGACGGAGCAACTCGTGCTGTCCTTCCAGGGCCTCGCCCTCCTCCACCGTGATGACGTCCCCCCGGCTCTCCGCCAAGGCCCGCAGCACGCCTCTCACTCGCAGGGGGCTGGCCACACGGATTCCCTCGGCGATGCCCGCCTGGGGAGGACTGGAAGATCGGGGCAGTGCACCGGGCTGCCACGCCTCCCAAATCGGAGCGCACGAGACGACCTGCACCGCCACCAGCCTCGGCAGCTGGCTGATGATTCCGCCCTCCAGCAGCGACTGGAATCCCAGATACAGACCTGTGATCAAGGATCCCTGCCCGGCCGGCGCGACGACCAGGCCGACGCCTGGATCCAGTCCGGAGACCAATTCGAAAGCGATGGTTGCAATCCCGCCCAGGCCGTGGGGCAGGTAGGCATGGCTTCCATAGGCGACCCCGGAGCGCGCCTCCCGGAGCGCGGCCTCGCCGGCGGCGGCACGACCCCCGGCGATTTCCCGAACCTCGGCCCCATAGGCCGCAATCTGGGCCTGCTTGGGCCCCGAAGTCCCTTGAGGAACATAGACGCGGGCGCGAATCCCGGCCCGTGCGCAATAGGCGGCAAACGACGCCCCGGCGTTCCCTGAGGAATCCTCAACGGCCTGCGAGACACCCCGCTGCTTGAGTGCGCTGACCAAGACCGTTGTGGCTCGATCTTTGAAGGAGCCCGTCGGGTTGAGCAGCTCGGCCTTCCCCCAGATCGGCCTGCCCTGGACTTCGAACGGCATGAGCGGGGTCGCTCCCTCTCCCAGGCTGATCTCCTCGGCCTGCTCTTCCAGCGGAAGCCAAGCCCGATACCTCCACAGGCCTGGCCGACCCGGCTCGACGCGAGCGCCATCGAACGGCGGCAATCCGGGCAGGTCAAAGACTCCGCCGCAGGTTCCGCAACGCCAAGCAAAGCCGTCCTCGGGATACTTGCGATGGCAGGCCGAGCACTCGATGGCAGGCGTCATTACCCCATGAGTTCCAGGCCCTGGTCCGTCTCGGCCGGACCCTGGCGGTCACGGGCGGTGGGTCGGTAGTGGCCCTCGACCCAGGCCTCCCCCGTCGGGCCGACCTCTCTCTTCCAGACCGGCACAATCTCCTTGAGCCGATCGATGCCGTAGCGCGCCGCTTCAAAAACCCCCGAATCTCGATGAGCCGCGCTGCAGGCGACCACAACCGTCGGAGTGCCGACCTTCAGGCGGCCAATCCGCTGGATCAAGGCAATCCCCTCCACCGCCGGCCAGCGCGAGCGGATCTCCAAGGCCAGCTGTCGAAGTTTGGCCTCCGCCATGGGCAGATACGCCTGGTACTCCAGGTACTCGGTCGTCTTGGGATCCTCGCCCTCGTTCTGCGACCGGACCAGTCCGGTGAATAGACAAGTGGCCCCGGTGGTGGGAAGCGCGATCTGTCGGATCAGGTCTTCCAGATCGAGAGCCTCGTCGGTCACACGGATCAGGGTGGGCTGGCGCTCACGGCCCCCGCTCACGGGCGGGAAGACGGCCACCTCATCACCCTCTTGCAGGGCCTCCTCAGCGAAGGCAAACTCCCGATTCCGGGCGAAGACCGCCGTGTCCAGCAAGTTGCGCAGCGCTGGGTGACGGCCCGCCAGGAGGGCTTTGAGATCCGCGACGGTTGCCGCCTGGCCCAGCTCGACCTCCAGAGCACTCGCCCCGATTCGATCTCTCAGGGTTGCGAAGAAAAGGACGCGGACGCGAAGCCCCGCCCGCCCCGTCCCTTCACCCGTCGCCTCAAATTCCGCCTCGGGGCTATTCATTGATCACGTCACCGGAAAGGCCGCCATGCTTCTCCACCAGCCGGATATTCTCAATCTGCATGGTTTTTTCGGCCGCTTTGGCCATGTCATACACGGTCAGCGCGGCGACCGAAACCGCGGTGAGAGCCTCCATCTCCACCCCGGTCCTCGCGGTGCTCTTCACAGTCGCGGTGATCAAGATGCCCGGGAGCTGATCCGAGAGTTCCAAGCGGACGTCGATGACGCCCAGAGGCAGAGGATGACACAGAGGAATGAGGTCCGCCGTGCGTTTGGCCGCCTGAATGCCGGCCACCTGAGCCACGGTGAGCACATCTCCCTTGCGGAGTTCGTTCTTCCGGATCAGGGCCAGGGTCTCGATCCGCATGCGGACTTGCCCGCGCGCGATGGCCATCCGCTCGGTCGCCGGCTTCCCGCCGACATCGACCATGTGAGCCTTGCCTGCCGAGTCGAGGTGCGTGAGCGAGGAATTGCTCATCTTTCGATTATACCAGTCGAGATTGAATCATCTTCGTCCCATCGAGCGGTTCGCACGCCGGCGCCCCTATCGGGCTTCGGCCGGCCCGCCCTCCGCAATCAGGGAAGCCCCAGAGGCTGGCTGCGAGATCATGGTGTGGGCCTCGAGGCCCGTCGCACGATGGTAAGCCTCAGAAAGCTGGTGAGGGAATCCTTCCAGGCGTTGCCGCTCGACCAGGTTGACCGTGCAGCCCCCGAATCCGGCCCCCGTCAGCCGCGCTCCGTAGCAGCCTTCCAGGTTGCGGGCACAGGAAACCATCGCATCCAGTTCCGGCCCGCTCACCCCGTACAGATCTCGCAAGCTTTCATGGCTCGCATTGACGAGTCCACCCACAACCCGCAGATCCCCGTCCTGCAAAGCCTGCGCCGCTCTCCGGGTCCGCTGGCATTCGTAGATCACATGCCGCGCTCTGGCTTGGACCTCCGGCGGCAGTAAGTGCGCGTACTTCTCAAAATCATCCGCACGGACATCTCGAAGCGCACGGATCCCCGGCAGGCTCTCCGCAAGCAGTGCCACGGCCCGCTCGCACTGGTCTCGCCTTTCGTTGTAGGCCGAGGCGCTCAGGCTTCTGCGTACACCCGTATCGGCGATCACGATCCCCAACGAGGGGGGAATGGCGACCGGCTCCCAGGCCAGGGTGCGGCAATCCAGCAGAACGGCGGATCCAGCCCTCCCGTGCAACGAGGCGAATTGATCCATGAGACCGCAGTGCATCCCGACGTAATCGTTTTCGGCTTGCTGGCAAAGCTGGGCCAGCTTCATCCGCTCCAGGCTCCACCCCCCCAGCGACTCCCACGCAATGGCAAAGCTGACCTCCAGCGCCGCCGAGGAACTCAGGCCCGCCCCCACCGGGACAGAGGAGGTGATCACTCCCCGCAGTCCGCGCACACTCAGGCCTGCCTGCCGGAGGGCCCAGGCGACACCCACCGGATAGCGCGCCCACGCAGGCAGGGTCCAGGAGGCCTCCGGCCCAGGGAGTTCCCCTGCGCCCAGGGCGAGGCGCTCTCCCAGATCCAGGGCAAGGACCTGCAACCCATCGGTCGGGAGGGGCGAGAAGGCCAGAAAGGCTCCCCGGTCGATGGCCGCCGGGAGAACCCAACCGTCGTTGTAGTCGACATGCTCGCCAATCAGGTTCACGCGCCCGGGGGCGCGTGCGATCGCGAGAGGGGACCGGCCGTACTCCCGGCGGAATGCTTCGGTCACCCGGTCGGCCAGGGAACCGGCGGCTTTCACTCCTCCTCCAGGTCGACCAGAATCCCCTGCTCCATCAAGGCAGCCCGCAGCTGCGAGACTTGGTCCCGCCGGACCACCCAGGTTCGAGGGCCAATGGCCTCTCCCAAGGATTCCTTCACCGAAGGGAGGTTCCACACATGCGAACTTGCGTCCAGCCCGCTCAGGTCAAGCACGCACAGAGAGCGAATCGAGGCCTCCGGTCCGCTCTGGCCCCAGCGCCTGATCGCCTCTACGAGCTGCGGAGGAACCTGGCCCTCTCCCAACTGATGGAGCAGGGCGATCACCTGCGCCGGTTCAATTCCTTGCCCGTGGGCGCGCTGCAGGGCATTCGGCGTGACGCGGTAGACATAGTCCTGTCCCCGGCGGGTGACCCAGGAAGCGCAGCGGGACAACTGGTATCTCCTCAGCGCCGATCCAACCCCCGGGAAAACGATCGTCCCTTCCGGGCGGATTCTCAGCCGGGGCTCTCTCCAGCTCCTCTTCGCCGTTGGAACGTCAATCACAGCTCCCCCCTCCTGTTGCCAGAGAGCCTGGGCGACCGGTGCCAGACGGAACGCCCGCGGGCTATCGACGGGCAGGAGGTCCACGGCTCCCAGCCAGTGGAGCGGCGCTTGCAGATAGAAGCGAATCAGGGCGCCCTCCACCTGCGGCCAGTTATCCGCTCCGGCCAGCGGCCGGCGGGTGGTCTCCTCAAGCAGATACCAGCTCGAGAAGGCCGCCAGCGGCCGCTGAAAGTCAGGCAGCTGTCTCTGGATCACTTCGACCAGCGAGTCGATCAGTATCCACTCTCCCTGCGGGAGATCCTGGAGCACGGCGACGAAATTGAGGCGTGTCTGCAGGGGGTTGTTGGGCCAGGCCTTCGCGCCCAGGACGATCCCCGCCACGTGGGCCAGGTCGTTCCAGGACCGCGAATCCCTCCAGCCCACGATCATCCCTTCCAGCGCGGATTGGGATTCCAACTCAAGGAATGCCCGCGCGCCGGCCGGGGCGGGCTGCAAGGGGTCGCCCTCGACCCATCCCTGTTCGACCAGGATGGCCAGGATAAGATTCACCGCTTCGGGAATCTGAAGATGCCGGTCGAGGATATGCCGCTTGGACCACCCGGAAGGCTCTGCGGACGCCCGGGGCGGGTAGTTCCTGAGGAAGGCGAGCAGAGTACACGCGTCCAATGCCGAGCCGAGTCCGGCCCGCAGCACCGGTTCTCCGCGGCGCGGGATGTACGTCTGGATCGGAAGGCCGGACCGAGTCTGCGCTGCCGGAAAGGGAATGATCCGCAGGAGATCGTCGGGAATGAAGACAAACTCCTCCGGACCGTTCGAAGAATCCCAGAAGGTCCGCCCAAGCCAGCCCTGATACCAGAGGCGTTCGGCACTCGAAATGGGACTGAGCCAGGGCTGGTCCCGTTCACGGCGGGCCACCCCCATCTCCCGGATCTCTCCGAATTCGACAGAAAAGCGCGCCAGCGGCATCCGGCCGCCCAGTGCTCGGATTCGATCGATCCCTGACCGGTCCTCCCGGGAGAGCGCCTGATACATGGCCTCCACCCGACCGGGCTCCAGCATGACCTGCACCAGGTCCGGCAGGTCGTCGCGGGAGGCGACCATCCGAGGGAGTCCCCAGGCACGGCCGAGGATGCGCCAATATCCGCTGTCCTGGCCCTCCAAGGCGTGGATCAGGTCCATGGGACGAAGCGATAACGGGCTGGGCGGAAGGGCGGTTCCTAAAGAACCAATCGCAATCCCGCGGGCACAAGGCCGACCTCGAGACCGCGCACGTCGGCTTCGTACGTCGCGTACGTTTCCCCATCCACGTGAATCGGCAGGGCCCGATCGGCCTTGAGCCTCAGGTGCCGCAATCGGCCGATCGTCACCGCCTTGAACCGACCGTGAGTGCCGCGCATGACCTCCGGGATCAGGCGGAACATCATCAACCGGGAAACCTTGGCCACGGTCGCAAAGTCGAGCACGCCGTCGTCGAATCTCGCGGCGGGAGTCGTGATGAAGCCCCCGCCCTCGCGCGTTCCGTTGCCGACGGTGAACATGAGCAATTCCTTCTCAAAGGTTTGGTCATCCAGCTGAATCTCCATGCGCGGGGCGTCATAGTTCTGGATGATCACCCGGATCACCGCCAGGAGGTACATGAGGAACCCACGCACCCAGGCCACATTGCGACTCTGCAGGTTGACCGCCGCGTCAAAACCGATTCCAACGACGTTGACCCAGTACTCCAGTCCGCCCTGGTCACCGCGGATGAAACCCACGTCAAAGGGCATCGCCCGATTCGACGAGAAAACGCTCCGCAGGGCCTGCAAGGGGTTCGAGCGGACACCGATGCCCCCCGCGAAGTCGTTGCCGGAGCCAATCGGCACGATTCCCAACCGGGGACGCCTCTCCGCGTCCAGGCGCATCAGGCCGTTCACGACCTCGTGAACCGTCCCGTCCCCTCCGACGGCCACCACGGGGTCAAATCCCTCCCGCCCCGCTTGCTCAGCAATCTGGACCGCATGCCCGCGGTAGTCGGTGCCAATCCAGTCGGCGCCGCCCAGCTCGTCCGCCAGATGCTTGAGGTCATTCTCGATCCGTCCGGTGCGGCCTCGATCGGCCTCCGGATTGAAGATCATCTTTACCTTCGGCATGGTTTCCCTTCCCTTGAGGAGCAAGGCTGGTAATTGCGTGTCCGCAGATTACAGCGGACACGCGATCACCGACCTCCGTGCGCTCCCCAGCGGGCACGCAAGTGGTTGGCTGCGGAGGCTGGGCCTTGGGCCAGCACGCCCGCCGTCCAGCTAGGTGCCCCAGGTCGTCTCTTCAAGTGACGAGGCTTTGGCCCTTGTGAGGGTGGCTTGGTTGGCCGGGATTATAGCCTCGATTCCAACCCGGGAGCGGGTAGATCCGTTCGAAAACGCTGGCGAGGGAATCCAGGGCCTTGCGCGGCTGTCCTTTCGGGGTTGGAAGCCGCTTGGAGGAGGGAACCGCCCTTGTCGCGGAATTCTCACCCGCCCAGGAAAGCTCAGGGCCGGTAGCCCAAATGATTAGCGCAAGCGAGCGCGTTGCGCGCGGCAACTTCGGGTGCTCCAGGTTGGCCCTGCTCGGGCACCGGGATCACCATCGGTTTTGGGCTGCGTGGGAAAGGCCGCCAGCTACCCGGATCCTGGCGACTCTCGTGGTTCCCTGATCCCTTTGAAAAAGACAAACGTGGCGGCTGCGGCCAGCGCATAGACGATGGCCGTGCTGATGAACAAGGGTGGGAAACCCCAACGATCCTGTACGAACCCGGAAACGAAGGGTCCGAAGGAAAAGCCGATCTGCGAGGCCAAGAAAAGGACACTGCTTACCAGCCCTTTGCCGCTCTCGGGCGCCTGCTCCATGGCGAATGCCGAATAGAGCGGAGTGGTCATGTTCATGAGCATCGCGCGAGCCAGGAAGGCGAAACCTGCCAGGAGAAGACCGGGCCAGAATCCCATGAGAAGGAGGAAGACGATGGAAAGGCCCTGCGCCGCCGCGACGGCCCGCACCTTCCCTCCCAGCTTCTCCGAAAGGCGCGGACCGGCAATCGTTCCGGCTGCGGTCAAAATGGCCGAGAGGCTAAAGAGCACCCCGAGCCAGGAATTCGCGAGGGAGAATTTGGCCCGGAAGAACACATTCATGTACGGGATCAGGATGGCGGCCCCTATTCCAATGAGAAAGCTGGGGAGAGCAAGGCGGCGCACCGTGGGCGTTCGCAGGGCCTGCAGAGCGTTGCCAAACAGGTTGGAACGAGGGCCCTCTGTCGCCGGGGGGCGATTCTCACGGATCAGCAACAAGGGCAAGATCGAGAGAGCTCCTACGGCGAGGAGGGCCAATAAGACGGCGCGGTAGGCCGGGGCGCTGTCCGCCCCGACTCGCAGGGCGGCTGCAAACCAGCCCGGCAGTAGTCCCGCCAGGAGGCTTCCTCCCGCCCCGGCCACGGTTACCAGGCCGAAATTGAGCGAGATGAGATAGGTGCCCCCGTCCCTCCCGGCAATGGTCATCATGAGAGGCGTCGTGCTCAAAAAGTACAGGGGCCACCCGATCCCGTAGACAGAGATCGCCAGAAGCAAGACCGGCGCGGAGGGGGTGACCATCACCACAGTGTAGGTGATGAGGTAGATGAACATGCCGAGCAGCATGGCGCGCTTGAACCCGATGCGATCGGCCAGGACTCCCATGGGCAGGCCCAGCAAGAGACCCACCAGAAACGGGAGGCTGTTCACGAGGCCGAGGAATTGGCGATTGTAGCCCTGCGCGAGGATGTAGAGGTTGAAAAAGAGAGAGATGCCCGCGGTCGCAACACCGTCGATGAGGGTCGACAGGAGGAACAACCAGGCGTTGCGGGAGAACTTGCGCTCTCTGGGGAAATACCCTTGGATCAGATGCAGGGCATCCGTCGTGATCCGCATGACACCTCAACCACCCTAGGACATGGTCGTGTCAATCCTCCAAGCGAGCCCGAGCCGAACGAGGATTGGCTACGACAAGCCGAGCATCCCCTTCAACTGAATCACTACCCTATCCATATTCGTAAACGGGACGGTGCGAATCCCCAGGGCGCTGGCGGATTGTAGATTGATCGGCATGTCATCAACCAGAATTGCCTCCTCGGCTCGGGTTCCCAGCCGATCTAAGGCCAGCTGGAAGAATTGGGGGTCTGGCTTCATAAGGCCCTCTTCCGCGGAGATGAACATCGCCTCAAAGGCGCCCGAGGCCACCAGGGGCCCAAAAGCCTCGCGCGCATCGGACCAGGCATTGCTGAGCACGGCCGTCCGCCTTTGCGGACGGAGGCCTTTGACGAATCCGATCAGAGCTTGGTCCCAGCGATCGCCAGCCCAGAATTCGCGCTGGACCTGCTCCAGCGACCTAGGCCCAAGACCCAACTTCTGCCCGACATACTCCCAGATCTCCCGCGGAGTGGCCTTGCCCACGGAGGCCGCCAGCGAGACGGGGTTGTTGAAAACCAAATCCGCGAGAGCACCGGCCGGGAGACCAAAGCGCTGTTCCAACGCCCGGCGAGGCGCCGGGTCCTCGGTCCGCAGCAGAACTCCGCCCACGTCAAAAACGACGGCACGAATAGGCATGGATCCATCCGTTCGCAAGCGGCCTCAGGCCTGGAGGAATAAAACGGCCGTGAGCGCCCCCCAACCCACGACCGCCCAACCCGTCGCCATGGTCTTTCGGCCACCGCCGGGCTTGCGTGAGGTTTCATCCCTACAGCCAGCCAAACACCGAGCTCCCCCGCGGACGCCGCCTCCAATCCGGGATCAGGCTCGGCGAACCAGCATACCACAAGATGAAATGACGTTCCCCTCCCGGGGGCCGGGTTCGCTCGGCGCAAGGGGAATGCCGGACGGCCCACCTCAAGCCGACCCGTTGCGGACCTTCTCCATCAACAGCCCTGCGACCCCGCGCGAATAGTACCCCTCCAGGGTCTCCCGCCTCTGGTACCCGGCGCTTTCATAGAGAGCAATGGCCGCCAGATTGTCCAGCCGCACGGTCAATCGAACCAGAGGAGCCTCCAGCCGCGCCTCGCATTCGGCCAGCAGGCGGCGACCGACGCCGCGCCGTCGGTAGGAGGGATGCACGGCCAAGGTGGCGATCATGCCCGTGCGCGGCCTCCAGCGCGTGTCCCCGGCCACGAACCCGATCAACTGCGGGCCGTCGACCGCCCCTAAACGGACCACGCTGGGCCACAGGAGGATGCTGGCGACATCGACCCACGGCCAAGCATCCTCCTGAAAGCAGATCCGTTCCAGCCGAAGAACCCCCCGGATCATGCGGATCGTGGCAGGCTGGACCTGCAGATCCGGCCAGTCGGCTGACCCGCTCATGGGCACACGGGGTTCTGGGCCACCCTGCGGGTGGTCTTCCCTCATGGGCACCTTCACTCCCCGTGCCCAAGCGGGGGCGTATTCCTACGGCCCACTCTCAGTCCGCCCAAGTCAGCTGGCCAGCCGACATCGACTACTTGGCGTTTCCGTGGACGAAATCCTGAACCAGGCTGGTGAATTCCAGCGGGAAGACAATCTTGGTTGCCGCGCCGCTCCCCAGGGCCTTGAGCGTCTCGAAGTATTGCAGGGTCATCGTCTTTTGATCGATGCCCTTGGCAATCGAGTAGATCTTGTCCAGGGCCGAGGAAAAGCCCTCGGCTCGCAGAAGGAGTGCCTGGCGTTCGCCCTCCGCGCGGAGGATGTTCGCCTGCCGGTCTCCATCGGCCTGGAGGATGGCGGCCTGCTTCTGGCCTTCGGCGACGTTGATCGCGGCATCGCGGGCACCCGTCGACTCCGTGACCGTCGCGCGGCGGATGCGCTCGGCGGACATCTGCCGGTTCATGGCATCCTGGACCTCGCGCGGCGCGACGATTTCGCGGATCTCGACGTTCGTGACCTTCACCCCCCAACGCTCCGTCACCTCGTCCAGCTTCTCCCGCAGGGCGATATTGATGTGCTCGCGCTGGGAGAGCACATCGTCCAGAGGGATACTGCCAATGACCGCGCGCAGAGTGGTGGTGGCCATGCCCTGCGCCGCGATTTCAAAGGTGCCGACCTGCAACACGCTCTGAACCGCCTCCATAACCTTGTAGTACCAGATGAAATCAATCGCAATGGGAGCGTTGTCCTTCGTAATGCAGCTCTGGTGGGGGATTTCGCGGACCTGCTCCCGCAAGTCGACCCGCCGGGCCTGGTCGACGAAGGGGATCAGCAGAACCAGCCCAGGCCCTCTCTGGCCCAGGCAGCGTCCCAGGCGGAACATCACCAACCGCTCATACTCGGCAACGATGCGCACGGAATTGGTCACGATCACAATCAAGCCGACCACCACAATGACACCCAGGCACAGCGTCAACACGGTAAACTGCGACATGAATTCCTCCTTGGCCAACCCGAAACAGCGGCTACCCTCGTTTCGACTGATCCCATCCGCCTGCTCAAGCCTCCTGTGTGCCCCGCCTCCCTCGTTGGAACAACGCCATCGGAAACCGCCTCCGCTAGCCAGATGGGCCCTCCCGCTGCGCGGGAACCCACGCCTGCCGGGACCCCCCGGCCCCGAAATCAGTCCTGCCCACCGCCCCCTGCCTCCCCCTGGACGGCCCGCACCAGCAGGGTGAACCCCTCTCGGCCCACCACCTCGACCCTTGTGCCGGCTGTCAGATGTGCCTCCGCGCGGGCGCTCCACTGCTCACTGGCCACCTGCACCGAGCCGTGCCCATCCACGTCCGTGACGGTCAGGCCTTGCTGGCCAATCAGACGACCCAAATCCAGGTCGGGCGGCTTGCGATGGGCCAGCATGGCCCTCTGAAGGACAAACCAGAAGAAGCCGAGGGAAACGGCCGAGCCCCCGGCGGCCAGCGGCCAGGAGACTCCCGTGATCGCATTTTGCGGGCCGCGGAAAAGAAGCACCGATCCGAGCGAAAACAAGATCACCGCTCCCAGCAACAAGAGCCCGCGCAGGGGACGCCACAGCTCGGCCACAAAGGCCACCGCCCCCAGCCCCAGCAACACGAGCGCCCACAGGTTGAGCGGCAAGGTGAGGGAGGCGACGGCGGCCAAGAGCAAACAGAACACCGAGATCACCTCCAGCAGCCCCGTGCCGGGAATCGTAACGGCAAACGCGCCCGTCCAGATCCCCACCATCAGAATAACGAAGACCACATCGCGGTTCTGCAGCCAATCGAAGAGCGGCAAAGGCATGACCCCTCCCAGTTGATCCGGTTCCAGGCCGCCCTCAGGCGACCGCCTGCAGGCCGTTGCGCTGGAACCCCAAAGCAGCCCGCCGACCAAGCTCAGCCCGACACCTGCGCCGCTTCGCCGGCCAGGGCGCGACGCAGAGAGGTCTGCAGCTCAAGCACGCGGGACACGAGACAATTCGCTGGGACCAGTTCGGTCTGCCCCGTCGCTCGAAGCCGGAGTTCCACCCCGCCCTGGGCCAGCGCACGCTTCGCCACGGTCAACCGGATTGGCACCCCGATCAGGTCGGCATCCGTGAACTTGACCCCGGGACTGTCCGCACGATCATCATACAAGACTTCGACCGAGTTCGCTCGCAGGTCCTCATACAATGTCTCGGCCACCTCGCTGGGTTTTCCAGAGGCATCCTGCAGCACCACGAGGTGAACCGAAAAGGGGGCCACGCTGATGGGCCAGCACAGACCCAGCGAGTCGTGATGCTCCTCCGCGATGCACGCCAGCAGCCGACCCACGCCCATGCCATAGGATCCCATGAGAACGGGTCGAAGACTCCCCTGGGCGTCCAGGAAGGTGCATCCCAGCCGCGCCGTGGAGCCGGTGCCGAGCCTGGACAGGCTGCCAACCTTGACGCCTTGCTGGGCGGACAGAGGAGCTCCGCACTCGGGACAGGGGCTGCCGTGCTCCGCGGCGGCGATGTCGGCAACCACGTCCGCCCGGTAGTCCCGACCCAGATTGACATTGAGGAAGTGAAACCCCTCCTCGTTGGCTCCCGCCACCAGGTTCGGGGATTCGGCCGCGATCGCATCGACCACAATCAACGCCTCGCTCACCCCAATGGCCGAGGCATAGCCCGGGACCGCACCGACCGCCCGGATTTCCTTAACCGTGGCGGGCCGCAAGGCTCGAGCTCGGATGGCATGGGCAAGCTTGGTTTCGCTAAGGCTCATATCTCCGCGCACGATCACAAAGACGAAGCGCTCGCCCTCGGGTTCCCCCTGGGCCCCCGTGGCGATCAGGAAAACCGCCTTGGCGGTCCGCGAGGGAGGAATCTCAAGCAGGGCGGCTAGCTCTTCAATGGTGCTCGCCTCCGGGGTGGCCACCTTGGCCAGGGGCTTGGGAAGCTCGGAGAGAGCCGGCCCCCTGCCCAAGCGCGCAACCTGTCGATTGGCCGAATAACCACATTCACCGCAGCGCAAGATCGTATCTTCCCCGATCGAGGCCGGGTAGATGAACTCATGGGCCGGACTTGCTCCCATCCAGCCCCCCTCGGCTTGAACGGCAATCACAGGCAACCCGCAACGCCGGAAGATATGGGAGTAGGCCTGCAGGTGGGCCCGGTATTGACGGTCCAGGCCGTCGTCATCCGCGTCCAGACTGTAGCTGTCGAGCCGGGTGAATTCGCGAGCACGAATGAGGCCGGCGCGAGGGTGAGGGTCGTCGCGCCACTGGGTTTGAATGTGATAGAGCAGCTGCGGGAGCTGGCGGTACGAGCGGAGCTCCCGTCGCGCCAGATCCGCCACGACCTCCTCATGGGACATGGCCAGCACCAAGTCATGACCACTCTGGTCTTTGAGGCGGCTCATTTCCGGGCCGCCATCATCCCGGCGGCCGCTTTCCTTCCACAGGTCGGCTGGACGGATGACGGGCATCAGGATCTCTTGACCCCCGATGGCATCCATCTCCTCTCGCATCAGTCGCTCGATCTTGTCGAGCGAGCGCTTGGCCAGGTGCAGGTAGGTGAAGATGCCCGCTCCGAGCGGGCGGAGGAAGCCAGCCCGGACCAGGAGACGCTGGCTGTCGACTTCGCTGTCTGCGGGGGGATCCCGCAGGGTCTGAGTCAAGAGGCGGCTGATTTTCATAGATCCGGCCAGCGCGAGCGCTCAGGGAAGTCCGGGGCTCCCTGGCGCATTCCGTTCCCGACCCTCTTCGCCGACGGCCCCCCTGGCGAGCAAACCCCGGCTCCTGGCACGTCCCGTTTCGGTTGAAGAAGCCTTTCCGATTCCCAGGAAGCGATTATAACTGGCCTTCGCCGGGCGGAGGTTCTTGGCAACGGAGAGCCGCAATGCAAGAGGAATTGCTCAGGGCAATTCGCGGTGGTATCATGGGCCCGTGAGACTCCGCATCGCCCTCGCTCAGATATCCACTTCCCTCGGTAACGTTGCCGGGAATCTAAAGAAGCACATCGAGCTCGCCCGGAAAGCGCGCCGACAGGGAGCTGAGCTCATTCTCTTTCCTGAGCTCTCATTGACCGGCTACGTCCTGCAAGATCTGGCCTCCACAGTCGCCTGCCGTCCGGTGGCAGATGACCCCGTCTTCTCCGCTCTCCTGCACGAGAGCATGAAAATCGACATGGTGGTCGGGTTCGTCGAGGAGGACTGCCGAAATCGATTCTATATTTCGGGCGCCTACCTTTCGAGGGGACAGGTCCTGCACGTGCACCGAAAGGTCTATCTGCCGACGTACGGCCTGTTCGATGAGGGGCGCTTTTTCGCCTGGGGAGACCAGATCCGGGCCTTTGACACGCGCTTTGGACGGATGGGCATGTTGATCTGCGAGGACTTCTGGCACGCCTCGCCTCCTTACCTTCTCTGGCTGGACGGAGCCGACGTCCTGCTGTTCCTGTCGTCCTCGCCGGGTCGCGGCCTGCACCAGAAGGGAGTCCTGGAAAGTGCCGGGTGGGTGGAGCAGGTCAACCAATCCTACGCCAGCCTTTTCACCTCCTTTGTGGCCCACATCAACAAGGTGGGCTTCGAAGATGGCCTGAACTTCTGGGGTGGCTCCACGGTGTTTGACCCAAATGGGCACCGGCTGGTTTGCGCTCCATTCCACGAAGAGTCCCTGACCCTGGCGGACTTGGACCTCAATCAACTTCATCGCACGCGAGCGAGGCTGCCGCTTCTTCGGGATGAGCGCACGGAGCTCGTCCTGCGCGAATTGCAGCGTGTCCTGGCGCAAAGCGGACGGACAAACAACATTCGCTAACCCCTCCCGACCCCTCGTGCCCGCAGGACCCATCGCTTTCTGGCCCGCCCGTGGGAGATGACCATGCGCGACTACCTTCCTCACCTTCAAATTGATACGGATCTTGTGCGCAAGATCCTGGTCTCCTTTCTGCGGCAGGAGATCGAGCGCACCGGCCTGGAGCGGGCGGTCGTGGGAGCGTCGGGCGGGGTCGACTCCTCCCTTTCCTGCTTTCTGTGCGCCCAGGCCCTTGGGCCCGAGAAGGTCCTGGCCGTGCTGATGCCCTACCGCACTTCCTCTCCAGATTCCCTGGCCGATGCCCAAGAAGTCGTGCGGCTCACGGGCGTGAACAGCCTGACGGTTGAGATCACCTCCATGGTCGACCCGTTCTTGGAACGGTTCCCAGAGGCGGATCAGCGCAGGCGGGGGAACGTCATGGCCCGCGCTCGCATGATCGTCCTCTACGACCAGTCGGCTGCCCGCGGCGGGATCGTGGTGGGGACCGGCAACAAGACGGAAATCCTGCTGGGCTACACCACGCTCTACGGGGACGCGGCCTGTGGGCTGAACCCGCTCGGCGATCTCTATAAGAATCAGGTGCGGCAATTGGCGCGCGCGGTGGGTGTTCCCGATCGCATCCTCGCGAAGGCCCCCAGCGCCGATCTATGGCGCGGCCAGACCGACGAGGGTGAGCTGGGCTTTAGCTATGATGAGGTCGACCAACTGCTCTACCTACTGGTGGACGAACGCTTCAGCCCCTCGGAGTGTGTGGAAGCGGGGTTCGATCGCGGGTTTGTAGACACGGTTGTCGAGCGCATTCGGCAAAGCCAGTTCAAGCGGGTCCCGGCTCCTATCGCCAAGCTCAGCAACCGAACGATCGGATACGACTTCCTCTATTTGCGTGACTGGGGCACATGAGAGAGAAATCCTTCGTCGCTCTTGGGTATCGTGACTTCCGCTTGCTTTGGTTTGGACAACTGATCTCGGTGGCCGGATCGCAGATGCAGTCCGCCGCTATCCTGTGGCAGATCTACGCAATTACCCGCAGCCCTCTCGATTTGGGGCTGATGGGTCTCACTCGCCTGCTGCCGATGATCGGCTTCGGCCTCCTGAGCGGTCTGATGGCGGATGCCATGGACCGGCGCCGGCTGATGCTGATCACCCAGAGTGGAATGGCCGTGGCGGCGACGGTCCTGGCCGGGCTGACCTTTCGCGGTCTGCAAAGCGTCTGGCCGATCTATCTCCTGGCCGCCCTCAGCGCCGCCTTCGGCACATTTGACACCCCGGCCCGCCAATCCCTCATCCCGAATCTGGTCTCTCGAGAGCACCTCACCAACGCGTACAGCCTGAATACCACCGTGTTCCAGTTGGGCGCCGTCGTCGGCCCTTCGCTCGCCGGCATCGCCATCGCCTCGGCCGGTGTGGGCTGGGTATACTTGATCAACGCCTTCTCTTTTCTGGCCGTGATTGGCGCGCTCCTGGCCATGCGTCCGCTGGCCCCAGGCCGGATCTCCCGCCAAGTCATCAGCCGGGCGGGCGCCCTGGAGGGCCTCCGATTTGTGATGGGCGCGCCGCTCATCCGCTCGACGATGCTCCTGGACTTTTTTGTCACCTTCTTTGCCTCGGCCACGACCCTGCTGCCGGTGTTCGCTCAAACCATCCTGCACGTGGGACCGCAGGGGTACGGCCTGCTCTATGCGGCTCCCTCCCTGGGGGCTGTGGTCGCGGGCCTGGCCGTTTCTCTGCACGGGAGCATCCGCCGCCAGGGACCCGTTCTGCTGGCCTCGGTGGCCGTCTATGGGGCGGCCACGGTGCTGTTTGGGCTCTCCCCCTGGTTCGGGCTGACTTTCTGCGCGCTGGCGATCAGCGGGATGGCCGACACCATCAGTATGGTCATCCGCGGGACCTTGCGGCAGCTGCAGACGCCCGACGAGCTGCGCGGGCGGATGACCAGTTGGAATATGATCTTCTTCAACGGCGGGCCGCAACTGGGAGAACTGGAGGCCGGCCTGGTGGCACACTGGCTGGGTGCCGTGATATCGGTGGTCCTGGGAGGGCTGGGCTCCCTCGCCGCGACCAGCTGGGTTGCGGCGAGCACCCCGGAAATACGCCACTATCGCGGGGAAGAACCTCCCGCAGGTCAAGGGGACCTTCCCCTCGCACAGGTCCGGGTCCAATCCCCAGCACCCTAGGATGAAGGAGGGGGCCTGGCGCGGGAAAGGCCATGGTTCCGGGAGAGAAAGCCTGGGAGAAGGGAAAGGAAGGGGAGCATGAGACGGGCGGTCAGCATCAGTATCGGATCCTCGAAACGGGACAAGGCGGTCGAAATCAACCTTCTCGGGCAGCAGGTTCGCATTGAGCGGATTGGCACGGACGGGGACATGCAGAAGGCGGCCGAGATGTTCCGGGACCTGGATGGCAAAGTGGACGCCTTTGGAGTCGGAGGTGCAGATCTTGGCCTGATGGTCGACCGGAAATGGTATCCACTGTATTCGGTGCAACCAATGGTTCGGTATATCCGCAAAACTCCCGTGGTGGATGGCGCCGGGTTGAAGAACACACTGGAGAGCCGTGTCGCCCAGTTCATGGAAGCGCGAATTGGAGCGCAGATCCAACCCAAGCGCTGCTTCATGACGGGAGGGGCAGACCGCTGGGGGATGTCGACCTCCTTCATTAAGGCGGGCTATGAGTGCATCTTCGGCGACCTCATGTTCGCCCTGGGGATCCCCATCCCTCTGCGCACGATCTCCCAGATGAAGCGACTGGCAAGCATCATGATGCCCGTAGCGGGCCGCCTGCCGTTCAAGTGGGTCTACCCGACCGGGGAGGAGCAGGAGAAGCGGGTCCCGAAGTTCACCCAGTGGTATGACTGGGCCGGCGTGATCGCGGGCGACTGCCTCTATATCAAGCACCATATGCCGGACCTGCTGGCGGGCAAGGTGATCTGCACCAACACCACCACGCCGCAGGACGTGGAGCAGTTCCGCCAGGCCCACGTGCGCTACCTGGTGACCACCACGCCCGTGTTCGAGGGCCGTTCCTTCGGGACGAATATGATGGAAGCGGCCCTGGTCGCCGCCTCCGGCAAGGGGCGCGTGCTCACCACGCAGGAGCTGGAAACCATGCTCACGGAGCTGAAGCTGGAACCGCAAATCCAGGAATTGGGGAACTGACAGGCTCCCTGGGGGGCCGTTTCGGAGGAGATATGTCTGAGGTACTGGATGCCGTCGTCACGGCGGGGGGGATCCCCCTGCCGGGTGAACCCCTTTATCCCCTGACCCATGGGCAGCCCAAGGCCCTCCTGGGAATCGCGGGAAAGCCCATGGTCCAGTGGGTCTTGGAAGCCTTGCAAGGGTCGTCGCGAGTCGGGCAGATCGTTGTGGTCGGGCTCGAGAAGGGCAGCCTCCCCCCGCTTTCCAAGATCGTCTCCTTCCTGCCCAATCAGCAAGGGCTGCTGGAGAACGTGCTGACCTCCATGCGCGAGGTGCTGCGCCTGCACCCACGCTCCCGGCACACCCTGCTCGTGAGCTCCGACATTCCGACCCTGGCGTCCCCGATGGTGGACTGGATTGTCGACGCCGCGATGCGGACCGACGACGACATCTACTATTCGGTCGTCGAGGACCGAGTCATGGAAGGCCGCTTCCCCGGGTCCCGGCGGAGCTACACCCGACTGCAAGAGGTGCGGGTTTGCGGAGGGGATGTGAGCGTGGTGCGCACCTCGACCGCCACCGAGAATGAGGAACTCTGGAAACGGCTGATCGCGGCCCGCAAGAGCTCCCTGCATCAGGCCGCATTGCTGGGCTATGACCTGCTGCTACTGCTGATCCTGCGCAGGCTGACGCTGGCCCGGGCCGAGGCCATGGCGAGCCAGCGCCTGGGAGTGAAGGGTCGCGTACTCGTGTGTCCCTACGCGGAGATCGGAATGGACGTCGACAAACCCGTCCAGTATGAGATCGTGCGGCGGGATCTGGAGGCCAAGGCCGGCTGACTTGGCCGGATCCGCGATGCAATCCCTCCTGTTGCTGGACGACCGCCTCACGGCGCGTCTGCGGGTCGCCGAGACTCCGGGCTTCCTTCGGACGGTCTCGATCCTGCTGGCCCATTCCGGCGACAGCTGGTTCTGGGCGGCCGGCCTGGTGGCGACCGCCTGGCTGGAAGCCGGGCTGTGGCGCTGGCGCTCGCTCGTGATGCTCCTGGGCATCGCGGGCACCGCCCTGGTCGTGATGGTGATCAAGATCCTGGTCCGCCGGAGGAGGCCGGCGGGAGAATGGGGCTGGCTCTATCGGAGCAGCGATCCGCATTCGTTCCCTTCCGGTCACGCGGCCCGCATGATGATGCTGTTTGCGGTCTGCTGTCTCGTGGGTCCGCCCTGGTTGGCCGGGTTGCTCCTCGTCTGGGCTCCGCTGGTCTCGCTTTCTCGAGTGGCAATGGGCGTTCACTATCTCTCGGATGTGTTGGGTGGGATGGTCCTGGGCCTGCTGATGGCAGCCGTTGTGGCGGCCGTCCTCTAGCGCCCGTCCTCGCCGCCCTGCGGGTGCGTTTGCCTGCGATGACCGAGATAGACGAGAAGTCCCTGAAGGCCCTTGAGCTCTCCAGCATTCTGGAGCGCCTGGCTGGCCGGACCTCCTTTTCGGGCGGCCGGGACCTGGCTCTTGAGCTCATCCCCTCCAGCGATCCCCAGGTGGTCTCCCGTCGCTTGCAGGAAACCAGCCAGGCGCGACGGCTGCTGGCGACCCGGGAGGGGATCTCCCTGGGCGGGGCCCGGGAGATCCGCCCGCTGGTCGAAGCCGCCAGCAAGGGGGCCCGGCTCTCACCCACCGATCTCCTGCAGATCCGCGCAACTCTTTCAGCCGCACGGTCCTTGAACCGCATCTTGACCCGGGCCAGCCAAGAGGCCCCTCTCTTGGCGGAGATCGGCGGCAGGCTGCACGACAGCCCGCTCTTAGCCGCAGGGATCGATCGGGCCCTGGACGAAGAAGGGGAGGTCCTCGACCAGGCCTCGGAGCGCCTGGCTGGCCTGCGCAGCGAACTGCGCCGGACGCATGAACGTTTGACGGGCCGATTGCAGCGCCTGCTGAGGGAGCATGCGGCCCACCTCCAGGAAAGCCTGATCACCCAACGCGAAGGACGCTATGTGGTCCCCCTTCGTTCCGAGTTCAAGGGCAAGCTGCGGGGCATCGTGCACGACCAGTCTGCCTCGGGGGCCACGCTCTTCATCGAGCCCCTGGCAACGGTGGAAATGAACAACCGGTTGCGCGAGCTCCAGCTGCTCGAGCAGGAGGAGCTGGAACGAATCCTCTCCGAACTTTCGCAGCTGGTGGCCCGCCATGGGGAGGAGATCCGCGAGAGCGCAGAGGCTCTGGCGCAGGTGGACCTGGTCCTGGCCAAGGCCGACCTGGCGGAGGCGATGAGGGCCTGCGAGCCCGTTCTGGTGGGTTGGAATCCCGAAAGCGGGGAGGGCGCGCGAGCTCAGGCTCAGGCCCCTGCTGCGGGGCAATCCCCTCTGGTCCTGCTCGGGGCGCGGCACCCCCTGCTGGATCCCCGCTCCGTGGTTCCCATTGACCTCGCCCTGCGACCGGGAGTGTCGGCGCTGGTCATCACGGGTCCGAACACCGGCGGCAAGACTGTGGCCCTGAAGACTGCCGGCCTGCTCGCGGCGATGGCGCAATGCGGGCTTCACATCCCGGCGGAGCCCGGGTCCCAGCTGGCGATCTTCGACTCCCTCCTGGCGGACATCGGTGACGAGCAGTCCATCCAGCAGTCGCTCTCGACCTTTTCGGCGCACATGCAGCAGATTGTCCGCATTCTGCGGATGGCCACCTCGCTTTCCCTCGTGATTCTGGATGAGCTCGGTGCGGGCACCGACCCACAAGAGGGCTCGGCTCTGGCCCGCGCCATCCTGGCCGAGTTAATCCGCAGGAGGATCCCCACCCTGGTGGCGACCCACTACCCGGAACTCAAGGCTTTCGCCTACAGCGTGGAGGGCGTCGAGAACGCAAGCGTCGAGTTCGATCCGAATACCTTCCTTCCCACCTACCACCTCGTCCTCGGCCTGCCGGGCAACTCCAATGCGCTCTCGATTGCCGGGAGGCTGGGGGTCAGCGCGCAGATCCTTCAGGAGGCCAGGGAAATGGTTTCCTCCTCCGATCTGCAGGTCGAGCAGTTGCTGGAGGAAATCCAGCGCGAGCGGGATGCCCTGCGGGCCGAAAGGAAACAGGCCTCTGCGGCGCGCAGAGAAGTCAGCCAAAAAGAGCAGGACCTGGCCCAGCGCCTGGGCCGGATCGAGGGGGAACGCGAGAGGCTGCTCGAGGAAACTCGCAGGCAAGCGGCCCGGGAGCTCGACGAAGTCCGCTCCGAATTGGGCGAGGTCCGCCGCAAGCTGCAGAGTCTTCCTTCCCCGGAAAAGGTCGCCCTCCTGGCCCAGTCCCAGGACAAGCTCGGGCAACTTGAAAAGGGCTTGGAGCAAGCGCCCCCGCCCACCCGGCTGCCCGGGGTCGGAGGGAGGCCCCGCTCACCCCGGGTCGGGGATCGGGTGCGACTCCGCCGGCTGGGAATGGTGGGCCAGCTGGTAGCCCAGTCCGGGGATCAGGTAGAAATACAGGCTGGCGCGCTGCGCATCCGGGCTGAACTTCGCGATCTGGAGCTTCACGAGAACAGCGAGCGGGAGAGCGAGCCATCCGCCGGATCCCCGCCGGAGGCTTCCCTGGGAATGCCGAGTTTTCCCTCCCCGGGAATCGAACTGGACCTGCGCGGAAAAACGGTCGACGAGGCGTTGCTGGAAATCGAGCGCTATCTGGACGCGGCCTTCGCAGCCAAGCTTCCGTGGGTGCGAATCATCCACGGCAAGGGGACGGGCCGCCTGCGGGCAGCTGTTCGTGACCTGCTCGGGCACCACCCGCTCGTGGCCTCTACGGACCCCGCCGCCGAAAGCGAGGGCGGGGAAGGCGTCACCCTGGTGAAGCTGCAGGCCTAGAGGTCGCCTGTGGAGGACAGCCGTTCTCGACCCCGTGATATACTCGCTCGCAAATCCGGTGGATACAGGAGAACGACATGCATGAAATCGAGATTGTCTATTGTGCGGTTTGACACTACACCGAAGGCGCTGTCAGTCTGACGGCCGAACTGCTTGGCAAGCACGAGTTCCAGATTTCCGGCATCCGCCTCGTCCCCTCGGACGGAGGTCGCTTTGAAGTGAGCTTGGACTCCCGCCTGCTCTACTCCAAACTCGCGACCCATCGCCACCCGGAACCTGGCGAGATTGCCACGCTCGTGGCCAAGGAACTGGGGGAATCCTAGCCCCTCGGAATTTGATCCCACCCAAGAAGGGCAACTGATGGCCGGGAAGGGACGCGTTTTCTCAGGCGCCCGCCCAACCGGGCGCCAGCATCTGGGCAACTACCTGGGAGCCATCCAGAACTACGTGGCCCTTCAGGCGGACTATGACTGCGTTTATTGCATCGTCGACCTGCATGCCCTGACCACCCTCGAGGAATTTGGCGAGCTGCGCGACAACACGGCCCAGATGGCCCTGGATTGGCTGGCGGCCGGAATTGATCCTGAAAAATCCATCGTCTTTGTGCAAAGTCGGGTGCCCCAGGTCACCGAACTGCACACCATCCTTTCCATGTTCGTCCCTCTGGGCAAGCTGACGGACCTTCCGACTTTCAAGGAAAAGGCTCGCTTGCAGCCCCATAACATCAACTACGGCCTGGTTGGCTACCCGGTGCTGATGGCGGCGGATATTGCCCTCTACAAGGCGGACACGGTCCCCGTCGGAATCGATCAGGAAAGTCACATCGAATTCACCCGCGAGGTGGTCCGGGCCTTCAATTTCCGGGTGGGCCGCCCGGTCTTGATCGAGCCCCAAATGAAGACCACGGTGTTCCCCAAGGTCCTCGGCACGGACGGCCAGCAGAAGATGAGCAAGAGTCTGAACAACCACATCGAGCTGGCGCTCACCCCGGAGGAAACCGTGCAACGGGTGATGACCATGGTGACCGACCCCCAGCGCACCCATCGTCACATCCCGGGCCGTCCGGAAGTCTGCAACGTCTTCACCCTGCATCACACCTTCACGCCCGCCGCCGAGGTCGACCAAATCGAGCGCGACTGCCGCTCGGCGGCCCTGGGATGCGTGGACTGCAAACGCAGGCTGGCGGCGGGGATCAACTCCGAACTGGCCCCCTTCCGAGAGCGCCGTCAGGCTCTGGCGCGAGATCCCTCGCGCGTCTGGGACGTCCTGGCCGATGGGGCCGGACGCGCCTCGCAGATTGCCACCCGCACGATGGCGGAAGTCCGCGACGCCGTCGGGCTGCCCTAGCTGCGACGGTTCTGTTTCCCCCGCCCAGGATTTCCAGAAACGGAACGGAGATGCGAGCGGTCCTCCAAAGAGTCTCGCGAGCCAAGGTCACGGCCGCCGGCCAAGTCGTGGCGGAGATCGGCCCGGGCTACGTCATTCTCTTGGGAATTGGGCAAACCGACGGGACGCAGGAGGCCAACCGGCTGGCCGAAAAGTGCGCGGAACTGCGCCTGTTCGCGGATGATCAAGGCAAGACCAACCTGTCGATTCGCGACGTCCGCGGCGAGGCCCTGGTCATCTCGCAGTTCACGTTATTGGCCGATACGCGCCGAGGGCGGCGACCCTCCTTCGGGGAGGCCGCCTCCCCCGCAGCGGCTCGACCGCTCGTCGAGCACTTCGCCCAGCGGATGAACGCCCTGGGCGTGCCCGCCCGCAGCGGGGTGTTCGGCGCCCATATGCTGGTTGAAATTCAAAACGACGGGCCCTTCACGCTGATCCTCGATCAGCGCCCGCAAGGGTAAGGCGGCGGGTGCGACGCGGCGGAGCAGCCTAGCTCGGCCGAGGCGCTCGGAATCCAAGCCGCCGCAGCAGGCCCTCTTTTTCCCGCCAGTGCGGGTAGACCTTGACTCGCATGGAGAGGAACAGATCGCGGCCGAGGGCTGACTCGATTTCGCGCCGGGCTCGAATGCCGATCTGCTTGAGCCTCTGGCCTCCTTTGCCGATCAGGATCGGCTTATGGCTCTCCTTCTCCACGATCAAGGTCGCGGCCACGAAGGTCTTGCCCTGCGGGCGCTCACGGAACTGATCGACTTGCACCGCCAAGCCGTACGGGACCTCCTCCCGCAGGTGGTAGAGAGCCGCCTCCCGAATCAACTCAGCGACGATCTCTCGTTCGCTGGCCTCCGTGACCTGATCCTCCGGGTAGAGGGCCTGCCCGAGGGGCAGCCGGCCGAGAGCCGCCGCGAGCAACTCGGGTACACCCTGGCCCGAGGTGGCGCAGATCTCCAGCACCGGCGCCTCCGCCAGGAGGCGGCGGGCCTCCCCCGCCAATCTTTGACGATTCGCCGGGGGAGCGAGGTCGGTCTTGTTGAGGACCACCAGGGCCTTCTCGCGAACTCCCGGCGCTCCAAGCCGCTCCGCCACAAGCCGGTCCTCGGCCTGCGCCGGGCGGCTGGCATCCAGGATCCACAAGATCACATCCGCGTCTTCCAGGGCCTGCTGGGCCGCGCGCGCCATGAACTCGCCGAGCCGATCGCGAGGGAAATGAAATCCGGGGGTGTCGACCAAGACCGCCTGGGCAGTGGGGAGGGTAAGGATTCCGACCTGACGGACGCGAGTCGTCTGAGGCCGCGGAGAGACCGCGGCCAGCTTCTGCCCCACCAGAAGGTTGAGCAGGGTCGACTTGCCCACATTCGGACGGCCGACCAGGGCCACTACCCCGGATCGGTAGGTGCGGGTCTCTTCTGCCATTCGTCTGCCCTGGTAAGTGCCGGAGCGGGGCGACCCCGATCCTCGGCCCTGGCTCCCAAACAGCGCGCACCCGGCAAGGCGATCTGCAGGGTGCGCACGAGGAAGCCCAGACCGGCGTGCCCTACGGCTTCTTGAAGTATCCCATCAATTTCATGGAGAGACCCAGATCGCCCGCCAGCTTGAGCTTCCCTTGTGCAAAGGCGGCCATCCCGTCGAGAGTCCCTGCCACAATCGAGTTGAAGTCCTCCAGCGTGGAGGTCAACGTGAGCTTTGGGGTGGGCCCGGTCCCCGCCGCGACCGTGCACTTGCCATTGCCCAAAGTCATCACCCAGTCACCGCCTCCCTCACCCGTCAGGTGAAACTGGATCACGGCGCTCACGCCCGCCGCCTTCTCGGGAAGGAAGTTGGCAGCCATTCCCTCCAAGATCTGTTTGGACGATAGACCGGCCATGCATGCCTCCTTAGGCAGAGCCCGAATTCCGCTAGGAACTGAGGTTCTCGAAAATTCCCGCCGCTCCCATGCCGCCCCCGATGCACATCGTGACCAGGCCATAGCGCGCACCCCGTCGTTTCATCTCATACAGGATTTGGGTGGCCAGCTTCGCACCCGTGCAACCCAGAGGATGCCCCAGGGCGATGGCACCCCCGTTGACATTCACCTTTTCCGGGTCGAGCTCCAAGGTACGGATGACCGCAAGGCTCTGGGACGCAAAGGCCTCATTCAGCTCGATCAGGCCGATATCCTCGACTCTGAGCCCAGCCCGCTCCAGGGCCCTCGGAACCGCGGCAATCGGACCCACGCCCATGATCTCGGGAGGCACCCCCCGGACCGCAAAGGCAACGTAGCGGCCCAGCGGCTTGAGGCCGAGCGTATTGGCCCGCTTTGCCTCCATGAGCACGAGAGCCGCCGCCCCATCCGATGTCTGCGAGGAATTCCCTGCGGTGACGGTCCCGCCTTGCAGGAACGCCGGCTTGAGGTGCGAGAGGGCCTCCAGGCTGGTATCCCGGCGGGGCCCTTCGTCCATCTCAAACCGGAACTTGCGCACCGCGAGCTGATCTCCCTCGTCCAGTCCGGCCACCTCGACCTCCAGAGGGAAGATTCCCGGCGCGAATCTTCCCGTCGCCTGAGCCGCCACGGCCTTCTCGTGACTTCTCAGGGAGAACTGGTCTTGATCCTCGCGGCTCACTTTGTAGTCCTTGGCCACGCGTTCAGCCGTCAGGCCCATATTGAGAAAGACCCCCGGCCACTCGAGGGCAAATTGAGGGTTGGGACTGAACTTGTTCCCCGTCATGGGGACCATGCTCATGGACTCCGTGCCGCCCACGATGACGACCTCCGACTGCCCCGAAAGAATCTCCTGGGCCCCCATCGCGAGCGTTTGCAGCCCGGAGGAGCAGAATCGGTTAACCGTTGCCCCGGGAACATCGACCGGCAGCCCCGCCCTCAAGGCGGAGATCCGCCCGACGTTCAACCCCTGCTCCCCCTCGGGGAAAGCACAGCCGATCAGCACATCGTCGATCAGCTGGGGGTCAAAGGAGCCAGCCCGCCGGTAAGCCTCACGGATCGCCGCCGCTGCCATCTCATCCGGGCGGACGGTGCGCAGCGACCCGCGGGGCGCTCGGCCCACCGCGGTGCGGGCGGCCGAGACAATGACCACCTCGCGCGCCGAGGGAACCCGCGAGGGGTGTGGGCGAGACGGCCGCCTCGTGGGGCGGGCCTCAGACCGACCCGGGCGGCTCCTTCCCGTGCGAGTTTTCGATGCCTGGACTTTCCTCGCTGGCATGGATCACCTCCTACCTCTTCCTGGCCCTGTCCGCTGGGGACAGCGCTCGCCTTTCAATTGCGTAGCGGTTTCCCGGTCTGGAGCATGTGCCAGATCCTCTCCTGGGTGCGGGACTCCCCGCACAGCGACAGGAAGGCCTCACACTCCAGGTCCAAGAAGTACTGTTCGTCCACCCAATCCGGGGCGGTAAGATCGCCGCCGCAAAGAACCCGCGCCAGATGCGTCCCGACCACCACGTCGTATTCCGTGACCGCCGCGCTTTCCCGATACATGTACAGGCCGACCCGCATGGCGGACAGGGCATCCCGGCCCGCGGCATACACTTTGAACGGGATGGGCGCACGGTAGCCGGCTTGAGCCAAGTGCAGGGCCTCCTCCTTCGCCTCCGCGAGCAGATGGGCGCGGTTCATCACCAGGCGGTTCTCGGGGGAAAGGAACCCGAGTTTGCGCCCCTCCTCTGCGGAGGTGGAGACTCGGGCCTGACCCACGGTTTCAAAAATCCTCTGCAGGGCCGGCAGGGGGTCCGCACCCCGGTTTTGCATTGCCGGGCTTACCAGGCGCCGGACCATCTCCTTGCTGCCCCCTCCGGCCGGGATGAGCCCGACCCCGACCTCGACCAATCCCACGTACCCTTCGGCGGCCACCACCGCATGGGGCGAGGCCATGGTGATCTCGCAGCCACCGCCCAGCGCCATGCCCGCCGGGGCCGCAATGACGGGGCGGCTGGCATAGCGAATGCGCATGTTGATTTGCTGAAACTGGCGGATGCCCTGCTCCAGCAGGTCCCAGGCTTTGTTCTGAGCCGCCACCCCCACATAAGCCAGGTTGGCTCCGACACAGAAGTTATCCGCCTCATTGCCGATCACGAGGCCTTCGAACTCCCCCGCCTCCAGCCGGTCCAGGGAACGAGCCAGCATATCCCAGATGTCCGTGTCCAGGGCATTCATCTTGGTGTGGAATTCGACACACGCCACGCCCTGCCCCAGATCGACCAGCGAAGCGCCATCGTTCTGGGCCAGAACCCCGCCCGATTCGGATTTCCTCACGCTCAGCGCGATCTCGGAGCGATTGGGCGCGATCTCCCGGTATCCTTTGCGGACCGGTTCGTACACGCCGACCCGACGCTCCCCGGCGCGGGCGTAGAAGGTTTCGTTTCCCGAGGCGAGCATTTCCTTGACCCAGGCAGCGGGGGGCGCGCCGGCGGCTTCCATTTGCTTGACCGTCTCGCGCACTCCCAGCGCGTCCCAGGTCTCGAAAGGTCCCTGATCGTGGGTGAAACCCCAGCGCATGGCCTGATCCACGGCCAGCGGCGAGTCGGCGATTTCCGGCAGGCGCTGGGAGGCGTAGGCCAAGCCGTAGTAGGTAGAAGCGCGCAGCAGGTTGGCCGCGCGGTCTTCACCGGCCAGCATGACCTTCAGTCGCTCGGCGAGCGGCTCAACGTCTTTAGCCCGGCCGACGGAGTCAAAGCGCGGTTTGGTCGGCGACTCGTACTCGAAGGTTTTCAGGTTCAGGGACCAGAATTCTCGGACCCCGTCCTTGCGGACCTCCTTGTAGAAGCCCTGGCCGCTCTTGCTGCCCAGCCAGTTGTTGTCCACCATCCTCTTCAGCAGGGTCAGGACGGGCTGGGAGGTCAGCAGCTCGCGCGATTCGTCGTCCGGCACGACCGGGTACAAATTGCGGGTGACGTGGTAGAGCACATCGATTCCCACCAAGTCAAAGAGACGGAAGGTGGCGGTCCGGGGATGCCCGATCAAGGGGCCGGTGAGGGCATCCACCTCGTCCACGCTGTACCCGTTGCGCAGGGCATAGTCGATAACAAACAGCCCCGCCATGGTCCCGACCCGGTTGGCAATGAAGTTGGGGGTGTCCTTGCAGACCACGACCCCCTTGCCCAAGCGCTTCTCGCCCATTCGGCTCATGAAGTCCACCACCTCGGGCGAGGTGTCGGCGGTGGGGATCAGCTCCAGCAGATGCAGATAGCGCGGCGGGTTGAAGAAGTGAGTACCCAGGAAATGGCGACGGAACTCCGCCGTGCGGCCGTCCGCAATATGGGCCACCGGGATCCCGGAGGTGTTCGTGCTGACGATCGCGCCCTGCGCCCGCACTTTCTCCAGCCGCGCCATGAGGTCACGCTTGATCTCCAGGTTTTCGACGATGGCTTCCAGGATCCAGTCTACTTCCTTGAGCTTCTCAAAATCGTCCTCCAGGTTTCCAATCGTGATGCGGGCCGCGAGTTCCGGTACCATAAAATCGGCGGGCCTGGACTTGAGAGACCGATCCAAGCCCGACCGCGGGAACCGGTTGCGGACCTCCTTGTCCGCAAGGGTAAGTCCCTTCTTTTTCTCTTCGGCGGTCAGCTGGGGCGGAACGATGTCCAGCAACAGGACCGAGACCCCGGCGTTGGCCAGATGGGCCGCCAGGGCGGCGCCCATCGTGCCCGCCCCGATCACCGCAGCCCGTCGCATGGTGTAGGTCATCGTGGCCTCCTTTCAGAGGTTGGTCGCACTCGCCGGGAAGGCTCAGCGCAGCTCCCGGCTGCCATAGCCCAGGATTCTTCGGGCCACAACCAACCGGTTGATCTGGCCCGTGCCCTCAAAGATGTCGTTGATCTTCGCGTCGCGGAACCACTTCTCCAGGAGCTGTTTGCGCGAGTATCCAATGGGCCCCATGAGCTCGACCGCGCGCTGGGTGATCTTGGTGACGGCGTCCCCGGCTTTGACTTTGGCCATCGAGGACTCGAGGGAATTGGGCGTGCGCTGATCTGCCATCCACACGGCTTTGACTACCAGAAGCCAAGCGCCGCGCAGCATCACCTCCATATCGATCACCTCGCGTTCGATCAGGGTCAGCTTCTGGCGAGGGACATGGTAGCGGATCTGAATCCCTTCCTGGTTCAGGAGATCCTTCACCAGTTCCACCGTGGCACGAGCCACGCCCATGGCCGAGGCAGCCACCAGCGGCCGCGTTGCGTCAAAGGTTGCCATCGCCCCTTTGAAACCGCCGGCGGTGGAAGGCTCCTTGACGACCTCGGGGCTGCCCAGGATGTTCTCCAAGGGCACCTTGCAGTCTTGAAAGACAATGGAGGCGGTATCGGAGGCGCGGATGCCCATCTTGTGTTCCAGTTTGGTAACCGACATCCCCGGGGTTCCCGCCTCAACCACGAAGGGGCGCATGCCCGCCCGGCCCGCGGCCGGATCGATCGTCGCCCAGACGACCACAAAACCCGGGGTGTCCACCAGCGATTTGTGCCCCGCGGTGACAAAGATCTTCTCACCGTTGAGGACCCAGGAGCCATCCTGGCGTACGGCGGTCGTGCGGATCGAGGCTGTGTCCGAACCCGCCTGCGGCTCGGTCATCGCCATGCAGGCCAAGATCGGCTTTTCCTCGGCGAATCGCTTCAGAAACTTCTCCTTCTGCTCGGGAGTGCCCGTGGCCTCCACCGCGGCCGCGCCCAGGCCGCCGCCGGGAGTGCACAGGTACAGTCCGGCATCGCCCCAGGAGAGGGTCTCAATCAGGTGGGCCAGGATCTGGTACCCCAGCCGGGGTCCTTCGTGCCTCCCCTCGCGCGGCGCCAGCGATCCGGCCTGCGTCGCGCGCATGGCCATCTGCATGAAGTTGATGTAGTCCCAGGGAATCTCGTGCTCGTGCTCGTCGAACTGTCGCGAGACGGGACGCATCATGTTCTCGGCTACGGTCTGCAACATGACCCGTTGTTTCTTAATCGGTTCCGGCATCGAGAAGTCGATCATGGGCTCCTCTCCTTTTCAGAACCGCCCGACCCGCAGCCTGGCTCGGGTCGACGGATTGCTTTCAGCTAAACCATCGCCAGTCCGGTGAAGGTCGGAAAGCCGCGGCCGTTGCGCATCCACATCTCGACCGGATGCTCACGGATGTAGCCGTGTCCCCCCAGGATTTGGACGGCGCGGTCGGTCACCAACATGACCGTGTCGTCTGCCGCGGTCTTGGCCAGGGTGACGGCCCGGGCGGCTTCCTGCCCTTGATCCAGCGTCCAAGCCGCCTCCCAAACGAGAAGCCGCGCGGCCTCGATCTCGGTAGCCATCTCGGCCAGCATGAAGGCAATGGCCTGCTTCTGGGCAACCGGCACCCCGAATTGGACGCGTTCCTTGGCATAGCTCATGGCGTACTCGTAGGCGGCCTTGGCGACTCCAATCGCCATGGCGGCCAGGGCCACATGGGTCGAGTGCAGAAGGGGGCCGGGATCGTGCCCTTCCCGTCCGCCCAGGCGGGCCTCAGCGGGAAGACGGCAGTTATCCAGCTTGATCTCGAAGGTCGGAAGGGCGCGGATCCCCAAGTTGCCTTCGCGCTCGAGAACGGTCAGGCCCTGGGCCTGGCGAGGCAGGAGGAACGCCTGGGTCTTCCCCTCGAGTGAGGCAAACACCAGGAAACTCTCGGCCTGATGCGCGAAAGGCACGAAACATTTGTGCCCGTCCAGCACAAAGCCGCCGTTCGCCCGCCTGGCTGTGGAGCGCAGCTCCCCCGGGTCGAAGTCAAAGCGGGGTTCCACCCAAGCCAACGCCACCGGCCGGTATCCCCCTTCCACCAGAGGGGGGAGATGCTTCTTCTTCTGCTCCTCGGTCCCCGCGAGCAACAGCGGGAAGGCCAGCACCCCCGGCCCCAGGATGGTCAGGGCACCCGCCAGATCTCCCCAGGCCAACTCCTCCGCCGCAAGAGCTCCCGTCACCGCGGAGTGGTCCCCGAATCCCCCAAAGGCCTCGGGGACCGAGGCCTGGACGATCCCCAGTTCCCACCCCTTGGAAATCAGAGCCTCGGGGAAGCCGCCGCTCTCGTCGGCCTCGTGGGCGGCCTCGCGCAGATCCTTTGCGGCGTACTTGTGGACCGCATCCACCAGCATCTTTTGCTCTTCGCTGGGTTCGAATGAGTACATCGTGCCTCCTCTCTCTAGGCTCGACCCTGTTCTCTTCGGGCCGCGCGCAGTTCACGCACCCCGTGGGACTTCAGGCCCTGCCACGCCCGGCCCGGAACGCGCCGATAGCGAATGGGCTGATCCCCCCCCGAGGCAAGCGCGGCGACCTCCGTGACCTCCAGGAAGCCTCGTTGTTCCAGGTACTCGATGTGCGCGCCCGCTTCTTCCAGAGCCAGGAGCACGTGGTAACCCTGGACTCTCCCAAACAGCAATTGCGAGACCTCGGCGATGGTCCGCGGTTCCTCCAGCAGATCCAGGACGCGAGCCAGCCGATCGGCGTGCAGTCGAAAAATCTCATCCACCCGACCGCGCAGGTCGTCCATCGGGCCTTCATGACCTCCCAGGGCGAGGGTAACCGCCGGAGGATTTTCCCGGAGCTCGCCCAGCGAATCCAGGTAGTGAGAAAGCCCCGTGAAGGGCATGAGCTCTTCGGGAGACTGATGGGGCGAGGTGTCGGGCAAGACCATGTCCGAGCTGAGAAGGATTGTGCCCACCCGGATCACGACCAGCCCTGGGCAGTGGCCGGGCAGGTGGGTGATTTCCAGGGGCCCGAGGCTCGCTCGAGCTCCCTCCAGCACCTGCTCGACCGGCACGGATCGGGAGAGACTCTTGGCGAACGAATACAGATCCATCATCGGCCCCAGGGAGGTCTCCGCCACCCCGGCTCCCTGGAGAAAGTGCCGCAGCCTGGCCGCCGTCCATGCCAAGCGCTCCTCATAGCCGGTCAGAACGCGCAGGTCCAGCTCATGCACGGCCAGGGGTGCCGAACTCCGCCCGCGCAGCCAGGCCACCCCCCCGAAGTGGTCGATGTGGCCATGGGTCACCACGATCCAGGACAAGGATTCGGGCAAGGGGGGTTCCCGGTGTTCACGGGAAATGGCCTGCAGGCCCTCCAGAAGGTCGCTGTTGCTCTCTTCCAATCCCGAGCCCGTATCGACCAGGATCAGCTGGTCCGGCGCGCGAACCACATGAATCATGGCTTCCAGCCCGGGGAAGGCCCGCACGGGAAAGCGATAAATGCGCATCCCGGCGCCCGCCTGAAAGCACTCAATGGCTGGCATGATTGGAACGCAGCCCGCGCAGGAAGAGTGCGGAGAAGAATTCCGCCAAGGCATCGGCCGACATGGGCCCACCCGGCTGGTACCACGTCACCATCCAGTTCTGCACACCCAGGATGGCCAGAGCCGCCAGCTTCTCATCCGTCTTCTGAAAGGCTCCCTTGCGAATCCCCTCGCGGATCAGATCGCGCCAGAGACCCTCGAAGCGATCTCGGCGGGCAACGTGCCGGGTGCGATATCGCGGGGACAGGTTGCGGTATTCCAGGAGAAAGACGGCCGCCAAGTCGCTGTGGACCGCAATGTGGTCCGCGTACGCCCTCATCGCGGCCTGTAACTTGTCCTCCGGAGAAAGGGCCGAATGGAGGACTTTTTCCATGCTTTCGATCAGGAGATCCAGAGCGCGATCGAGGAGGGTGACGAGGATCTCTTCCTTGCTGCGCACGTGGTGGTAGAGGCTGCCCTTCTGCAGGTGCACCGCGTCCGCGATGTCCTGCATCGACGTGGCCTGGTAGCCTTTCTCGCGGAAGCTCTGGGCCGCCGCCGCCAGGATCTGTTCCCGCTGCAACCAGCCTCCCTACCGACCGTTTGGTTGTTTCCCGGAGTGTAGCACTCGGCCTAACCCGAGTCAAGCATCCCGCCCCAGAATCCCGCCCCAGAGATCCCGCCCCAGAGAGAGAGCGCCCGGACTCGGAAGCGCGGGAGGGCCCTGCTCGCCTTCAGGCGGGCCGCCTCCGTCGATTGCCCATCAATCGAGCCGTTATAATCACGCGACGGGGGAGCCGGGACCCATGACCAAGAAAGTCATGTTCGTGTGCGCGGGGAACATCTGTCGCAGCCCCCTGGCCAAAGGGCTGATGCTCCACAAGCTGCGCCAGATCGGGAAGGCGGAGGACTATCTGGTGGAATCCTCAGGCACAGGCAATTGGGACGCGGGTTCCCCCCCCGACCCTCGCAGCCAGCGAACCGCAAGAGTCCACGGCTTCCAACTCTCGAACTCGGCGAAGCAGTTCCAACCCACCGACTTCGACGAGTTTGATCTGATCCTGGCCATGGATCGGGAGAATCGCTCCCATCTGATGTGGATGGCCCGCACCGATCGGGACCGGGGGAAGGTGCACCTGCTCCGCGAGTTTGATCCCGAGGCCTTCGGGGATCTGGACGTGCCCGATCCCTACTACGAGGACCTCCAGGGGTTCGAGCACCTTTATCAGATGCTCGACCGCTCGCTAGATCACCTGATCCGGCATTTGGAGTCGCCGTGGAGCTTCCCGACAGCTTGAAAGACTACCTGACCCGGGAAGCCTGGGGCGGTGTGGCTCGCCTTGAGCCCCTCTCCGGCGGGTGCATTAACAACGCCCTCCGGCTGGAGACCCAGCGCGGGCCGGTCTGTCTGCTCAAGATCAACGCGCGAGCTCCGCGGGACCTGTTCGTTCGGGAAGCCGAAGGCCTGGAGGCCCTGCGGGTCGCGGGCGGGCCTCGGCTGCCACGCGTGTACGCTTGCGACCCGCACTGGATTCTGCTCGAGTTTGTGGCCTCCGGGAGCAGAAAGCCTCACTTCGCCGAGAGGCTCGGGGAGCAACTGGCTCGCTTGCATGCCACCACCGCTCCCCGTTTCGGATTTGAGCATGACAACTATCTCGGCGCGACTCCCCAGCCGAACCCCTGGAGCGAGGATGGATACTCTTTCTTCGCGGAGCAGAGGCTGGGCTACCAAGCCCGCCTCGCCCTAGGGCGAGGCCTGCTCTCCGTCGAGGAGGTCCAGTGCGTGGAAAGGATCGCCAGTCGCCTGCCCCTTCTCATTCCGGAACAGCCGGCCAGCCTTCTGCATGGCGACCTGTGGGGAGGAAATGTGATCGTCGGGCCGGAAGGGGAGCCGGTGCTGATTGACCCGGCCGCCCACTACGGCTGGGCCGAAGCCGAGCTTGCGATGACCAGCTTGTTCGGCGGGTTTGACCCGACCGTGTACTCGGCTTACGAGGCGACCCGGACCGTCGCCCCGGACTACCGGCAAAGGTTCCCCCTTTACAATCTCTACCACCTGTTGAACCACCTCAATCTCTTCGGTTCGGCCTATCACGCGCAGGTGGCCGCCGTTCTGCGACATTACCTCTAGCCCGCGGCCATGCCTCCCTCCTTCCTGCCCTCCCCGCCGGCCTACATGCTCCGGAACTTCAGGCGCCTGTATGTCGACGTCGTGGGCTACGGGATCCTGGCGGGGAGCCTTCTGGCCTTCGTGTCCGTGTATGCCGCCCATCTCGGGGCGACCAGCTTCCAGATCGCCCTGCTCACCGCCGGTCCGGCCATGGTCAATCTGCTGGTCTCTTTGCCAGCGGGTCGATGGCTGGAAAACGGATCCATCATTCGGGCCACCTACATCACCTCCATTTGGAGCCGCGTCCCCTACGTCTTCCTCGCCCTGGGGCCGCTGCTCTTGGCCCGGCACGTTCAGATCCCCCTCCTGGTTTGGGTCATCTTGTTCATCTCCATTCCAGGGACCGCCCTGGCGATCGCATTCAACGCGATGTTCGCGGATGTCGTCCCTCCGGAATGGCGGGGGCCGGTGGTGGCACGGCGCAATGTCCTCTTGGCCATCAGCGTGACTCTCACCTCGTTGGCCTGCGGCCTGCTGCTGGACTGGATCCGCTTTCCGCTCAACTACCAGATCATTTTTGGGCTGGGAACTGCCGGGGCGCTGCTGAGCAGCTTCGCTCTCGGGCGAATTTGGAACTCGCCCGGGGCTCCGCCGCCCCCGCGGCTGACCCGCTCGCGGGGTGAGCCTCTGCTCCGCTTGGATCTCCTGCGAGGGAAGTTCGGCCTCTTCCTCTTTTCCTACCTGCTGTTCTATGTTTTCCAATATGTTCCCATCCCCCTTTTTCCTCTTTTCTGGGTCGACCGGCTGCACCTTTCCGACGGGGCCATCAGCCTGGGCAATGCGCTCTTCTACACCTCCATGCTGATGGCCTCCATGGGGCTGGCCCAAGCCAGTCGCCGGTTCGGGCACCGCCGCGTGCTGGTGGGCGGAGCGCTGCTCTATGCCCTCTACCCGCTGCTCAACGGTCTGGCTCAGAATGCCGTCCTCTTCTGGGTTGCCTCTCTGGCCGGAGGCGCGGTTTGGGCGCTGGTCAGTGCCGGCCTGGTTAACCGCCTCATGGAGCAGGTGCCCGACCGGGATCGCCCTGCCCACATGGCCCTTCACAACCTCGCTCTCAACCTGGGGATTCTGGTCGGGTCCCTGTGCGGGCCCCTGCTGGCGGCCGTGGCCGGACTTGGAAACACCCTCCTGGTCTCCGCGGGCTTGCGCCTGCTGGCCGGGGCACTGTTGATCGTCTGGGGATAAACGCCAGGCCCTGGATCCTCGAGTCGGTGCGCCGCCTCAGACCCAAACCGGCCAGGGGATACTGCGGCCCGGTCCAGGTCGGGGGTACCGGCCGCTTCGAATCAGGGCTGCGCTCCTGCGCTCAAGGGCGGCCAACTCTTCGCCGGAGAGGTACTGCCGCAGGTTTCTGCGCAAACCCTCTTGCGAGGTCAGGCGTTCGCGGAAGGAGGTGAGGTCGCGGACCAGGGGCGGCGGGATCGTCTCCCCGGCAAAATCCCAGATCACCGTCCGAAGTTTCGGCTCCGAGTGAAAGCAGATTCCGTGATCGATGAGCCAGAGATGTCCGTTCCGGTCCAGCAGGACATGCCCGGCCTTCCGGTCGGCATTGTTGACCAGCGTGTCAAACAAGGCCACCCGCCCTAGAAGCTCCGGGCGGGTCTCGCGAAGCGCAAAGTAGTTCTGCTCCAGGTCCAGATCCAGGTACTCCTGCAGCGAACCTTCCCCGTAGGGGCCATCCTGCCGCAGGACCGTTGCGGGCACCAATTCCCAACCCAGAGCCTGGCTGACCCAAAAAGCCGCGACCTCGCGGCGTGCCAGCGAGCCCGTGGGGAAGTCCCACAGGGGGCGTTCCCCCTGCGTCGGTTTATAGACGGCCCGCAGGGAGGCGGGCTGGCGGCTGTCGGTGAGGTCGCACAGAAAGGTGTAGTTTGAACCGAACTCGAAAAGACCGCGGATGCGGATGGATCCGCGGCGCAGGATCCAAAGGGTGGTTTTCAGCTCCAGGGAAAGGCCGGCCTCTTCTCGCGCCTCGAGTTTGTCGGAGCGGCCCGCAGGCCGGTCAGTGCTTGTGCCCATTGCGCTTGGGGCAGAAATGGCCAGCGGGATCGATGGGTTGCCCGCAATTGCCGCAGATGGGTCGGCCCCGTTGGGCCAACTCATGACCCCACCGCCCCAGCTTGCGAAGCTGGTCCCGCGTGCACCAGAATTGAGCGACCGAAGCCTCTTCGGCCTGCTTCTCGTCTTCCACCACCTCCCGGGCGACGAGCAGCAGGCGGTCCTCGGTTTCGTCATAGCCCAATCCCATGTTGCCGACTTCAAAGGACACTTCCAGCGGCTCCTCGAGTTGCATTTCCGCTTCCTGATACTGCCAGGAGGCCTCCGGCAGCCTGGGAAACTTGCCGCCTAGCTCCTGCAAGAATTGCTCTACGCTGATGGCCAGCATCTCCACCTGCTGCTTCTCGATGTGCAGGGTAACAAGCTGCTCCGGGCTCCTGGCCTGCAGATAAAAGGTGCGCTTTCCCGGCTGGCCCATGGCGCCGAACGTGATGTGGTCAACGGGTTTGAGCACCAACTTCATTCCTGGCACAGCGAGCCTCGAGAAGCGCGCCCCGCCGCGGCCGGGCGGCGATAATCGAGCCGCAATCCCGGGAAGTATATCATCCTGGTCTTTGGCGAAAAGCGAGTTTCAGCCTTCGGGCTTCAGCTCGCTGTGACCTGGCGGGGTTGGAAGGGCGGGAAGCAGCCCGCAGGGACGTTCAGCGCAAGCACCTGGGTCCCTTGAGGGAAGAAGCGGGCTGCGCTGATCGAGGCGGGAGAGATCATCAGCCGCTGGTAGAGGTCCAGCGGAAGGCCCAGAACGTAAGCCAGAGCCAGCCGGATCGCGTCGCCGTGGCTGAATACCGCCACCATGGCCCGAGGATGCTCCTGGGCAATAGCCCACAACTCCTGAGTGGTTCGGGATTGCACCTCCAGGAGAGACTCCCCCCCCGGAAACGATGCGCGCGAGGGCTGGCGGCGAACCAGTTGCCACGTCTTGAGGCGCTCGAGATCGCGAAAAGACCGCCCGGTGAAATCGCCATAGTCGACCTCACCCAGGGTCCTGCGGCGATGGACTGGCAAGTGAAGATCTTTCGCCAGGGGAGCGGCGGTCTCCAAGGCCCGCTCCAGAGGCGAGGAATAGATTGCCTGGATCGGATAGCGTCTCAAGCTGTCCGCGACGGCTTTGGCCTGATCCTGTCCCCTGGCATTCAAATGGACCCCGGGGGTCCAGCCCGAAAGCTTCCGGCCGACCTGTTCGGTCTCCCCGTGACGAACCAGGAAGAAGATGGTCAACTTTTCTCTCCTCCGCGGCATTTGGGCCGGATCGCCGGGCGTGACCCGGGCCCCTGCCCGTCTCTCCCGACCCCGAGGTATTCCGGTCTCCCCGTCTTCTCAGCCTGTGGAAAACAGTTTGGCCAGCTCCTCGTCCGTCCTGCCAAAGTAATGCGCCAATTCATGCACCAGGGTTTCGTGGATTTGATCCTGGAGCTCGGTCGCCTCGCGGGCGAGGGATTGGATCGGTTCTCGATAGAGGACAATGCGGTCCGGCACGAGGATCACGCTGTCGGCATGCCGTTCGACCAGCGGCACCCCCACGAAGAGTCCCAGGAGTGTCTGGTCTCGACCCAGTCCCAGCTCCTCTCGTTGACGAGCAGTCGGCTGGTTGTGCACTTCCACGACGACTTTGGAGGCTTCCTCTCTCAATTCTTCAGGAAGGAGAGCCAGGATCGATCTCTCCTCCTGGAGGACCATCTCCTCGAAAGCCTGACGCGAAATGCGCATCGCCACCGCAAGCCCGAGGGGCCTAGGCCCCCTCCTCCGCGAGCGCCGCCTTCGGATGCGGGGAGGTCGAAGAAGGTCTTGCCTCTGCCAGCACCCGATCCTGAGCCTCTCTCCAGCGGGCCAGGCGTTCTTTCACGATCGCCTCGTATCCTTGTTCCGACGGCTGGTAAAAGCGTGATCCCATCAACTGGGTGGGCAAGTACTGCTGACCGACATGGTGCCCGGGGAATTCGTGGGGATACTGGTATCCTGCCCCGTGTCCGAGCGCGGCCGCATCGCGGCTGGCATCCTGCAAATGACGAGGGACGTCCGTGACCCCCGAGGTTTCGAGATTCTCCAGGGCTGAAAAATAGGCTCCCGCGCTGTTTGACTTGGCGGCCGTCGCCAGGAACAGCGTGGCCTCGACGATCAGGTACATACCCTCCGGCATCCCAACGTACTCAAACCCTTGAGCCGCGGCCGAGGCGACGACCAGCCCGTTGGGATCGGCCAGGCCAATATCTTCCCCCGCCAGGATCAGGAGGCGGCGCAGGATGAAACGCGGATCCTCGCCCGAATGAAGCATGCGCGCCAGCCAATACAATGCGGCGTCCGGGTCGGACCCCCGCACCGATTTGATGAAGGCGCTGATCGTGTCGTAGTGCGCCTCGCCCTCCCGATCATACAGCAGGGCCCGACGCTGGATGGAGTCCTGCGCCACGTTCAGGTCGATGTGCACCGATCCATCCGCTCCAGGCGTCGTCGACTCGACCGCGAGCTCCAGCGCATTGAGGGCATTCCTCGCATCTCCTCCGGCGACCTGTACCAGATGAGTAATCGCCTCCTCATCGATCCGAATCGGGAGGCGGCCGTACCCATGCTGCGGATCCCGCAGAGCCCGGAGCACAATCCGGCGCAACTCCGGCTCGCCCAAGGGCCCCAGCCGGAAGACCCGGGAGCGCGAGACCAGCGGCGCGATCACCTCAAAATAGGGGTTCTCCGTGGTCGCCCCGACCAGAACCAGGGTCCCGTTCTCGACCAAAGGCAGGAGTGCGTCTTGCTGGGCCCGGTTCCAGCGGTGGACCTCGTCCACGAACAGGATGGTGCGCTGACCCAGGTGCGTTCTCCTCGCGCGCGCCCGGGTGATGACCTGGCGCAGCTCAGGCAGGCCCGCCAGAACCGCGCTGATGGTCTCGAAGGCGGACTGGGTCCGGTTGGCAATCACTCGAGCCAACGTGGTTTTGCCTGACCCCGGCGGTCCCCACAGCAGGATCGAAGAGAACAGGCGATCGGTCTCGATGGCGCGCCGCAGCAGTCGCCCGGGACCCAGAATCTCCTCCTGCCCCACGAATTCATCCAGCGTGGCCGGGCGCATGCGGGCCGCAAGGGGTTCCGGCGGTCCGGACTGCTCGGCGGCCGGGGGTTCAAACAGGCTCATGGCGCCGCTCCTGGTGGGGGCCTTCGGCTCCGAGCCGGCCCCCGAAGGGGCGGCTGCGGCGAGAATCTGCCTCTGGCTCGATAGCGGACGTGATCCCACACCCCCTACAGCTTGCGAATCACGTCCAGCACCTGCTCCAGACGTTCGATGGTGACCTCGGGATGAACGGTATCCGCGTGCGCCCGGTTCGACGGATCCTCCGGCTCGACCGCATACCAGATGTTATGCATGCCGGCGAATTGGGCCCCGAGGATGTCCGCACCCAGCTGGTCTCCCACCATCGCCGTCTGCGCCGGTTCCAGGCCCCATTGATCGAGGATGATCTGGAAGGCTTTGGGATTGGGCTTGCGCATGCCGATCTCCGACGAAATCACGACCGGATCAAAGCAGCCGTCGTATCTGCCCTTGCGGATCATCCGGCGGGCGTTGTCCGGGTCAGCGGCATTGGAAAGAAGCCCGAGCTTGATCCCTTCGGCCCGCAAGCGGCTCACGACCTCATGGCCGCCCTCCACCGGCTCCCAGCGGGCTTCATAGACCTCGTACATGGCTCTCAGGCTTGCCCGCAGAACAGCGGCCGGCGGGACCGGCAGGCCCACCTCGCGAAAGGTTTCGGCCAAGACCCACTCGGTGGAGTACTCCAGGAAGTCCGTCGAGCGCTGCCTCTCATACTCCACCATGCGGATTTCGAAATGGGAAAGGAAAGCGGCCGCGTCCTGGAGAGTTCCCGCCTCGATCAGCGCCCGCAGCAGACGCGCGTGAGCCTCCTGGCGAGCCTGACCCCGATCGGCCACAAATCGGACCAGGACGGAGCCCAGATCGAACACCACCCCGCGGATCATAGGCCGGGGTCCTTCTCCGAGGGATCTCCGCCGTCCGGCATCAGTACCCTCGCGCCGGGTCAAATCGGTTCAGAAGGGGTTGACTCAGCAGGTAGCGGCGCAGATTGGCGACGAATAGATCGGTAGCGCGCGCATCGTACGCGCGCGAGACGCCCGCGATATGGGGGGACAGGATCACCCGCGGCTCGTCCCAAAGCGGGCTCTCGGCAGGCAGCGGTTCCTGCGCGAACACGTCCAGAGCGGCTCCGGCCAGGATGCCCTCGCGGATGGCGCGCAGAACCGCCCCCTCCTCCAGGAGTCCGCCGCGAGACACGTCGATCAGGAAGGCACCTTTCTTGGCCCCCGAGAGCGCATCCGCCCCGAGCAGAGAACGCGAGCGGGGCGTGAGCGGAGTGCAGACCAGGATGAAATCACTCTCGGCGAGCACTCTCCTCAACGACTCGGGGGGATAGATCCGCTCAGGGAGATCGCCGGGGGGATCCCCCAGGCCCTCCGGAATGAAACCGGGATCCTCCGCGTGCATGGCATCGTTCTTGATGGCCAGCACTCTGGCTCCAAAGGCCCGGCACAGCCGCGCCACCTCCCGGCCCACGCTGCCGTAGCCGACGATTCCCACCGTGGCACCGCGGAGTTCTCTTGGCGAAAAGCGCTCCCAGCGATCTTTGGGCCACTCCTTGCTTGCCTTGAAGGCGGCCATTTCAGGGAGCTCATGACTGAGGGCGAGCATCATCAGGATCACGTATTCGCCCATTTGGGGTACGGCCGCTCCCGAAAGGCTGGTGAACTGAACACCCGCTCTCAGCAGCGGGTGTTGCCCAAACCGGTCCAGCCCGGCCAGGTGGAATTGGACCCAGCGCAAGCAGGGCGCGGAGGCGGGTTCCGGGAGTGCGTCCAGGGTGTAAAGCACTTCGGCCTGCGCGACCAACGCCGACGGCAGGTCGTCCACCCTGCGGGCCGGGTGTTGGTGCACCGCCAGCCTGGGCGAGACAGAGATCACGCGGTCGATCAGTTCTCGGTCCAGGGGTTCCGTGATCAGGATGTGAATGGGAGAAACCATCGGGCTGTCGCTCTCGGGCAGAGAAAGGGCGCGAAGGGCATTGCTCCCCGGCCGCCGGTCCCAACGGTCGACCAGCAACCCCCACCCGGCCAACCGGGGGCTGGGGGGCCTGCCTGCATCCACCCCGCGAACGGCGGCCAAGAGCGCCCCGTAGGGGATTCGTAGGGGAGACGAAGGGCAAAGCGCATGCAAGGGCGGGGGCGGCGTGCTACCTTGAACCTTGAAGGGCGATGTCTCTTCTTCTCCTCCTTTTGGAGAGCCGGGGTCGGCGTCCCTGGCTCTCTTGATTCCCGGACAAGCCGACCTGGGCGCCCTTTTCCCTCGGGATCCCCCCGCTTCGGGCCGAGTATACCATGCCCTGCCGGCCGATCGCGCTGAACAGATCGTTGCCTCTGCTATAATCCTCCTCCGTGTCTGAGCCCTCTGGATCGAATCGCATCGCGCGTGCCGCGGCCACAGTGATGGCCGCGTTTCTGCTTTCGAACGTCACCGGATTGATTCGGGAGGTTCTCGTATCGCGGGCCTTTGGCACGGGCAGCGATATCGATGCCTTCAACGCCGCGCTGAATGTCTCCAACATTGTTTTCTACCTGATGGCAGGCGGCGCTCTGGCCTCCGCCTTCCTGCCCACCTATGCCGATTTCCTGACCCGGGGGGATCGGCGCGGGGCCGATGAATTGGCGAGTGCGGTCGGCTCGTGGGTCGGTCTCCTGCTGCTGGGGGTCAGCCTGATTGCCTTCGTGTTCGCCCCTCCCCTCGTGGAGCGGGTCATCGCGCCCGGTTTTGGTCCTGAGCAACAGGTCATCACGGTCGCGCTTCTGCGGATCCTGCTCCTTTCCCCGACGATCTTTGGTCTCAGCGGCCTGGTTATGGGAATCCTCAACGCCCACCAGCATTTCCTGCTGCCGGCTCTGGCTCCTTCCCTCTACTGGCTTGGGATCATCCTGGGGGTGCTTTTCCTTGCCCCACGAATGGGGATCTATGGCCTGGCGTGGGGAGCGGTTCTGGGCGCTCTCCTGCACCTGATGATCCAGCTTCCTGGGCTCAGGGGAATCCACCCCAACTACCGCCTGTCGCTGGGCCGGGCCAACCCCGCGGTCCGCGAGGTCGTGCGCTTGATGGCCCCCCGACTCATCGGTCAGGCCTCGGTACAGGTGAACGTCTTGGTGAACACCATCCTGGCTTCCGCTCAGCCCGAGGGCAGCTTGACCTCCTTGGCCAAGGCCTGGATGGTCATGACGGTGCCCGAGGTCGTGATTGCCCAGGCGATCGGGATCGCGGCACTACCGACCTTCGCGGCGCAGGCCAGCCAGGGGGAGCTGGGTCAGCTGCGAGCCTCCCTGGCCGACACCCTGCGAGGCATGTTCTTCCTTTCCCTGCCCGCCTCGCTGGGGCTGATCCTGCTCGCCAAGCCTCTCGTGACCATTCTCTTTCAGCGCGGGGACTTCACTGCGCATTCGACGGATTTGGTGTCCTGGGCTCTCATCTTCTATTCGGCCGGCCTGGTTTCCCACTCGATGGTCGAGGTCCTCTCACGAGCCTTCTACGCGATCCACGACACCCTGACCCCCGTCCTGACCAGCCTCGCCGCCATGTCGCTCAACGTGGTCTTCAGCCTGGGCTTCAGTTTTCTTTTCACGCGCTGGGAATGGATGCCTCATGGGGGGCTGGCGCTGGCGAACTCCCTGGCCACCACTCTGGAGATGCTGGCCCTGACAGTGATCATCGCCAGGCGCTTGGGGTCTCCCCTGGATCGGGGCACGCGGGCGAGCTTTGCGCGTTCCGCCCTTTCCGCCCTGGGGATGGCGCTGGCTCTCACGGCCTGGGCCTGGCTGACCCCCGGTCTGAGCCCCTGGATCATTGGGCCGGGAGGGGTGGTCGTGGGATTCGCAGGCTTTTGGGTTCTGGCCTTGCTGCTGAGATCACCGGAAGCGCGATCTCTGCCCGCGCTCCTCCGGCACTGGACCAGGCCCGTTCCGGTCCGAGAGACCCGGTCTCTCTAGCTCATCTATCCGCGCCAGACGAGAGCCAGAATCTGTGCCACAGCCAGGCCCAGGGCCGCGCCGGCGATGACCTCGCCGGGCGTGTGCCCGAGAAGTTCTTTAAGCTGTTCTTCTCGCAAGGGATGTCCGCTGGCCAGATCCGACAGGATCACATTGATGACGCGCGCATGCTCGCCAGCTTGCCGGCGCACTCCGGCCGCATCATAGAGCACAATGAGCGCCACCGCGAGGGCCAGGCCGAAGAGGGGCGAATCAAACCCCTGGTACAGCCCGATGGAGTGAGCCGCGCTGACGATCAGGGCCGAGTGTGAGGAAGGCATCCCTCCCGCGCTGAGCAACAACGACCAGTCCCACTCGCCCTCCAGGAGGTAGCCCAGGGGGAGCTTGAGCAGCTGCGCCAGCGCCCACGCGGTCAAGGTGGCAACCAGGACATGATTGGCCAGGAGGGATCCCATCCGCAGCTATTCGTCCCTTCCAGGCGGTTCGTCCGAATCAGGGTTCCCGCCTGCCTGCCGTCCGGGGACGGGGGGGACGGAAAGGCGCCGGACCTTGAGTTCGGCCCGGCCCAGGAGGTCGGCACAGTGCTTGGCGAGCACCTGCCCTCTCTCAAAAAGCCGGATGGCTTCCTCCAGCGGAGGCGTCTCCGCTTCCAGGCGGCGAACAATCCCCTTGAGCTCTTCCAGAGCTTTCTCGTAGCTCAGGCTGGTGACTTCCTCTCTCTTCTTTCGCGGAGGCATTCCGATGCTCTCCTCCCTATTGGCCACGGGCAACGGCGCGGGCGCGGATGTTCCCCCGTCTCACCCGCACCCGCAGGTTCGTCCCGGCCGGGGCCTGCCGGGATGCAGTCACCACCACTCCGTCGACCTCGCGAGTCACAACCGCGTAGCCGCGTTTCAGGACCTCCAGAGGGCTGACGCTGCGCATCACATTGACCAGGCCCGTCAGAGCCGCCCGCTGCAACTCCAGAATGCCGCTGTATCCCACCTCGAGGCGATGATGAAGGTCGTCCACCAGTTGGCGCGCCGTGTCGAGTTGGGCACGCGGCGATAGGCTGCGCAGGTTGGCCCACTGCTCGTTGAGCTCGGCCCGGCCCTCCCGCAGGCGATGATCCAGATCACGGCCGAGACGGGAAACCAGGGCGCTCCGCTCCGCCTCGAGCTCCAGCTGGTCTGGAGTGACCAGCTCTGCGGCGGCGGAGGGGGTGGGCGCGCGCCGGTCCGCGGCGAAGTCAGCCAGGACAAAATCGGTTTCATGTCCCACCCCGGTCACGACGGGAGCCCGGCATCCCACGACGGCGCGAATCACTTCTTCCTCATTGAAGGCCCACAGGTCCTCCAGGCTGCCGCCTCCCCGGACCAGAAGGATCACGTCCGGGGCCGCGCGGTCCACGGCGGCCAGTGCGGCCACGATCTCCGCAGGGGCCTGATCGCCCTGGACCGAGGTGGGCGCCAGCACGACCTGGGCCAGCGGGAAGCGCCGCGAAAGAACGTTGAGGACATCCTGGAGGGCGGCTCCGCTGGGGGAGGTGACCACCCCGATCCGCCGCGGCCATGGCGGCACGGGCCGCTTGCGCGCGGGATCGAAAAGACCTTCCCCCTCGAGCTTCGTCTTGAGGGCCAAGAAGCGGGCATACAGCGCTCCCTCCCCGGCCGGGCGCAGGAGATCAACATAGAGCTGGTATTGGCCCCCGGCCTCATACAGACTGGCCTTCGCGTGCACCTCGACTCTCTGTCCTCCCTCCGGCAGCGGCTGGCGCGAGGCCGATTCCCTCCACATGACGCAGCGCACCGAGGCTTGGGGGTCCTTGAGAGTGAAATAGACGTGGCCAGAGGCCGGGCGAGAAACATTCGAGAGCTCCCCTTCGACCCACAGGTCCTGGAGAGGCTCATCGTTGTCGAGCAGGGTGCGGACGTAGCGGTTAAGTCCCGACACCGTCCACACGAAGGGGGAGATCAGTGGCAGTTGTTCCACGAAGGACCGACTCCGTGGCGCGCTTCCCGGCCGGGACCCCTTCTTGCCTCCGGGTCCGGCCGGGCAACTCCCGAGGCTCGCAATGGTTTCCAGGGCAGCGCTCTGGCCGCGCCTCGTCAAAGGGCCCCCGGACCATCCAGCATTCTACTCTGGATGCCGAAATGGCCTCCGTCCTTCGAGCTCGGCTCGGGAAGGCTGGCAGAGGGCAACCGAAGGCAAGCTGGCTGGTTGGGGAAGATCCCCGCGAGGCGGCGGCCGGGCCGGCCCGCGCGAGATCCGTTGAAGCGCGAGGCCTAGGCCGGCACAGCGGCGGGCACAAATACGGGCGAGGGCTGATTGTCCCGCGCGGAGGCCAATCGCAGGATATGCCAGATGGTGCGGCCGTAGTCATACCCCGCGGCACGCGCCGCCCGCGCGAATCCCCCCTCCATGGTGATGTCCGGATTCGAGTTCACGTCCAGCACGTAGGGCACCCCGTCGCGCACACGAATGTCCACCCGGCCATAATCACGCAGCCGCAGGGCCCGATAGGCCCGACGCCCAACGCCGACCAGCTTCTGGGTCAGGTCGGGATCCACCCGCGCCGGACATTGAACGGAGGTGAGAAGGTAAGCGGCGGAGGCAGGGTCCCATTTGGCGTCGTAACTGCAGAGACGCTCGTGGTAGTCATTGAAGAGTGAGTAGTCGATTGCGGCCAGAGGCAAGACGTCAATCCGTGCGTTCCCCCAAAGAGAGATGTTGATCTCCAGGCCGTCGATGAAGTCTTCCACCAGAGCTTTGCACTTCCAGGTATCCAGAACATACTCAACCCGCTGGCGCAGCTCCTCAGGGGTATCGACTACCGCGTCGGGCGTAATCCCATACGAGCAATGCTCCGTCGCGGGTTTCACCAGCGCGGGAAAACGGGTCCAGCCATTGCGCACGGGGCGCGAGTAGACCGCCGCCTGAGGAGTGGGGATGCGGTGTCTTCGCAGCTGTTCCTTGGTGATCACCTTGTCGGTCGTGGCATACAGGGCGGGACCGTTCGTCCCGGTGTAGGTGAACCCGAGTGCCTCCAGGACCGGCGGCACCTTGTCGTAAGCGTTGGGATCCCCATCCAGCCCTTCGCACCAGTTGAAGATCACGTATTCTTCCGGGCGAAAGCCTCGCAAGGCCCCGGCCACATCCCGCCTCACCGGCACGGAGATGGCGCCCACGCCCAGAGAGTTCAGACCCAGCTTCATTCGCGATACCGCCTGCTCGGCTGCCTCCCAATCCCCCGTGGTCCAATCGCTCATGATGTTGTGCAGGATGAGGACCCTGCTTTCCAGTGGTCGGCCGCCGCGCTCGCGTCTCATACGACTCCTAGGTCTGCTCCTTCAATCAATCGCTGCCAGGCATCCACTTGCTCGGGTCACTTCGGTTTTATCCTACCATACAAATGACCGTCGTCAAGACTTTTTGCCTTAAAGTTGGAGAGCGAATGCTTTAACACTTCAGGGGCGGTTCACGCCCCTGAGTCTCTCCTCCTTGCTGGTCTCTGTCCGCTTGAGTGAGTCGCGCCCTCCTCGTTGTCGCCTCGCCTCCGCCCGCTCTTCCTCCGGGAGGAGTCAGGCCGGCGCTTCGAGTCTTCGCACCCACACCAGCAGGTCATCACCCGGCCGGTAGAAATCTGCGATGCGGGCGACGAGCTCGCAACCGACGCGCCGATAGAAGTCATTGGCTTCGGCATAGGGTGGAGTGCCGCTGGTCCAAATCGCAATCAGCCGACCGCCTTCCTGCCGCGCCTCTCGCTCGACGCGTTCAAACAGCGCCCGGCCGATCCCGTGCCTCCTCTTCTGGGGGTCCGTGCAAATCCAGTAAAGGTCGTAGGCGCCCTCCGTCAGAGGAGTCGGTCCCCAGCAGACGAAGCCCACGACTTGGTCCGCCAGATGGGCGGAGAGGAAGTTGTATCCGGAGTGTGGATCGTTCTGGGCCGCATCGAAGAGCTCAAAGACGGTGTCGATTTCCTCCTGCGTGAAGATCCCGGCCTCGCGCGTCAGACGGCCGATCGCCTCCCGTTCCTCGGCACGGGAGAGACGAACCTCGAGGCGGTCCAAGGGAGTCGCGGTCACAGGAAAAGAGATCGAGTCCGACGGCGGGGGTGACTCTTCAAGAGGCCGAAGCATCCTGGGCCGAGGACATCTTCGTCCCGGCCCTGACTCGGCTCCGGTCCGCCAGGCCCTGGCGTCTGAGGCTCGCCTTCAGGATCGAATGGAGCAGGTCCGCGTACGACCATCCCTCCGCCTGGGCACAGAGCACAAGATCGGAGATGGGAGCGAGTCCCGGCAAGGCATTGATTTCAATCACCTGGGGCCTCTTCCCCTGGCGCTCGTCCAGGCGGAAGTCGACGCGGGCAAAATCGAGACAATGGGTCAGGCGAAAGGCCTCCACAGTCAGGCGCATGATTTCGGCACTTAGTTCCTCCGCCAGAGGCGCAGGACAAAGATACGGAAACTCGCTCAGCGGCAGGGCCTTGAGGGCATGACTGTAGAAGGGATCCATTCCGGAAAGGCGGCCGTGATCGATCTGGGAAACCGGGAAGACGTGCACCCCTCCCCAGTCGAGACCGCCTCCCGCGGTTCGCGGCAGGTCGCGAAAGCCCGGGCTCGGATGGCCCTGCCAGAATTCATTCAGATTGCCCGTCAGGCCGCAGGTCACATCGGCCCCGGGGACATACTCTTCCACCAGCACGCGCTGCTCATAGGCCTGCAGGAGGTAGGCCACCCTGGCCCGCAGCTGCCCCTCGGTTTCCACAAGCGAACGGCCGTCGATGCCTATGCCGGTCCCTTCCCTGGCGGGCTTGACGAAGAGCGGCCAGCGCAGAGAAGGGTTCAAGGGCAGCTCGGCGTGCGTGAACTCCTGAAAGGCCGGGGTGGAGATGCCCGCCGCCAGGAGGATCCGCTTCGTGGCGGCCTTGTCCAGGGTGGTCGCCAGGCACTGGATCTTGCCCCCCGTGTAAGGCATTCCCAGCATTTCCAGGAGAGCAGGGACTTGCGCTTCGCGCGAGTCTCCGCGATAGCCTTCGCAGGTGTTGAAGCAGATGTCAATGCGGTGGCGTTTCAGCTGTCGGGGCAAATCCAGATTGCCATCCAGGGGCACCACCTCGTACCCGCAGGAACTCAGGGCACGGCAATAGGCCTCCACATTCGTTTCCGTGTCGAGCTCCTCCAGGGCATCCTGCGGTCCCTGTCCGTTCGAGGGGGCGTTCGATTTCAGGTTGTGAAGGACCGCCACCCGCAGGGGACGAGCAAGCGGCGCACCCGAGACCCTGGTTCGAGCCGCCTTCGGCCCGAACCGCGCGCGGCCGTCCTTACGACGGGATCCAACCACGCCTTCGCTCCCAGCCGGCCCGCCGGCGGTCGCCCGCGGCCACGGGCCCGATCCAATGGGCGCAACGACCCTCCCCCCGGGGTCCAGTGCCGCGCCTTCTCTCCTAGTCGACCGACACCCGCTCCACGCGCACGCGCTCCCGGAAAGGTTCCGGGCCGCCTACAAATCCGCTTCCGGGAGCGTGTGGCGCACGGTCTTTTTCTCCCCGATGCCCAGCGGTTCCCACTTCGACTCGTCTTGATTGAGCCGGTGCGCCCCCGCACCCCGCTGATGAACCTGCGCGAACCCCTCCGGCTCGACCCACATCGACTGGCCGTCCAGCAAGCCGGTGATCCCCTCCTGGCCTTTCTCCGGCCGCTTTTCCCGGCAGTATTTGCATTGGGAAGCATTATGCGGCCGGTATTCCAGAGGTTCCTCGTAGGTCGTCATGAATCCCTCGAAGTTGCGCAAGACCACTTTGTGGTCCGACATGCTCAGCAGATAGTTGGGCAGGAGCGGGATTTTGCCCCCTCCCCCAGGAGCATCGATGACGAACTGGGGAATGGCAAACCCGGAGGTGTGCCCGCGCAACGCCTCCATAATCTCGATCCCCTTGGCCACGGGAGTCCGGAAGTGCCCGGCGCCCTCGACCTCGTCGCACTGATAGAGGTAGTAGGGCCGGACGCGAATGCGAACCAGGTCCTGAACCAGCTGGCGCTGGATGTGGGGGCAGTCGTTTACTCCGGCCAGCAGAACCGACTGGTTTCCCAGCGGCACGCCGGCCCGGCTCAATCGGTCCATTGCCCCTGCGAGCTCGGCCGTGATTTCATTTGGATGATTGAGGTGGATGTTCAGCCAGACGGGATGATAGCGCTGAAGCATGTCGCAGAACTCCTCATCCACGCGCATGGGCATGAAAACCGGTACCCGCGTCCCGATGCGGATGATTTCGATATGGGGGATCTGCCGCAGCCGGCCAATGATTTGCTCCAGCAGCTTCGGCGCGAGCGTGAGCGGATCGCCGCCCGACAGGAGGACATCGCGCACCTGGGGGGTTTTCTCCAGGTACGCGAACATGGCCTCGTAGTCGTGCCGCGAGAATTGCTCGGTCGGGTCCCCGACAATGCGCGAGCGCGTGCAATAACGGCAGTAGGAGGCGCACTGGGTGGTCACCAACATCAAGACCCGATCGGGGTAGCGGTGCACCAGCCCGGGCACAGGAGAATGCCGGTCTTCCGCCAGAGAATCTTCCATCATCGCCGTGAAAGGAACCATCTCGGCCTCGGTCGGAATGACCTGCCGGCGGATGGGATCGTCCGGATCCTGAGGATCGATCAAGGAGATGAAGTAGGGGGTGATGTCTACCCGAAACAGCCCGCTGGCGGAGAGCGCCTTGCGTTCAGGCTCTTGGAGGGGGAGTATCGGTTCGATTTCCGCCGCCGTGTTGAGCCGGTGGCTGAGCTGCCAGCGCCAGTCCGTCCACTGGGCCTCGGGCACGTCCGCAAAAGCGGGCGCCCGCCGCGAAAGAAACACTCGATTGCTCATCGCACCTGCCTCCCGACCTCGGCCGTCGCAGCCAGCACCCGCCGGAGCGGCCGGGCCTGCACCATTATGGCTACCGAGGCGGAACGGGGGCCTCCGGGCTCAGGCGGACAATGTCGGCAATCAATTGAGCTCTCAGCTTGGCATCCCGGGTCTCGTTCAGCCGCTTGCGCAGCTCACTCACCTTGGCTCTGCGAGCGCGACGCCGTCGCAGCTCACGATCTCTCTCCGTCTTTGGCATCCGCCCTCCTGAATTGGGGAAAGGCCCCTGTTTCTGAATCGGGCTAAGTATATCGCCATTCCTCGAGTGATAAAAGAAGCGGACCGCCTTCTTCATGCGGCCAGCTCCTGCGTGCCTGCCTTCGGCCGCTCCGCCGCAGCCTGAGGGAGTCCTCGATCCCAAGGCCGATGGGCTTCCTGCCTTTGCGCGAACCCCGAGCCTGCTGGCTCCGCGACCCCCTGCGGGAATTAGGGGCGGGTGAGTTCTTGGTATAATCCGGGCGGAATTACAGCCTCTCCTCTTGCCTGCCCGTCCCGCGGCATGAGGGGGAGGCCGGCCCGCCCCTCGACAATGGGCACGGATTGACCCGGCTCCTGAAGGCTCGAGGAGCCGGGTCCTTTTCGAGGACACCATGGATCTCAAGGAACTCACCGCGGAGATGAACCGATTCGTGAGGGCCAAAGGATGGTACGGCCCGGGGACCTCCCGGCCTCAGACCCCGCGCAGTCTGGCCAGCTCTCTGGTGATCGAGGCCGCGGAAGTGCTCGAGCACTTCCAATGGGGTGACGAACCCCGCCCGGGAATTGAAGAGGAACTCGCGGATGTCGCCCTTTACCTCCTGCAACTCGCCAGCCTCCTGGGAGTGGATCTGGAAAAGGCGATCCTGTCCAAGCTGGATCGCAACTACTCGCGCACCTGGCAGGCTGGGCCGGGGGCAGATCAGTGAGGCCCCGGGCGGTTCCCGCGCGGGAGGAGATCAAGATCCTGGCCGTCAGCGACGAGGTCGCGGACAGCCTGTACGGGGAACCGCTCCGCCTGCGCATCGGTCAGATCGATCTCGTCCTGGGCTGCGGAGATCTCCCGGCCGAGTACCTGGAGTTCCTGGTCAGCCTCCTGAACGTTCCGCTCTACTACGTTTTTGGAAACCACGACGGCTCCGGCTGGTGGCGCGCGAACGGAACCCTGGCCCATCAACCCGAAGGATGCTTTCCCCTGGAGGGCAAGACGGTGAACTATCGCGGCGTGCTGCTGGCGGGACTGGGCGGAAGCATCCGCTACGCGCCGGCCGCCCGCTACCAATTCACGCAGCGGGAGATGTGGTCCAAGACCCTGGCCTTGGCCCTGCGCCTCTGGTTCAACCGCTGGCGCTATGGGCGCTTTCTGGACATCTTCATCTCCCATTCTCCTCCCCGAGGCATCCAGGACGGCCCGGACGCGGCTCATGTCGGATTCGAGGCCTTCCGCTGGCTCCTCAGCTGGGCCCAGCCCGGATGGCATCTCCACGGCCACACCACGCCGGTGCGGAACCGCCCGGCTCCTCGCTCGAGGTTAGGATCGACCCAGGTGATCTTCGTGCCCCCGTTTCAAATGCTCGCCTGGAGGCCGGAGGATGACTGATCTCCTGAACCGATCCTACAACGACTTCTTCCATGCGCGCCGCAAGGCGCTGATGCAGCAGGTCCTGGGATTCTTGCGCCGGCGTCCCAATCGCCTGCTGTCATTCGAAGAGGTGCGGGAAAAGCTGCACTTGGGCGGACCGATTTACCGAGGCGTAGAAACCGTTCCCCTAGCGCATATCCTCGGCAGCTTAAACCGCTACCATGATTTCGACCGCGCCTTTTTGCCCACCCAGTCCCATACCGCCGACCGTTGGATGCGCATCAATCGTGCCTGGTACCGGGAAGAAGCTCTGCCTCCCGTCCTGCTCTATAAAGTGGGGGAGGTCTACTTTGTCGTCGATGGAAACCATCGGGTCTCTGTGGCCCGCGATCAAGGGCAGGAATTCATCGACGCAGAGGTGCGCGAATACCGATCGCGGGTCCCTCTCTCGGCGGCGATTCGACCCGAGGATCTGGAGCGCCTGGAGGCCGAAGTCGATTTTCTCGAGCGAACGGGGATCGATCGACTGCTTCCGGGCATTCAGGTGCGGGTAACGGTTCTGGGGGGGCAGGAGCGGCTGCTGGAGCACATTGCTGTGCATCGTTACTTCATGGGCCTGGAAGCCCGGCGCGAGGTGAGCGAAGCGGAGGCGCTGCTCCACTGGTACCGGACCCTTTACCAGCCGGTGGTCGAGGTCATCGAAGCGAGTGGGATCTTGAGCGCCTTCCCCGGCCGGACCCCGGCCGACCTCTATCTGTGGGTGATGGATCACCGCCACTACCTTCTCGAATCGGAAGAATTCAAGCACAGCGCTCCCGGCGAGGCCGCCCGCCACTTCGTGCAGCTGCTGGTCAAGGGGCGCCTGCGCCGCCCGGAGTGACCTCGTTCGGTTCCTCGGGGGGCCAGGGCCAAAGGGCAGTTGTCTTCTCCTCCGGAGGCAAGGATGCTGGTCTCGGTCTTCGGTTCATCTCATCCTCTCGAGGGGAGTCCCCTCTACGAGGAAGGCCGCCGTCTGGGGGGCCTTCTTGGGCAGCGAGGTTGGCAAGTGGCCACGGGCGGATACAATGGGTTGATGGCGGCGGTCAGCCAAGGGGTCGCGGAAGCCGGGGGCCAGGTGCTGGGCGTGACCTGTCAGCTCTACGCCCAGGCGGGTCTGCGAGCCAACCGCTGGGTGCAAAAGGAGATCTGCCTTCCGACTCTGGAGGAACGCCTGCACTTCCTGGTGAGCCGGTGCGACGCCGCGGTTGCCCTGAGCGGAGGAATTGGGACTCTGAGCGAGGTCGCCCTGACTTGGAGCCTGGTCCAGGCCGGAGCCGTCCCGCCTCGACCCCTCCTGCTCGTCGGTCCCTCCTGGAAGCGCATCCTGGAGGCTTTCTTCCAGGAGAGCGCTGATCTGATCCGGCCGGAGGAGCGGCTCCTATTGACCCTCTGCCAGACACCGGAGGCAGCCCTGGGGCACCTGGAAGGCTATGCCGCTCGGGCCGGGCGGTCCACCTAAGACCAAGGAGGTATTCAGCGATGGCGGAAGAAAGACTGCCCTCCCGATCGGAGGATTTTTCGGAATGGTACAACCAGCTCGTCTTGCGGGCCCAGCTGGCCGACTACGCCCCGGTTCGAGGCTGCATGGTGGTGAGGCCCTACGGCTGGGCCTTGTGGGAGGCCATTCAGCAGGGACTGGATCGACGCTTCCGGGCGACCGGGCATCAGAACGCCGCCTTCCCCATGTTTATTCCCAAGTCCTTTCTCGAGCGGGAGAAGGAACACGTGGAGGGATTCTCGCCGGAGCTGGCCGTGGTAACCATTGGCGGCGGCGAAGAACTGGAGGAGCCGCTGGTCGTGCGGCCCACTTCGGAGACCCTGATCGGCCACATGTACGCCAAGTGGATTAAGTCCTATCGCGATCTGCCGGTCCTGATCAACCTGTGGAACAGCGCCGTGCGCTGGGAAAAGCGAACCAGGCTTTTCCTGCGCACCACCGAGTTCTACTGGCAGGAGGGGCACACCGCTCACGCCACCGCCGAAGAGGCCGAGGCCGAAGCCCGTCGCATGCTCGACGTGTATGCGGACTTTGCCATCAACGACGCGGCCGTCCCGGTGATCCAGGGCCTGAAAACGGAAAGCGAGAAATTCGCCGGCGCCTTGCGATCTTACTCCCTGGAAGCGATCATGGGAGACGGCAAGGCCCTGCAATCCGCTACCTCCCATAACCTGGGGGAGAACTTTGCCCGCGCCTTCGGGATGCAGTACCTCGACGAGAAGAATGTCCAACATTTCTGCTGGACGACCTCGTGGGGCCTGTCCACGCGGTTTGTGGGCGCCATCATCATGGTCCACGGCGACGATCAGGGCCTGATCTTGCCCCCCAAGCTTGCTCCCTACCAGCTCGTCGTCGTGCCGATCTTCCATGACGAGCAGGAACGGAGTCTGGTGCTTGGCCAGATCGACTCCTTGCGCGCCGAGTTGGGCGAGTACCGCCTTACCGTCGACCTGCGGGAGGGGATCACCCCGGGCTACAAGTTCAACGACTGGGAAATGCGCGGGGTTCCGCTGAGAGTGGAAGTGGGCCCGCGGGATGTGGACCAGCGCACGGTCATGCTGGCCCGCCGGGACCAGCCTGGCCGAGCCGGAAAATTCTCAGCCCCGCGCGATGGGCTCGCCTTGCGCGTGGGAGAGACGCTGGCGGACATTCAGGCTTCTCTGTATGATCGGGCCCTCCAATTCCGAAAGGCGCACACTTTCGACCCGCAGGATTTCGAAGAGTTCGCCCAGGCCGTCGAGGTCGGCTTCGCTTTTTCGTGGTGGTGCGGGCGGGCGCAATGCGAGGCTGAGATCAAGGAGAAAACCAAAGCCACAGCTCGCTGCATCCCCTTGGATCAGCCGGCCGGGGCGGGACGCTGCATCTGCTGTGGAGAAAGTGCCGAGAAGAAGGCGATCTTCGCCAGGGCCTACTAGAAGTCGCGAGCGGCCACGGCGCCTGGAACGATGCCATCCCTCAACCTGACTCGCTGGCGGGAGGAATGTTTGCAACTCGCCCAGCAAGTGGGTCGACCTCAGGAGTTTCGATCTTCGCTGCGGGCGGCATTCGCCGCCCATTCCCACCGCCTGCTGCGCCCCGGTCCCTCCCTCGGCGGTCAGGGGGCTCTTCCCTCTTGGAACGTGCCAGCCCTCATGGTCTACGAGCTTCAGGTAGCGCTTTCCCCCACCTTCCGGGACCAGCCGAGCCAATCCCTGGCGCTCGCTGACCTGCTTTGGGAGAATGGCTACTACGAAGAGAGGGCTTTGGCCGTCACCATCCTGCAGGCCGCCGCCCAACCGGACCAGGTGCTCTCGCGGATCTCGAGCTGGGCCCGCTCCCATCAGGATCCTCGCCTCATGAAACTCATGGCCGAAAGAGGGACGGAGGCCCTGCGCCGAGGGCTGCCCGACCGACTGGAAGAGGTCCTGGAAGAATGGATTGATGACCGGCAGGTCTCGCTTCGACGCTTCGGCTGGATGACGATCCGAAGCTGGCTGGAAGCAGACCCGGATCGAGCGGCCGCGGTTGCCCTGCGCTACTGGCCGGCCGCCCTGCGCGAACACGATTACGAGTGCCAGCTCGAATGCCGGCGGGCCCTGGTCGCCTTTGCCCAAGGCCGCCCCTGGGAGGCCATGCGGCTGATTGAGGATCTGCCGGCCCGTGCGGTGATCTCCTCGCAACGCTGGTTGCGCGCCGCGCTGCCCTCCCTTCCCGCGGAGGTTGCTGAGTTCCTGCGGACTACTCTGAACCGTCGCCTGCACGGAGGCTGACCCTTGAAACGGCACCGCGGCCCTTCCGCCGGGGGCAGCCTGTCCTCAGGTCGGGCCCCATGACCCAGACCCACACGGCCCATATTACGGCATGCACTCTTCGGCTGGCGTTGCCCGGCTGTGCCTCGCTCAAGGGGAAACGGGGGATGCTCATGCCCTTGATGGCTGCGCTGCGCCGCCAGTTCGGGCTGGCCGTCGCGGAAATCGACGCGCAGGACCTGTGGGGCTCTGCCGTTCTGGCCTGTCTGACCGTCAGCACCGAGACGGCGCACAACCACCGCGTTCTTCAGTCGGCCCTGCGCTGGCTGGAACGCAATCGTCCTGACGTGGAGATTGAGCGTTGGACCCTGGAGGAGCTCTAGGGCGCCGCCCGACTCAGGCCTGAGCCACGCCTTCTAAGGCGGGTGGCCCACCGCCTCGCCAAACCCGGCGCAGGCGGGCGAGTGGCCAAATGGCTCCTTGACCGGGCAAGCCGCACAGGTTCCCGCTGGAACGGGTCGGCCCTCGAGAGGGTTTTTGCACGCATTGCCAGGGGCAACCCGCCGGCCCGCAGGCCGGGGCCGGGCTTCTGCCTGCCCCCGGGGCGCTGGCGGCGCAGGGAGGGGGGCCATGTGCGCCTTTGGCTAGGGAACCGAGCGCTTGGCGGCCTCCCAAAGCGCATCCAGTCGCTCCGGGCTGAGGTGGGCGAGGCCTATTCCCTGGGCCTTGGCCTCGGCTTCCATGATCTCGAAACGCATTCGGAATCGCCGGTTGGATTCCCGCAGGGCTGATTCGGGCTCCACCCCAAGCCAGCGGGCCAGGTTCACGCTCGTGAAGATCAAATCGCCCACTTCCGCGCTTTGTTCAGCGGGGGTCGCGGCACCCTGAACCTCCTGGAGTTCTTCTTCAAATTTCTGCCGAACGCCCTGGATCGATCTCCAATCAAACCCGACTCGGGCCGCGCGCTGTTGATAGAGATAGGCCTGCAGCAGCGCCGGCAGACCCGGGGAGACTCCGTTGAGAGACCCGGACTGCGACTCTCCGCGCTCGGCCCGTTCCGCGGCCTTGATTTCTTCCCAGTTCCGAAGAACCTCCCCCACCCCCTCGACGTGGACGGAAGCGAACACATGAGGATGCCGTCGGCGAAGCTTGCCCTCAATTTCCCTCACCACGTCCGCCATGCGAAACTCACCGGCTTCCGTCGCAATTTGGGTCTGCAGGACAACCTGAAGCAGGAGATCGCCCAGCTCCTCCCGAAGCGCGGAGGGGTCCTGGTGATCCAGGGCCTCCAGCACCTCATAGGCCTCCTCTTGCAGAGAAGCCCGCAAGGATTGATGGGTCTGCTCGCGGTCCCAGGGACAGCCTTCCGGCGCGCGCAGGTGGGCCACGGTCTCTTGCAAGCCCTCCACGGAACCGCCCGCCAGAGGCGGAACGTAGAGAGTCGAGAGGTGGTCTAGGTCCTTCCCGCGATCCATCTCGAACAGGGGTAGATCCTGCACCCGGGCTCGAGGAGTTCCGGCCGCCTGAACCAGGCGCACCGGGTGGGACTCAGGGTATTGGTTCATCAGTACGAGCTTGACGTCGCTCGCGACGCCCGCCGAGTAAAGTTGGGCAATCAGGGCGTGCGCCGAAGGCGGGAAAGGAGGATGGTGGAGGGAAGCGAGCTCGACCGCATCGGCGATGAACAACTGGGAGAGTCCGTCCAGCGCGAGCATCTCCAGGGTGGGTTCAAGGAAACTCACGCCGGAAAGAATGCGCAAGGAGAGGTTGGCCTCTCGCGCCCCTGCCCGGACCAATTCGGTGACGGCCTCCCCCATGCGCGGATCTCCGGGAACGGCGTAGACGACCCCCTCGGCCCGCCGGCCGAGCTCGAGGACCTGATCCGCGATCCGCCGATAGACGCGGTCAAACTGGCCTTCTTCCTCATAGATCGAGTCGAAGGATTTCCAGGGTATCTCGGGCAAGGCCTCCACGGTTGCATGTCGGGCGGTGCGCACCCACACTTCCGGGCACGCGACGAGAAGATCCCACGCCTCTTGGGTGAGCAGGCTTGGGTTCCCCGGACCCAGTCCGACGATCGTTATGCCGCTGGCCATCGCCCGCCTCCTTCCCTTGCGCCCGGGACGCCTTCGCCGCATCCCGGAAAAAAAGTGCCGGGGAGATCGAGCTGCCCCGGCCCATCTTACCCCCGCGCTTCCTGCCGCGCGGCTTCTGGCTAGCGCTTCGTGTACGTGGGTGCCTTACGAGCCCGCTTGAGCCCGGGCTTCTTGCGCTCCTTCATGCGGTCATCGCGGGTCAGCAAGCCTTGCTTGCGGAAAGCCGGCCGGTAGGCCTGGTCCAACTTGATCAGGGCCCGGGCGATCCCCAGAGATACGGCATTCGCTTGGCCGGTCACGCCCCCGCCCTGGACGAGGACCGAGACGGTCACGTTTCCCTCTCGACCCGCCAGCCGCAACGGGGACAGGACCTGCTCCATGTCTCCCAGTCGCGGGAAGTACTCCTGGGCCGGCTTCCCATTGACGGTAATTCCCCCTTCGGCCAGGGCCACGCGCACCCGCGCACGGCTCGTCTTCCGTCGACCGATTGCCTCATAGTATGGATCGGACATATGACTGCCTTCCTCCAGGAATGGCCGGCGCCCGGCCGAACTAAACCAGCGGTTTCGGCTGCTGGGCGACATGGGGGTGACTGGGGCCCCCGTAGATCTTCAGCATCTGGATGATCCGGCGCCCGCGCTTGCCATGGGGCAACATTCCCCAGACCGCCGCCCGCACGACTCGGTCCGGGTGGCGGGCCAGTTGGTCGCGCAGGCTGATGCTCTTGAGCCCGCCGGGATACCCCGAGTGCCGGTAATACACTTTGTCCGTCAGCTTCTTGCCGGTGACGCGCAGCTTGGAAGCGTTGACGACAATCACGAAGTCCCCCAGTTCCACCCCGGGGGTATAGATGACCTTGTGCTTTCCAAGCAAGACCTGGGCTGCCCGGCTGGCCAGGCGCCCCAGGACCATTCCCTCCGCGTCCAGCACATACCAGTCGCGGGTAACCTCGCTCGCTTTCGGAATGTAGGTCTTGTCCACTCGCTCACTCTCCAAGATCCCGCCCCAAGGCGGCCCGGCGATCCCGGGCCACGCCCGAGTAATCCACGCCCATGAGGCACAAGCCTTTGGCCGGCGCGGCGGGTCCCCCCTTGCCCTGCTCCGGCTCACACAACAGTCTCAGGAACTCCTCTTCGCCCAACGTTCCCTGGCCCAGCCGCACCAGAGACCCCACGGTCATGCGCACCATGCGGAACAGAAAAGCGTCCGCCTCCATCCAGAAGTGTTGCTCTTCTCCGTCCGCTTCCCATTCCGCCCGCCGCACCCGCCGCAAGGTACTCCCGCCGAAGCGGGGAGCGCTGCCAAAAGCGCGGAAGTCGTGGTCCCCTACCAGGAACTGGGAGGCCCGACCCACTCGCTCCATGTCGAGGCAGGGCCAGACCTGCCAGGCAAAGCGGTCCAGAAGCGGGTTCCTGACCGGCGCCTGGTAGATCCGGTACTGGTAGCGGCGCCCTTCGGCGTCGAAGCGAGGATGAAAACCGGGGTGCACGATCCCCACCTCGCGACAGGCGATTTCCCTCGGCAAGGCCGCGTTCAGCGCCCCGGCCAGTTCCTCGGGGCTATGCGGCCACTGCAGGTCGAACGAGATCACCTGCCCCAGAGCATGAACCCCGCTGTCCGTGCGCGCCGCCGAGAGGATATGCCTTCCCGGCCATCCCAGGCTGCGAAGTGCCGCTTCCATCTCGCCCTGCACGGTCCGTTTGCCGGACTGGTACTGGAACCCCTCGAAGGAGGCCCCATCGTAGGCGAGGGTCAATCGGTAGCGACTCGGCATTCCTTGCCCACCCCCGGCCAGGTGCCGCGCTAACCCTCCACAAACTCCAGCAGGACCATCTCCGCGGCGTCGCCCAGGCGCCGCCCCAGGCGCAGAATCCGCGTGTAGCCGCCCTTGCGCTTCTCAAAGCGGGGGGCAATTTCATCGAACAAGCGGCGCACCGAGGCGGGATCCGCCAAACGGGCGGCGGCCATCCGGCGAGCGTGAACCTTCTTGCTTTCCTCAGAATTGCCGAGCTTGGCCACGGACACGAGATTCTCCACCTCCGTGCGGATGGCGAGGGCCTTGGCCCGGGTTGTGCGGATCCGGTCATGCTCGATGAGCTGATTGACGAGCGTGCGCCGCAGTGCGCGGCGAGGCCCGTTGGGTCGGCCCAGTTTCTTGCCAGCTAGCTGATGGCGCATGGGTTACTCCGTCGTGGTGGGAGTCGCCTCGGTCCCCCGCAGGAAGCCTTTCTCCTGCAACTTCTGCCGCAATTCCTCGAGGCTCTTATCGCCGAAATTGCGAATGGACAGCACGGCTTCGTCCCCCTTCGCCAGGAGCTCCAGGACCTCCCCCACCGTCGTGATCCCGGTCCGCTTCAGGGAGTTGAACACTCGCACCGAAAGATCAAGTTGCTCGATGGGAGTCTCCAGGATCTCGCTGGCGATCTTGGGAACGGGCGGTTCACTCGTTCCGGCCGTCAGGCTCTCCTCGCTCACCCCGGCCAAGTCGCGCAGGTGGGCGATCAAAATCTGCGCGCTCTGGCTCAGGGCCTCCTCCGGGCGCAGCGTGCCGTCCGTCCAAATTTCCAGGACCAGGCGATCGAAGCTCGTGTCCTGGCCCACGCGCGCGCGCTCGACATCGAAATTCACGCGCCGCACCGGGCTGAAGATCGCATCGACCGGCAGCTCGCCGATCGGCAGCCGGCCGCGCTCATCCGAAGGGGAGTAGCCTCGTCCGCGCTGCACATTCAACTCGATGTCCAGCTGCGTTTTCGGGTCATCCACGGTGAACAGATACAATTCCGGGTTGACGACTATGACCTCGGGAGGGGCGACGATGTCCGCCGCCGTGACCGTGCCCTCGCCGCCTACTTCCACCCGGAGCCGCGCGGTGTCACCCGCCAGGAGCTTGAGCCGCAGCTGCTTGACCTGCAACAGGAGCTGGGTGACATCCTCCTTGACGCCCGGGATGCTCGAGAACTCATGAGAAACATCCGAGATGCGCACGGACACCACGCTGCTACCTTCCAGAGAGGAGAGCAGCACCCTGCGCAGCGCGTTGCCCATCGTGATTCCATAGCCGCTTTCCAGCGGGCTGATGACAAAGCGCCCATAGTTCTGGGCCATCGCCTCCCGCTCGATCTTTGGCATGACCAGGTTGATTGAAATCGCCACGTTTCCCCTCTTCTCTGACGCACCCCGTCGGACCGCGCGTCAGAACCCCGGGATCACAGCTTCGGCTTCGGTCGCGCCCCGCCTCATCCCCGCACCGCTATCGAGAGTAGAACTCCACGATCAACTGCTCGCTCAGTCGGATGTCGCTCATTTCATGGCGCTCCGGAAGCTTAACCACTTTCCCTGCCAGATGGGAGCTGTCCCGCAGGATCCACTCGGGAACGGTCCGGCCCTCCGCGACCTCCCCCAACGATTTGAAGTACTCCCGCTGGCGAGAGCCCTCGCGCACCTCGACCTCGTCCCCTGCGCGCAAAACCATGGAGGGGACATCCGTGCGCCGTCCGTTGACGTTGAAATGCCCATGGGTCACGAGCATGCGTGCCTGGGCCCGACTCTCCGCATAGCCCAGGCGGTAGACCACGTTGTCGAGGCGGGTCTCCAGGGTTTGCAGCAGGTTCAGGCCGGTCAGGCCCCGCTTCTTGAGGGCTTCCGAATAGTAGCGTTGAAATTGACCCTCCAGCACGCCGTAAATCCGGCGAGCCTTTTGCTTCTCGCGCAGCTGGCGGCTGTAGTCTGAAACCCTCTGGCGTCGATACTGGGATTCCTTGCCGTGCTGACCGGGTGCGAAACCCCGCCGCTCGAACCCGCATTTGGGCGTCAAGCAGCGCGCACCTTTGAGGAACAGCTTCTCCCCTTCTCGACGACACAGCTTGCAGACAGGTCCCTTGTATTTCGCCATCCTTGCTTATCCTTCCTGACGAGAACCCGGCTAGACCCGCCGCTTCTTGGGAGGGCGGCAACCGTTGTGGGGAACCGGCGTCACGTCCCGGATCGAACGGACGCGAATCCCCATCCCCTGGATGGCGCGGATCGCGGCCTCCCGCCCGGGTCCCGGGCCGTTGATGAACAGCTCGATCTCCTGCATGCCCATATCCATGGCCACCTTGGCGGCCTGCTGGGCCGCCTGGCGCGCGGCAAAGGGCGTGCTCTTCCGGGAGCCCTTAAATCCAGCCGTGCCGGAACTGGCCCAGGTGATCGCATTGCCCTGGGTATCCGTGATCGTGACAATCGTGTTGTTAAATGAGGCGTGAATATGGGCCTGGCCGTACGCCACGCTGCGCTTGGCCTTCTTGGCAGAGCGTCCTGCTCCTCTGGGTGTTGGTGGCATCGTCCCTCAGCTCCTCCACAAGAACTTCAACGAGCACCCCCGCGCCGACCCGCCTCCGGCGGAGGCCGGACCGGGCTGCGGCAAGACCGGCCGCGGCCGGCCGCTACTTCTTCTTGGCCCCGCGCCGGCGACCGCGACCCGCGACGGTCTTCTTGGGACCCTTGCGTGTGCGCGAGTTGGTGCGCGTGCGCTGGCCTCGCACGGGCAGGTTGCGCCGGTGGCGCAGCCCACGGTAACAGCCGATTTCCACCAGGCGCTTGATATTCATCTGGACTTCCCGGCGCAGGTCCCCCTCCACCTTGTAATTGCGGGAAATGAAATCCCGCAGCGAGGTCACCTCCGCCTCGGTTAAGTCCCGCACCCGTGTGGCCGGATCCACCTGCGTCTCGCGCAGAATCGTCCGGACGCTCGCCGACCCGATCCCATAGATGTACGTCAGGCCCACTTCCACGCGCTTCTCGCGCGGCAGGTCTACCCCTTCAATGCGCGCCATAGCCGTTACCCCTGTCGCTGCTTGTGCTTCGGATTGTCACAGATTACATACACTTTGCCCGAACGGCGGACAATCTTGCACTTCGGGCATCGCTTGCGAACCGAAGAAGAGACCTTCATCAGCCCTCGTCCTTTCCGGAAAGGTGACCCCCGCCGAACTTTTCATTCTGCCGGCCGCCCAGAGTCCCCTCAGGCCTCACGGCAGGGTCAAGATCTGAGGGCCCTCTTCCGTGACCGCCACCGTGTGCTCGAAGTGGGCGGTCAGGGAACCGTCTGCGGAGACTACCGTCCATTGGTCCTCCAGCACGCGGGTCTCGTCGGTGCCCACCAGGACCATGGGCTCCAAGGCAATGACCATTCCCGGGCGCAACCGCGGTCCCCGCCCCCGTTCCCCATAGTTGGGTACCTGCGGGTCCTCGTGCATCGCGCGACCGACGCCATGTCCGGTGTAGTCGCGCACCACGAACAAGCCATTTCCCTCCACCAGTTCCTGAATGGCCGCCGATACATCGCCGGTCCGATTCCCGACAACCATCTGAGAGATCCCGACTTCCAGCGCCTGCTCGGTCACACGCAGGAGCTTTTGCCCCAGGGGATTCGCTGCCCCCACGGCCATGCTGAAGGCCGAGTCACCCACGTACCCGTCCAAGATGGTCCCACAGTCCACGCTGACGATATCCCCTTCGATCAGCTTCCGTTTGCCCGGGATCCCGTGGACCAGTTCTTCATTGACCGACACGGTCGTCACGGCCGGATAGGGGTAGGGACCGGGATATCCCAGAAAGGCCGGCTTGGCCCCGTGCTTGCGGATCACCGCCGCCGCCGCCGCATCAACCTCGGCCGTGCTGACTCCGGGTGCCACCATCTTCCGGGCCGCTTCCAGGGCGAGGGCGTTGATCCGCCCCGCCTCTCGCATGGCGGCCAACTCGCTTTTGGACTTCAGAGTGATGCCACGCTTCCAAGGCATCTAGGCTGCCTGCAGTGCCCTCACCAGGGCCTCGCTTACCTCGGGAATCGGTCCATCCCCATCGATTTCGACCAGCATCCCCATCTGGCGATAGTGCTCCACCAGGGGAGCGGTTTGCTCCAAGTAAACGCGGATGCGCTGCCGAACCGTGTCTTCCCGATCGTCCTCCCGCTGGTAGAGCGCGGATCCGTCGAGGTCGCACTTGCCCGGGACGATCGGCGGATTGAATCTCAGGTGATAAACGTGCCCGTTTTGCCGGCATGTCCAGCGTCCCGAGAGGCGTTCGACCAGGGTCGACTCGGGGATCTTCACGTAGGGAACCCTTTCCACTCGGCACCCACACTGATCCAGCAGCATCTGATCCAGGGCCTCCGCCTGGGCCGGCGTTCGCGGGAACCCATCCAGGATGGCCCCGCCGCGGCAATCCTCCTGCTTCAGGCGATCGCGGATCATGGCGATCGTCACCTCATCGGGAACCAGCTGGCCGCAGTCCATGTACCCTTTGGCCAATCGACCCAGGTCCGTCCCGGCCCGGATATGCTCGCGAAACAGATCTCCCGAAGAAACATGCGCCAGTCCCAGGGTCTCGCCCAGGACTCTCGCTTGGGTTCCCTTGCCTGCGCCCGGGGGGCCCAGCAGGACAATGAATCGGGGGCTCCCCGTCATCAGCGGACCAGCATCGACTCGTCGTAGCCGCGCAACTTTAGCTCTGCTTCCAGATTAAAGAAGAGATCCCGAACGACACCGACCACAATCAGGAGCCCCGCGGAAGAGACCAAAAGGAGCCCCGTATTTCCGGCAAAGGGCACCACGATCCCCACCAGGTAAGGCAAGACGGCCACGACCCCCAGGAACAGGGCGCCCGGCAGCGTAATGCGACGCATCACGCGCGTCAAATAGCGTTGGGTCGGGGCGCCCGAAGTCACTCCGGGGATTTGCGCGCCGGCCCGCTTCAGGTTCTCGCCATAGTTCTGCTGGGAAAAGAGAACATCGGTGTAGAAGAAAGTAAACAGCACCACCAACAGGAAGTACATAGCTCCGTACCAGCCGCTGTTTCCTCCGAACACATACACCGCGCCCTGGGCCAGGGTTTTCACCCAGGAGGCAGTCGAATTGATAAAGAACTGGGCGATGACTGCCGGGAAGGTGAGAAACGATTGAGCAAAGATGAGCGGGATCATCCCGGCCATGTTGACCAGCAAGGGCAACGTGCCCTTCACGGGCATGGCCTGACGGTGACCGATGCGCCGGCCCGGATACATCACGGGGACATTTCGCCTCCCCTGCTGCACGACGACAATCACGAAAACCGTGACCACGATCAAGGCCACGTAAAAGGCCACCAGAAAGACCCGGTGCTGCTGATCCGCCAGAAGCCGCCCGAAGTTGGTCGGGATGCGGGCCACGATGCCGGCGAAGATGATCAGGGAAAGCCCCTGGTTGCGCACGCCGTACTCGGAGATGAGTTCCCCCAGCCAAATGGCAAACATGGTGCCGGCCGTCATGGTCAGCAGAGTGGTGATCGTGGGCACCAGATCGGCTCCCGTGAAGCCGAAATGCTTGACGATCGGAGTCCCTCCCGCCAGGCTCTGGAAGAGCCGGACCTGACCGATCGCCTGAAGGGCGGCCAGAGGCACGGCCAGGTAATAGGTCCAGCGCTCCATCCATTTGCGCCCTTCCTGCGGATCCTCTCTCATCCGCGCCTCCCAGGCAGGAATGATCGGGATGAGGAGCTGCAGGATGATCTGCGCGGTAATGTAGGGATACACCCCCATGGCCAGCACGGAGAAGCTCGAGACCGTGCCCCCCGAGAGCAAGTCCAGGATGTTCACCAGCGTGCTGCTGGCTCCCCCGCCAGCGAAGATCTGCGCCAGGGCTTGCCGATCGACGCCCGGGACTGGAACGTGAGAGGCCAGACGATAGATCACCAGCAGTCCCAGCGTGAGGAGCAGGCGATTGCGCAGGTCGTGAGCCGTCCAGAGGTGACGCAAGGCAGAGCGGCGCATGGAATTAGGCTCCTAGAGCTCTTCTTGACTCTCGGCGGCGATGATCTCGACCGTCCCCCCCGCCGCCTCGAGCTTGGCCCGCGCGGAGGCCGAGATCCGCTGAACGCGCACCTTGAGCGGGACTTTGACCTCTCCCCGCCCCAAAATTACCACCGGCTTGTTTGCGTCCTTCACCAAGCCCAGCCCAACCAGGCTCTGGGGTGTGACCAGGAAGCCCGACGGGACCTCTACCAGCGCCTCGAGATTGATCTCGTTGTACTCCACCCGCTGCAGGGGGGTGAAACCCCGCTTGAAAGGCAGTCTGCGGAAGAAAGGAAGGTTCCCGCCCTGGAAGTAGACGGAGGGACCTCCTCCCTGGCGCGCCCCCTGGCCTTTCGTTCCCCGGCCGGCGGTCTTGCCCTGGCCTGCCGCGATGCCGCGGCCAACCCGCTTGCGACGGTGAGTGGCTCCCGGTTTCGACTTGAGCTCGTGCTGCTTCATTCCATCTTCTCCTGGGCCCCGTCGCCGGAAGTCGGTTCCACCTCGACCAGATGAGAGACCGCCTGAACCATCCCGCGCACTTGCGGGTTGTCCGCGAGCTGGACGGCCTGCAGGCGGCGGTGCAACCCGAGGGCCCGCAGGGTGGCCTTATGCCGCGGCGAGCTTCCGATCGGGCTCCTCCTGAGAACGATCCGGAGCCAGTGGGTCGACGACTTCTTCCCCTTGCGGGCATGCTCAGACCGGCTCACGTTTCCTCCGCTCCCAGAATGGCTTCATCGCCTCGACGTCCTTGCCGCGAATCTCCGCCAGCCGGGCAGGGTCCGCCAGCTGGTCCAGGGCATCCATCGTGGCGTGGACCACGTTCAGCACATTGGCCGATCCGAGGGATTTGGTGAGGATGTCACGAACCCCCGCGGCTTCCACGACGGCCCGCACCCCGCCCCCCGCAATCACCCCCGTTCCCGGGGAAGCCGGTTTGAGCAGGACTTTCGCTCCTCCGCATTTGCCAGTCACCTCATGGGGAATGGTTGCGTGGGCCAGCGGGATGAGGTGCATGGCCCTGCGCGCCCGATCGGTCCCCTTGCGGATCGCCTCGGGCACCGCGCGGCTCTTCCCCACTCCAATGCCCACCCGTCCCCGGTTGTCCCCCACCACCACGACCGTGCGGAAGGAGAAATGGCGTCCCCCCTTGACCACCTTGGCGACGCGCGAAATGTCGACGACGCGCTCGTCAAGTTCCTCGGCCCCTTCCCTCAGGCCCCCGGCCCTTTCGTCTTGTGCCATGCCTCACTCCCGCTTCAGAATTCCAGACCCGATGAGCGGGCCGCCTCCGCCAGGGCTCGCACGCGGCCGTGATAGCGATACCCGCCCCGATCGAAAACGACCTTGGAGATGCCCCGAGCGTGGGCGCGCGTGGCGATCAGCTTGCCCACCTCGCGGGCCTGGTCCGTCTTGTTCATTTTTTCCAGAGCGGTCCCCAGTTCGCGATCCAAGCTGGAGGCCGCCACGAGGGTTTTTCCGCTTAGGTCGTCGATGACCTGGGCGTAGATATGTACCAAGCTGCGAAAAACGCTCAGCCGCGGTCGAACCTCGGTGCCGGAAAGATGCCGGCGCACATGCACATGTCTGCGCTTGCGCGCATCGCGTCTGCTTTTGGTCGCCATAGGGCCCGCCTATTTCGTGACTGTCGCCTTCCCGGCCTTGCCCGCTTTGTGGCGCACCCGCTCGCCGACGTAACGGATGCCCTTGCCCTTGTAGGGTTCGGGGGGGCGGATCCTGCGCAAGTCGGCCGCGACCTGCCCCACCCGCTCCTTGTCGTATCCGCTCACCACGATAATCCGGGTCTTTTCATCCACTGAGAAAACGATGCCCTCCGGAGGATCCACCGTCACGGAGTGAGAAAAGCCCACTGACAGGACCAGGCTTCTGCCGTTGATCTCTGCCCGGTAGCCGACCCCCTCCACCTGCAGCTGCCGGCTGAAGCCCTTGCTGACCCCCCACACCATGTTCTGCACCAGGGCGCGGGACATCCCGTGGAAAGCCCGTGTGCGGCGGTCTTCCGACTGGCGCTGAACCTGGACTTCGTCGCCCTCACGGGTGAAGGAGACCCCCACTGGAAAGAGACGGCTCATCTCGCCCTTGGGTCCCTTCACCTGGACGCGATGGCCTTGCACTTCGACTTGCACGCCAGCCGGGATCTTGACCGGCATCCTTCCAATTCTCGACACGTCGACCTCCCGCTGGGTCCCTGCCGCTACCACACCTTGCAGATCACCTCTCCGCCCACGCCCAGTTTCCGAGCGCGTGTCCCCGTCATGACGCCCTTGGGGGTAGAGACGATGGTAACCCCCATGCCCGACAAGACTCTGGGGATTTCCAGCCTGCCCGCATACACCCGCCGTCCCGGCCGGCTGATGCGCTTCAGCCCGGTGATCACTGGTCTTCGCTCGCGGCGCTCCCCGACGTATTTCAGGTAAATCCGGAGCGTGGACTGGGGTTTCCCCTCTTCCGCGACGACCTCGAAGCGGTCGATATATCCCTCTTGCTTGAGGATTTCCGCCAAGGCGGCCTTCATCCGAGAGGAGGGCAGGCCCACCGCGGAATGCCCCGCCAGGAGGCCGTTGCGGATTCGGGTGAGCATATCGGCGATTGGATCAACCACACTCATCAGAGTTCTCTCCTTGCGGCGATGGAGACCGGCTTGCGCCTACCAGGAGGCCTTCATGACCCCGGGCAGCTTGCCAGCCAGGGCCTGCTCCCGGAAACAGATGCGGCAGAGTTGAAACTTGCGGATGTAGCCTCGCGGACGGCCGCAAATCTTGCAACGGTTCCGGACGCGAACGGGATACTTCCGCCGGGTTTCACGGATGATGATGGACTTTTTGGCCATGATTCATTCGCCTCTTCGAAAGGGCATGCCCAGAAGCTGAAGCAGACGGCGGCCTTCCTCGTCGCTGCGGGCCGTGGTCACGATAATCACCTCGAAGCCCCGGATCTTGTCGATCTTGTCATAGTTGATTTCCGGGAACACCAGCTGTTCCCGCAGGCCGAGGGTGTAGTTCCCTCGCCCATCAAAGCTGTCGGGGGAGACTCCCCGAAAGTCGCGTACCCGCGGCAGGGCGACATTCACGAGCCGATCCAGGAAGGACCACATCCGTTCGCCGCGCAAGGTCACGGTCACCCCGATCGCGCGCCCTTCCCGCAACTTGAAATTGGCGATGCTCTTGCGCGCCTTGGTCACGATCGGCTTCTGCCCGGTGATAGTGGCGATGTCCTGAACCGTGGCCTCCAGGGCCTTGGGGTTATCCAGCGCCTCACCCAGGCCGACGTTCACGATGACCTTCCTCACCTGGGGCACCTGCATCGGGTTCCCATAGGAGAAGTCACGTCGCAAGGTCGGGGCGACTTCCGCTCGGTAGCGTTCCAACATGTAATGGGCCATCGACATCCCTTTCCGGCGCCGCTACGCGTCCATTACCGCCTGACAGTGCTTGCAGACGCGCACCCAGACCTCTCCTTGCTTCTGACGGCCGATGCGAGTGGTCTGCGCGCACTTGGGGCACACCAGCAAGACGGCCGAGGCGTGAAGAGCGGCCGGAAACTCCACCACTCCGGGGGTCAAGGCACTGCCCTGAGTCTGGACCTGACGCTTGTGCTTCTTCCGCAGGTTGATGCCCTCCACCACCAGGCGCTCCTCACGCGGGAGGACGTGCAGGACTTGGCCTCTCTTCCCGCGATCTTTCCCGCGGATCACTTCCACCGTATCACCCTTCTTGATCCTCACGGTCTGCTCCTGATTCCCCCCTCTGCTTCCCGCTTGCACGCCGCGCCCTTCCCGCCTTGCGCCCAACCCGGCGGCTAGAGCACCTCGGGCGCCAGCGAAACAATCTTCATGAAACCTTTCTCGCGGAGCTCTCGCGCCACCGGGCCAAAAATCCGCGTCCCGCGGGGGTTCTCCCCCTCGGTATCCAGGATCACCGCCGCGTTGTCGTCAAAGCGAATGTACGACCCGTCTTCGCGCCGGTATTCTTTCGCCGTGCGCACGATCACGGCCTTGACGATCTCGCTCTTCTTCACCGTGCCCTGCGGGGTGGCGGACTTGACTGTGGCTACCACCACGTCGCCCACCCTGCCGGTCTTCCGGCGCGAACCGCCCTGAATATGAATGACCAACAATTCCCGCGCTCCCGTATTGTCCGCAACGGTCAGCCGGGTTTCCTGCTGGATCATGCCGCACCTCCGGCTTGCTCTCCGCCGGCGGGAACCTCGATCACGGTCCCGTGTTGGAGAATCGTCTCGACCACCCACCGCTTCCGTTTCGAAAGCGGGCGACTCTCCACCAGCTTAACCCGATCCCCCGGCTGGCAGTTCAGCCCGTCCTGGGCCACCAGTTTCACACTGCGGTGAACCACCTTGCCGTACAAGCGGTGACGCACCGTGCGGTCCACGCGCACGATCACCGTCTGCGTCATCTTGTTGCTCACGACTGTCCCAATGATGCGGCGTCGATCGTTCATGATGCCCTTTCCTCGCCCTGGGCCGCCCGTTCGCGTTCTCGCAGAATGGTCGAAATGCGAGCCACATCCCGGCGCACAAACTTCAGCCTGGTGAAATCCGTCAGCTGGCCCAGAGTAAACTGGAAGCGCAGCTTCATGAGCTCCTCGCGCGTCGCCTCGAGTCGCGCACGCAGTTCCGTGTCGCTCAGAGAGTGCAGCTCGCTGGCCTTCACTGCGCCTCCTCCGCCCGCGCCGGCGCGAGGCGCGAGATGGACTTGGTCCTCAGGCTCAGTTTGTACGCGGCCAACCGCAGAGCGTCCATGGCGGCATCCTCAGGCAGGCCCCCGATCTCGAAAATGATGCGTCCCGGTTTGACCACCGCAACCCAGTGGTCCACTGCCCCTTTGCCTTTGCCCATGCGGGTTTCGGCCGCCTTGCGGGTAATGGGCTTGTCGGGGAAGATGCGGATCCAGATCTTCCCGCGCCGCTTCATAGAGTGCACCAGGGCGCGGCGGGCGGCCTCAATTTGACGCTGGGTCATCCATCCGGGCTCCAGGGCCTGCAGCCCGAACTCCCCAAAGGAGAGCTCGGTCCCCCGGGTTTCGTGCCCTTTCATCCGCCCGCGCATTTGCTTGCGCCACTTGACACGCTTCGGCATCAACATCGCATCACCTCAAGGGCTCCTGGGCGCCCCCACCTCACTCGCTGACGTACGCTCCGTCGGTCGTCTGCGCGGGCGCCTCTTCCCCCTCGGCCCGGGCCTCTCCCCGGAAGACCCAGACCTTCACCCCAATGCGGCCATAGGTGGTCCGGGCCTCAGCCCGGGCAAAATCAATGTCCGCCCTTAGCCACTGCAAGGGAACTCGGCCTTCCCTCAACCACTCCGTCCGCTTCATTTCGCTGCCCGAAAGGCGGCCGGCGCACATGATCTTGATTCCCTTGGCGCCCTGGCGCATGGCCTGGGCGATGGCTCGCTTCATGGCCCGGCTGTGCCCGATGCGGCGTTCCAGCTGGTGAGCCACGTTGTCTGCCACCAGGGTGGCTTCCAGATCGGGCTGGGCAATCTCCTGAACCTTCAGATCCACCTTGCAGCCGGTCAAGCTCTCCAGATGCTGACGCAGCTCCTTGACCGAGGCGCCCTTTCGGCCAATGAAGATCCCGGGCTTGGCCGTCCAGACGAAGATGCGAACCAGGTTGTGATTCCGTTCGATCTCCACCCGGGAGATGGCCGAACTGGAGGCGTCCCTCATGATCAGGTTGCGGATCGCCCTGTCCTGGTGGATCTGGGCGGGGTACTCCTTGCCAGCGGCAAACCAGCGGCTCTCCCACGTCTTGTTGATCCCCAGTCGGAATCCGATCGGATTGACCTTTCGCCCCATATCTTCTCCTGGCCGTCGTCAAGGGCTGCTCTGGCAGCCCGCTCTCCGACGCACGATGCCCTATTTCTCTCCCGTCTCGCCCAACACGATAGTGACATGCGACGAACGCCGCAGGATCGGCTTAAAGCGGCCGCGGGCCCCAAAACGCCGCCACTTGCGGGTCGGAACCTCATCGGCGTAGATCTGGGTGATGACCAGGTCCTCGCGCCGCATGCCCACATTCTCCTCGGCATTGGCCATGGCCGAACGCAAGAGCTTGGCAAGGTCGCGGGCGGCGGCTTGAGGCAAGTTCTGCAGCATGGCCAAGGCGGGCGCTGCAGGCTTTCCGCGCACCAGTTGAATCACCCGACGCATCTTCTGGGCGGAGGAGGGAGCGAATCTCAATTTCGCACGGACCTCATCCACCGCTTTCCTCCTTGACAGGGGCCACCGTCGTGACCGCTTGCTTGGTCACGTGACCCCGGAATGTCCGCGTCGGAGCGAACTCTCCCAGGCGATGCCCCACCATGTTCTCGGTAATGTAGATGGGAACGTGGCGGCGCCCGTCGTGAACCGCGACGGTATGTCCCACCATCTGGGGGAAAATCGTGCTGGCTCGACTCCAGGTGCGGATCACCTTCTTGTCGCCGCGCTGGTTCATGGCCTCGATTTTCCGCAGCAGCTTTGGCTCCACATACGGGCCCTTCTTTAGAGATCGTGACATCGACTGCCTCCGAACCCAAGCCTTCCGTCGCCATCGGCTTGGCGCTGTGCTACTTGCGCTTGGCCGTTCGCCGCCGCACGATGTATCGGTCGGTCCTCTTGTTATTGCGCGTGCGCTTGCCCAGGGTCGGCTTGCCCCAAGGACTCTTCGGGCCGGGCAGGCCGATCGGCTGCCGCCCTTCCCCGCCCCCATGCGGGTGGTCGCGGGGCGACATGGCCGAGCCGCGCACGGTGGGGCGGATGCCCCGGTGCCGGTTGCTGCCCGCCTTGCCCCGCTTGATGTTCCGCTGATCCGGGTTGCCCACCACGCCAATGGTCGCGTAGCAGGTCAGGCGCACCAAGCGCACCTCCCCCGATGGCAGCCGGACCTGAGCGTATTCCCCTTCCTTCGCCAGAAGCTGAGCCGCGGTCCCGGCCGAGCGCACCAGCTGGCCGCCTCGCCCGCGGCTGAGCTCCACGTTGTGGATCAGCGTTCCCACCGGGATCTGGGAGATGGGCAAGGCGTTCCCCGGGCGGATCTCGGCCTGAGGCCCCGACATGAGCGTATCCCCCACTTTCACCTCCAGCGGCGCCAAGATGTAGCGCTTCTCGCCGTCCGAGTAGGTAAGCAGGGCAATCCGGGCGGTCCGCTTGGGGTCATACTGAACGGAAGTGACGCGGGCTGGGATGCCGCGCTTCTCGCGCTTGAAATCCAGCAGGCGGATGTGTTGCCTCTCCCCGCCTCCCTGGTGGCGGACGGTCACCCGGCCGTAGGCGTTACGACCGCCCTGCCGCCTGCGGTGGATCAGCAGGGAGCGCTCTGGCTTGGCGCTGGTGATCTCCTCAAAGGTCGGCCCCACCTTGCCTCTTCGGCCGGGGGACGTGGGTTTAAACGTTCGGACCGGCATGGCCTTAGCCCTTTACGCCTTCAAAGATTGGGATCGTGCCCTTGGACAAAGTCACGATCGCCTTTTTGTAGGACGGCCGGCGGGTTCGCACCTGCCGGTTGCGCAGCGAGCGCGTCCGCTTGGGCGGGGACACCAGGACGTTGACCCGGGCCACCTCCACGTTTTCGAACAGGGTTTCCACCGCCTCCTTGACCTGGGCGCGCGTGGACTCGCGCGCCACTTCAAACACGTACTGGTGATACTTGGCCGCCAGGCGAGTGGTCTTCTCGGTGATGATCGGGCGTCGCAGCACCTCGTAGATCGACCTCATGCCTCCCTCCCCGGGTTCAGCCAGGCATCAATGACCTTCAACGCCTCCTCGGGCAGAACCAGCTTGCGGTAGTTGAAGAGGTCGTGAAGATTGAGGTAGTTGGCCCTCAGCGTCTTCACTTCCGGCAGGTTGCGCGCGGAGAGTTCGATGTTCTCGTCCGCCTGGTGCAGGAGCACCAGCGCATCTTCGGTGCCCGCTATCGCGCGCAAGGCCGTCACCATTTCCTTGGTGCTCGGCTTGGAGAGAGCCAGGCGGTCAACCACCACGATTTCGGCCTCCGCCGCTTTGGCCGACAAGGCCGATCTCAGTGCGGCTTGGCGCATCTTTTTGGGCATCATCAGGGTATAGTCGCGTGGCACGGGGGTGTGCACCTTTCCGCCACCGCGCCACTGAGGCGCACGAATAGAGCCCTGGCGGGCGCGCCCGGTGCCCTTTTGCTTCCAGGGCTTTCGCCCACCGCCGCTCACTTCGCCTCGTCCCTTGGTCTTGTGGGTCCCCAGGCGAGCATTGGCCAGCTGGCGAACCAAGGCCTGATGCATCAGGTCGGCCCGGATGGGAGCCTCAAAGATCGCTGGAGGCAACTCGATCCTGCGCAACTTCTCGCCCTTCATGTTGACCACGTCGATCTTCATTCCCGTCGCTCCACTTGCCGTTGCTCGCGCCCAGAAGCGCCCCGCTACTGCTTGCGGGCCTCCTGGATCGAAACAATGGACCCGCGCGGACCCGGGACGCTGCCCTCGACTCCCAGCAGGTTGCGTTCGCCGTCGACCACGGCAACCCGCAGCGATTGGCTGGTCACCTGCCCGGCGCCCATGTGCCCGGCCATGCGTTTTCCTTTATAGACGCGTCCGGGGGTGGTCGTCGACCCGACCGCCCCGGGGGCCCGATGTCGGTCCGATTGACCGTGGGTTTTGGGCCCGCCGCTGAAGTGATGACGCTTCACCCCCCCTTGAAAGCCCTTACCCTTCGAGGTGCCCACCACATCGACCCGCTCCCCCACCCGGAACACCTCCACCGTGACGCGGTCCCCCGGTCGGGCCCCTTCCTGCGGCGAAGTGCGAAACTCGCGCAGATAGCGCAGCAGCCCGGAGACGCTCTTCTGCAGGTGGCCTCTCTGTCCGGCGCTCAGCCGCCGGCTTTTCACCTCGCCGAATCCAAGTTGGATGGCGGAGTACCCCTCGCGCTGCGCAGTGCGCACCTGCGTTACAAAACACGGCCCAGCCTCGATGAGCGTCACCGGAATCATACGTCCCGCCTCATCAAAGATCTGGGTCATGCCAAGTTTCTTCCCAATGATCCCCTTCATCCATTGTCTCCTAAGGAGCGCTTCCTTCTCGGACTGTCAGCCAGGGAAGGGCTGCATCATCCGCTCTCTCCAGCAGTCCGCTGCGGTCGGCGGCGACCACGCCTCGCGCCGCCGGGCGGGCAGCACTTGCCAGAGGGGGAAATCTCGGGCTAGATCTTCATCTCCACATCGACGCCCGCCGGAAGGTTCAGTCGCATGAGCGCGTCCAAGGTCTTCGCGTCCGGCTCAACCACTTCAATCAGCCGCTTGTGGATGCGAATCTCAAAGTGCTCGTGGGTGTCCTTGTCAATGAATGGACTGCGCCGAACGGTGAATCGCTCGTGTTCCGTGGGCAACGGCACCGGGCCAACGACCTTGGCCCCATTTCGCTCGGCGGCATCCACGATGCGCCGCGCCGACTGGTCGAGCATCCGATGATCGTAAGCTTTGAGCCGAATACGAATCTTTTGCCGCGCCATGCCCTTGCCCTAGTCTAGGATATCCGTGATGACTCCGGCGCCGACGGTCAGGCCGCCTTCCCGAATGGCGAACTTCGACCCCTTCTCCAGCGCCACCGGCACGATCAGTTCCACCTCCAGGTTCACGCTGTCCCCCGGC